>Ga0247831_1001257_pt1 | contig 49624 bp, 43 predicted proteins | sample LaCruzMarch2015__9_FD_192406 | JGI IMG/M metagenome (GOLD analysis project Ga0247831, IMG submission 192406) | Freshwater microbial communities from meromictic Lake La Cruz, Castile-La Mancha, Spain - LaCruzMarch2015_1m | ecosystem: Environmental > Aquatic > Freshwater > Lake | place: Spain...
GAGCAACGGAGTGCCGAGCGAGGTTGCGAATGGAACACCGTTCAACCAGAAGTTGCACCTGACTTCGCGATCAGCCTAAAGTGCCATACCCAAGTTCACTTCCGCGAAACAGGTGAACTTAATCGTTGAACTTAATCGTTCAGTCGTAAAACCACATGATCGTACGAACTGGAATCACGAGCTTCTACGGGCGGAACAAGCTGCCGGAATTCCCTTTCGCCGCATTCAAAAGTATGGCGTATGCCTGTGCGATACCATGCGGTTACAGCATTACTCGCCTGCTTGAACGCGGTGTGACACCAAACTTCCACACGGCTAAACTTGAAGGCCCTGAAAGATCCGTTGATCTGCTGGGCCACTCTACTTTTCCAATTTTCGCATTCGCGGAACCTCGCGAAGAATATTCCTGCGAACTCACGTTCCGAGATGCTCCGACGATTGCTAGCGTGCTAATTCAATTGTTTCCGCATGTGACCATCGCAACGCTGGAAGAACTTTCAAGACCAATTGCAAAGACCGATCTGGACCAACTTGACCGCGCTGAAATCGGGCAGGTAAAATACTGGAAACCACACAACATCGGAGAACTGGCATTCAATTGGTGGGATTGAAAATACGACAGAACAAAGCGATGCAACGGAGCGGAAATGGCGTTCCGAATTTTTACCAACATCAAGATCACTCGCGCCATTCCCGCCCGCTGATCGCCAGCGTTCTGTCGCTAGGAGATTGCTGCCTTCAACGATGACACTAAAGTTCGTAACGAGCAACCTTCGATCGAAACGCGACTGCTACGTTGTTTACGCACATGGCGGGTTACACCCGACGCAATCGTCGAAAATGATCGCACGCTGTTTCAAGAGATTTGCGGGTTGCTCGAATTCTACATTTGCGGATGCATTTCGTACGGCCCCAAAAATCTCGGGGGATGGTGGTCTGACGGCGTGATCCACCTTGAAATCGCTAAGCCAAAACCAGATCGCATCACACTACTTGGCGTGACTTGGATTGACTCACTTGGAATCTCACCATTTGAAATCGACTTAGAACTCGATCCGAACGACGACAGGTACTTTGCCAAAACTGTTTTTCGCATCGGTATGATTGACGATTTCGGCAGTCCGACAGTTTGCAACCGAAATCTCGCACCTACTCGTGTACTTGAGAAACGACCTCGATACAATCGTGACTGGGCAATGGCGGTCGAACTGACACCAACACAAAACGCGACAGAACCAAGCGATGCACCCAAGTCGCCGGTCGGCCGCGAATTCGAATGATAGTTTTTTGGCGGCGACATGGGTGATCGCAGGCGTTGAACTTAATCGTTCTGTCTTTGAGGCAATGTGTTTGACAGATTGACAAACGTAATTGGGAGAGCCGCCGGAATTGGACGATTTCTCTTTGTCCACATACTGGGTGACTTCCAATACGCAAACAATCGGGTTGGCTTACGGGATCAACTGATCGAATTACCGCTTTGTTTTCAGGACGAGCTTTACGGTTACGAATCGTTGTGGGTGCGATCCAGATTAATATCGCTCTTTGGAGTAAATCAGCCGACCGGACATTGCATGCAGACAATTCTGAATTTTCAGATTGCTGCTATTGCAATGAACGAAAACAAAACCGGGTATCAGTTCTTTCCTTTTTTGGTCTCTGATACACGCGATGGCTCAATCGGCGACTACGGATATGATGGCGAACCCGCCCTTATGTTTGAGAAAGGATTAAACTCGTCGATTCGGGGCGAGATAACTCAATCCTTCGTTTCCTTGTTGATGTCAGATCCGGCTTCACTCGGCGTTTTCTTTGACTACATGGCTTGCGAATACGACGGTTCGATCGACACGATCGAGTGTGATGGAAGTAACTTCCGCCGAGAATATCTTGGCTATCTGTTTCCTCCCCACCCGGATGACCTGTATTATGATGATCTAGACGATTGGTGGCCTTTCAAGCTCCCTCGCTCAAAGAGAAGACAGAACAATCCGATGGACACCAAGCGGCGGATCGACCGCCTGGACTTTTAGAAACTTTATTCGGCGCCGCTGGGTCATCGGCGGCGTTCTGCTTGAAAGTGATGTGCCTTGACACCAGAGGATGAAGCGGAATGCAAACGAGTCGTCCTAGGGTACGCCATTGCAAAAAATGAATGGGATGTCCTCAAATGCATCTTTGATCGAGTCAAGGAGGGCAGACATGTATCGCCCAGTCGCGCAGCGCTAGTTGCGGATCTTTCTGAAGAGTACTTTCACACGAAGCACTTGTCGATGTTTGATTCATACATATACCCTCGGGACCGCAAATACGGAACGAATCCTGGTGGACCAACGTGAACGCAATCAGAATGCGACGAATGTCGAGCGAGCTCTAACCAATCTTACTAATGCGGGTTTTGACTTCTCCCGTTCTCAATTAATCGTTGTGCTCAAGAAACTTGATGAACTTGGATATGGAGAATTCAAGACTGGCCGCAGGGGCTGGCCCTCTCGCTTCGAATGGCATTACTCAATCACTGATGTTGGTCGAACCGCGTTGGGACTTCAGGATGTCGTTGATGACGTGTCTGTGGACGACGAAGAAATCGACGCAGACCTAGATTGGTTGACTCACACCTTCCATTTACGTCCAAATCTGGAAATCGAAATTGTCTTGCCCACTGACCTTAGCCCAGACGAACCGAAACGATTCTCCCAATTCATAACTTCCATCCCGTTCGAATTGGGATAAAATAGGACGAGATCACATGTCAGCAGAAGACCAACAACAGCGGCCAGTTCTAATCGAACAAACTGCGAAAAAACACAAATTGATTCGCGTCGTCGGTATACTAATCTTAACCGTGACCGCGATCTTTGCTGCCGCAAACTCCGACGAGTTCGGGACCTCCGCAGGATTCGGAACCATACTGTCCGCGATCGGATTTATTCTGGGGCTGTTGGTGCTTGGCGTTGGTATACTGCTTTCGTGGTGGCATCACGGATAGCGCAAAACGGGACAGAACAAACCATTGGACACGAAGCCCCCGATCGGCCATTTTGACTTGCGTTGAGTCAACTCCTCGGGCTCGGTCAATGGTGCCGATCTGTGCTCGAGGAGATTCTATGTTCACTCACGTCCTCTACTGCCTATTAACAATGTCTGGATTGGCACCATCGTGGATCGACGATTTGGATCCGAAGATCATTGCTCCGATCAATGGGCCAGTTGGATTTCGCAGCGACAACGGAAGCTTTATCTTCAAGCTTTTCGTTGCCGATGAAAAAACTAAATGAAGAGCACAGAACCAAGCGATGCACACCAAGCCCTCGATCCGCCGCTTTGACTTGCGTATAGTCAACTCCTCGGGCTCGCTGAACCCCGGTCGTTCGTTGCTATAGAATGCTCACATGGATATCGTCTACATCGAAACATCTGTGGTCAGTCATGCATCGGCAAGACCAAGTTCTGACCCGACAACACTGGCGTTGCAACAGCAAGCAAAGCGCTGGCTTACGGAACACAGGCCACTGTACGAAGTGGTTACCTCTCAACTTGTCATTGACGAGGCATCACTTGGGGATCCCGATGCAGCCCGACGTCGACTGGAGGCATTGGACGGAATACCGGTTTTGCCAGCTAATCCAGATGTCGATTCGGTCGCCGACGAGATCATTCGAAGGCATATGATGCCAGCAAAAGCAAGGCTAGATGCTTTGCATGTTGCCACGGCTGCGTTGGTGGGTGTACAATATCTTTTGACGCAAAATTGCACTCACATCGCCAACGCCACCGAGCTACCCAGAATTTACAAGCTCCTTAATGAACTTGGCTTATCGGGAATGTTGGTTTGTGCTCCGATCGAATTTTTTGGTGGATCATAATGACGAAAAACCCAGTATTGGACGAACTACACGAGGCAAGACAGAAGATTTTAGCTGACTGGAATGGGGATACGGGTGCGTACCTCAAGGATGCCCAGATTAGGCTAGAACGATCGGGCAGAACTGTCTGGCAAGGCAAGCAACGAACAAAGGATTGCACCGAAGCCGACGGTCGGCCGAAATCGGATGGAAGCTCTGTCTCGTCGGCTCGCTGACCCCCGCCGTTCCCTTACTCCCGCAGCGCGTCGGTTGCGACTGCTGCATCGAGTGCGTTCAAAGGGAGATGCATCAGGGCGTTGGTGGGCACTTCAATTGCTCTGACTCACGACTCACAGCGATCATGACTTGGCGTCTTTGCGTGATACGATTGACACTCATGTTCGAGAACAAAAACCATGGGGGCCGAGTACTTCATGATCCGAGATGGTCACCTCTAAACGCGGTCACCATCTCTACGCGAAATGACAACGAGACCCATTCCCTTATAGCAAGCGCCGCGTGTCGAACCCTCACCCCGCCTTCGGCACCCTTCTCCCTTTCCAAAGCCAAAGGGCGAGGGGAACAGATCGATAGTAGATTGCGTCGCGACGATCGGATAGGATTCTACCATCGGGACTGTGAGCCAGACTCTCATTCGCGTCAACCTGACGGCGGTTCGATCTGCCACTTGATGGAACCGTGATGAGGGAATAATTCGATCGAACTAAGGCCTAGATCGACCGCCCTTTGCGGGTGCTATCGTTACTTGTTGGCCTGGGTCATCGGTGGCGTTCGTCGGGTCGAGCGTTATTTGTTTCGACGGAACGATTGCTAACAATCCAATCGATGGGTCCTCGATCGATCGCTCGCTCCATGCATTATTCAAGAGATCGACAACCTCGTTGTCACGCATCATCGCCTCATTACCCCGGTAGGGGTTATAGAAGGTAGCCGGGGGTTGAGCGAAGCGACACCCCCGGATATTGTCGCAGGCTATATTGTTGATCCTGAAGGGATCACAGCGGACAGCAGATGCAATCTGCGATCTCCTCCGGGATCGAAAACATCGCATGCGAACGAGACCGGGGGTGTGCCCTAGCGGTCAAACCCCCGGCTACCATCTGCGATCCCTTCAGGATCAAAGAAGCAAAGGGAAGGGACACAGCACATTTGCAAAGGGAAGGGACACAGCACATTTGTGGGGGGCCTTTACTTATCGGGTGCTTTCGTTCAAGGCGTTTTCTAAAATCATGGAAACCCAGGCCCGAATTTGAGAAACATGTCCCCAATCAACGAAAAGAGGTCAAAGATAAGCTGACTTGGCGCAGCACTTACCAAGCTCTTGGTTGAGAACTCAAAGTTTCGGTTCGATTTGCTTTGCCAAGAATTGCTAACCGCGGCTTACGTGGAATCTGCGTCGCGATTTTAGGCTGCGAGCTTGCTCGATACTCGTTGGCTTTCCAGCCACGTTCTTGAATGTGCTCTCTGCGTCCTCTTCTGTGTCACTCTCCTAGGAGTGAGCTTACCACTTGTCCGTCATTCCCGCGCAGGCGGGAACCCAGTCATCACACGCACTCCACTGGATTCCCGCCTGCGCGGGAACGACTTACTGGCGTGGCTCATGGGGCAGGCAAGGCTCATGCGGCCATCGAGAAAACCTTTGTCGCTGCAACGCTTTCCGATGCGATTTGGCTGGGAAGACAATGGGTCGTTCTTTTCGTCGATTGAGATCGGGCTGAGGTAGTCACCCATCAAGAAGCAGCGTCGATTTGTGCGGGCCATAGTATGGGCCGCGACGATTTCCGATGGATCAAAGATTTCCGCCCGAGACAATCTTGCCATGATTCACTCCGTCGATAAAGCCGAAGAAAGATATCGACAATCAAAATAGGGAATCCAAACCCGATTTGCAACTACCCACCCGAAAACATGCTGTGTCCGTTTTGCTTTTACTCTTTTGTTATACTTAAAGAGATTCGACGTGTACGGCTCGAAATGTTTGCCGCGATTGGCCATGATCCGGCCGGGATCGTCAACTATTTCGCATCTATCCAGAAACGACTTGCGAGCAGAATCGTGAATCTCGCAGATCAGGGACCGAAGGGACGAACAAAGGACCAAGAGATCGATGGCAACTCAAACAAATGATTCCAATGGCCGCATCAAGCGACTTGATCCACGGGCAAGTCTTGCCTCGCTCAACGCCCGCATGTGGTTTCTGGGATGCGGCTTTGGATGTGCAACCGGACTTAGCCTGCTAAGCTCATTGATTGCGGTTTGGCAAAATCGTTTGCTTTCGATTGCGATTCCAGCACTGATGATTGCGCTGATACACATATCGATCATTTCCGTCTTTTGGGTTTACCGATTTGAGTTACACCGTCGTACGGCAATGATGGCTTCAATGATTGCAAGTTCATTACTAACGGTTGCGCTCGCAATGATAATGGCTTCCGGAGGGATGAAATCGTCACCGCTATACGGACTGGCTTTCATGCAACTAGTTTTGGCGTTTTTCCACCCAGCGACTCTCGAATCGACCAGGAAGTCAGAATAACAATCCAATGCGATGGACACGAAGAACGCGGCAATCCGACCTAGGTCGGTCGTGGCCCCCAGGTAGGTGGCCAAAGCATTAAACGCGGCTAGAATGTGAGCTGTGCCGTTCGCATTTTTTGACGGCAAAGAATCCTTACGCGGAGATGCATGATGTTGACTTCACGCCCTACTATTTTCGCTGCCTTCATTGTGCTCTTGGTTGGATTCGCTACCAATGCCGCCAATGCGCAGGACAAGAAAGCGCAAGCGACCATCAAACTGCTAATCCCCGAGCTCCCGACCAAGACCTTCTTGAAGGTTGACGGAAAAGATGTCGATGTTGCGGCAACGAAGGATGGTGATCGAATGTTCATCACGCCACCACTGGAACCCGGCACGACGACCAAGTACAAAATCGAGGCAAAGATCGTTCCCAACAATTACACAGAAATCTTTCGTATTCGAAATGTTGTTATTAAGGCTGGCGAGGAATTGACCGTAGACCTTGCCAAGAAGGACGGAAAGATCAAGGATGACGTCCGTGTCAGGTGGGTACCGACCCCCGAGAGCGTTGTTAGGGATATGTGCGAGTTGGCTAAAATCGGCAAGGAAGACATAGTCATGGACCCAGGTTGCGGCGACGCGATCATGATCATCACGGCCGTTCGCGATTATAAGGCTATGAAGGGTAAAGGGACTGACATCGACCAAGACAGGGTCAAAGAATCTCAGAAAAGCGTCGAGATGGCAGGCCTAAAGGACAAGATCACGATCCAAGAAGGGAACGCGCTCAAGCTGACCGCGGAAGACCTAGGCGACGTGACTGTACTCATGCTCTACATGGGAAATGAACTTAACAGTCGCCTGCGACCTCTGATCTGGGAACACATGAAGCCCGGTTCTCGCATCGTCTCACATCGATTTATTATGGACGACTGGAAGCCGGACAAAACAATTAAAGTCACCCACGAGGATGAATTCGAGGAAAGCCTAGAAGAATTTACTCTGCATGTTTGGTCCGTGACGGGCAAAGAAAAAATGGGCATCTACCCAAAGATCGATCCCGAGACAATTGACGAATAGTGCATTACATCTGATGGTAACCATCTAAGCACATCCGCAACTGTTTTTCAACCCAATTAGCCGTTGGGCGCTAGCCCCGGTTTTCCAATTGCTCGACATTCGTCGAGAACCGGGGCTATCGCCCTTCGGCTATCAGTTTGTTTCACTCGAAGACTCATACCGATGTAACCATCTAGTGCTAACCGATGGGCATACAACGGTCTCTCACTCGATCAGGGGCAACGCATCCTTTGGGCGATCGCCAAACTCTGCGAGCAACCGTTTGATTTCAAGCGGATCGTCTGACTGCCAGGCAATCTGATCATAGACATTGGGCCTCAGGCCTTCGTCAAGTACTTCGGATACCACCAACGTCATTACGCGATCGGAAGGCGTTTCACGCATCTTCTGTCCACCTCGGACGTCGCCATAAAATGAACCATCCATCCACCCTCGTGACGTTAGGTGGTATTCATAGCGTTCTTTACTCAATCCCATGGAAGACTCCGGACAAAAATAGAGTTAAATTTGGACGACTCGAATTCTTTGCTCGATCAGGTTTCTCGCTCGATCAGGTTTCTCGCTCGATCATCATCGCAACCGCTTCGCCACCTCCTAAGCACAATGTTGCAATGCCCCGTTCCTGTTTGCTTTCAATCAGACTGTGTATCAATGAAACGAGAACACGGGTGCCGCTACATCCTAGTGGATGTCCCATTGCGATGGCTCCACCTCGAATATTGACATGATTCGCATCCAAATGCAAATCCCGGATGCAAGCCAAAGTCTGTGCCGCGAACGCTTCATTTATTTCAAACAAATCGACATCGGAAACGGACTTGTTTGTCTTCCGAAGAAGTTGCTGGACAGCCCCGACGGGTGCGGTAAAAATCCGTTGGTGGTCGCCCGCAAAATGGCAATGACCAACAATGCGAAACGACCAATCCGTCTTCACGCTTCGAAGGGTCTTTTCGTCTACGACAACGACCGCTGCTCCGCCATCGCTGAGTGTGGAAGCGTTCCCGGCCGTCACCGAGACTTGATATCCCGCCGAATTGCTGCCACCCACAAGCGGCGAATGAAATACGGGCTTCAAATTCCCGAGTGAAACCATACTGGTGTCAGGCCGAGGTCCTTCGTCAACGGATCGCACCACCGGTTTCTTTGCCTCTACCACCGTTACGGGCACGATCTCTGCCGACATCGCACCCGCAGCCGATATCGCCAAGCGGTGACTTCGCACCGCCCATTCATCTTGTTCTTCTCGTGTAATCGTTTCCACTTTGGCCACCCATTCGGCGATGCAACCCATCGCGAATCCCAATTGAGCACATCGAAGGCCATCTAAATCAATTGAGTCCATCAATGGCTGATCGCCATATTTCCAACCCGAACGACCATGCCTTAACAGGTGCGGAGCTTGGCTCATGCTCTCCATTCCACCTGCAACCACTCTTCGATATTCGCCCGCTCGAATCGCCATGTCCGCTAACATGACCGAAACCAATCCGGACCCGCAGACTTTATTGACGGTCATCGCACCTACCGTTGTGGGCAAGCCTGCTCGATGGCCTGCCTGCCTCGCAGGTGCTTGGCCCGATCCTGCCTGGATGACTTGGCCCATGATAACTTGATCGATGGAGTTCGGATCCAAGCTTGCACGTCGGACTGCCTCTGCAATCGCTTGACCTCCTAGCTCAACTGCGCTCAACGACGAAAGACCGCCGAGGTATTTTCCGATCGGAGTTCGACAACCAGAGATCAAATAGGACGAAGTCATGGTCTCCCCCAACAACAAGATTCGTGTTTGGCTAGTTTCGCGACCAACTCATCATACCGTACAATCGCTTATCCGGGCGCTGGGCCTGAGTCGACTTCCCGGCGACCGAAGCACACCGAAGCAGACCGAAACAGACCGTTGCCAGAGTCGCGGCGCTTCCGCTTCCGGCAACTTGGCGGTCAGAACTTAGGAGATATGTTGGACCAAAAATTACCGAATCTGCAATCTCGATCGAAGGAATCTCACAAAGGGTCTTTCGGCCACGCACTGATGATTGGAGGTGCGAGGGGGATGGGCGGCGCGATTGCTATCGCAGGAATGGCATGCCTTCGATCAGGTGCAGGTTTGGTTACTTTAGCCGTTCCCGCAACGAGCTTAGACCTTGTCGCGTCGTTTCATCCGTGCTACATGACCGTTCCGCTGGCTTGCGATGATTCTGGGCGGCTGCTGAGGTCATCGTTGCAGCAACTCGTCTCTCCTCTCGAAAAAGCAACCTGTGTAGCGATCGGTCCAGGATTAGGCAGAAGCGCGGACTCGGACGCAGTTGTCGAAACTATTTTCAAATCGTTGAACAAAAACGTGATTTTCGACGCGGACGCTCTCAATGCGATAAGCGATTCGGAACCATGGCTGCGGCTCCGAGCGGATCGTTCGTCTCTCGCTCATGGGTCGACCGGTTCGGAGGTGACGAATCGTATCCTGACTCCTCATCCTGGAGAATGGCAACGTCTCAGTGGAGTGTTAGCTCAGGACCGCGAGGGGCAAAAATCGATCGCCGACGAAATTGCAGGTCACACCAAGTCGGTGATCCTTCTCAAAGGCCATCGAACGTATATCACCGATGGCAGTCGATCGTTTGAAAACGAAACTGGGAACGCAAGTATGGCTGCAGGGGGCAATGGTGATTGTTTAACTGGAATCATCGCTGCACTCGTTTGTCAGGGAATGTCCTGTTTGGATGCCGCTCGATTGGGCGCGCACTTGCATGGCTTGGCAGGCGACATTGCACATCAAGCATTAGAGACTCCAAGCACGCTTGCGACGGACCTGATCCAGTACATTCCGAAGGCCTTTCTCGCTCTTCCACAACGTTAAGGATCGGGACCTTAGTCCCAATCGGCTCTCGGGCTGCCGCTCGTCTAACGAGACTTCGTTGTCGCAAATACCGTAAACCACAATCGCATTGGGTGGATTGGGATTGCAAACTACCGAATCCATTTATTATCATCCAGAAAACGGAGCCTCCCATGCGGAAGAATTTTTGGTTTATTGTGATCGGCGTTATTTTCCTCGGAGGATGTGCCGCGATGCGAGATTTACTGTTGCCTGGAAACAGCGAACTCGACAAATCACGCAGATTCTATGATCAAAGGTCAGACAACCCCTATCGGTAAACGCTCAATCGCGGAACCGAGTTCCACAGCATAAGCCGAGCCACAAATGTGCTGTGTCCCTTCCCTTTGCTTCTTTGAACGTTACTTTGCCCGTCGAATTCCCCATTGACGAATTTGGAAGTTCGTCGTACCACCCTTACCCAATAACGACTTCACTAAAGCAACGAGCCGGTGAGCGAGGGGCAGACCCGCTTCGGGGAGAGGGGGTTGGGGGGTGAGGGGTAGAGCCCTGACTTGGTAGCCTCAGATTCAGTGGTTTGTTTACGCTTCTGAAACGAGTCTAGTCATTGAATTCACGATCAAAATCCAAATCAAAACACAGTGTAAACCCCTCACCCCCAGCCCCTGTCCCCGAGACCAGGGCGAGGGGAGCAAGATCAAAAGATGCGGGTAAAGATGAGGCGAGAGGCCCATGCCACTTTCGAATACCCCGTCTCACAATCTATTAAATCAACGAGCCGTTACGCGTCGGGTTGGTATTAATGCGGATTAAATTAGCTGTCTCAATCGAGGACAAGGGAGGATAGAGTTCTTGGGACTTTGGTGGACGGCACATGGAATGTGCCTACTACTTTGACTTTTGTTGGCCTCGGTACTTGTACCTATTTCAGTTGGGAGCAGTTAACCCATTCTTCGATCGACAAACCCGTGAATATGAACGTCGTTTTCCAGGCATTCGATTTGAACATTGCTTAGCTGTGCAGCTTGCTCCATGAGTGCCTTTCCGACTCCGTCGACAGGTCGCATCGCATTGTGGCCACCGACAATCTTGGGGGCGATAAAGCAATGGACTTCATCGATCCATGCTCCATCAAAGGCACTTCCAAGCAGCGTGCTGCCCCCTTCCAGCAACAAGTTCGTAAAGCGGCGATTCCCGAGCTCTTTCAATACAAAGCCGAGCGATTGATTCTCCGCTTCCTCCGGTACGACCAGTATCTCGCAACCTGCATCTTTGAGCTTGTTCACGTTGTCCTGCGGAGCGAATCGACTAACGGCTATCAGAACAGGCCCGCTCCCCACGCTTTGAACAAGCTTTGAGTCGGGCGAAAGCCGGCACTGTCGATCCAAAACAACACGTGAGGCGATTCTCAACGGCGCCTCGCTTGGTTCAAGCCTTGCAGTCAAAAGTGGGTCATCCGCCAATGCAGTTCCGATTCCGACTAGAACGGCATCCACTCGAGACCGGATTCGATGAACGACGCGTCTCGACATTTCATTGCTAATCCATTTGGAGTCGCCGTCCCGTGTCGCCAAGGCTCCATCAAGTGTCATGGCCCACTTGGCAATCACCCAGGGCATCTTTTCCGAGAGCAACTTTAAATAGGGTGCGTTCAAGTGCTTGGCTTGCGTCTCCAAGACTCCCACGTCGACGTCGATTGAATTCTCACGCAGCAACGCGATTCCGCGTCCCGAGACGGCTGGGAAGGGATCCGACATTGCAATCACAACTCGCTTGGGTTGATGGCGCACGAGCAGATCAACGCAAGGAGGGGTTTTGCCGAAATGACTGCATGGTTCCAGTGTGACGTAAACCGTCGACTGGCGGAGTCGATTCGGGTCGCATCTTGAAATCGCGTTCACTTCTGCATGCGGTCCACCAAAGTTGCTGTGGTGCCCTGACGCAACGAGTTCATTATTCTCAACGATCACGCAACCGACCATCGGATTGGGCTCGACGCGACCCCTGCCTCGGCTGGCAAGCTCGAGAGCGAGGCCCATCCAATAGCGGTCGCGTTTTTCCATTCAACAGTTCTTCATTCAATCGCATGTGGACTAAGTTGCACGACGCTCCGCCGTCGTGATTCATGCGACGCGGAGCGTCGCACAACTAATAGCGAACGCAAAAACTAAGGCTTGACGACGCGTTAGTCTTGCCCAGGGATCCATAGTTTGCTGCCACCGCCGGCTCCACCTCCGGCACTTTGTTGAGGTTCGTCAGATTGTCCTGGTGTCCAAAGTCCTGACGAGGCTGCTTGGCTGGACGCCATTTCTCCACCTCGTGCACGCATGGCCTGTTGTTGACGCATCATCGCCATTTGCATGAATTGCAACAAGACCGGGTCGTTGGGGTTTTCTCGCAGCGATTGTTCCAGAAACTGGCGGGACTCTGTGTTCCGGCCCAACATATTCAACACTTCGACACGTTCCAGAACCGCATTACCAATCGGCACTTCGAGTTGCTTGCCGAGCTCAACGATGCGTTTCAGCAACTTCTCCGCATCATTCGGATCGGTGACTGTTCGGGTCCTGAGATTGAGCTGGGTGTATTCCGCCGAAACTTTGAATTCCTCCGGCCATTGCATTTGCTCGCTGCGTTGTGCCAGGCTGTCAAAGATTGAAGTAACACCTCGCGAGAGGGCGGATTGCATCAACTGGATTAGGCTGTTTGGATCGATATCGCTGAGATCGGTCCAGAAATAGCTTGCTCCGCCAACGAAATCCAAAACATCTTGCGAAGAGGACAACTTGGGCACTTGCAGATTGAGTTGCTGATGCAGTTGCTTGAACTGATCGTCGGTTAGGCTCGAGGTACTTGAACCTTGCCAATGCAAAAGGAGAGCTGCAAGCTTTATCTTCAAGGAAGCATCGCCGGCTGCTTCGCGAGGGGTTTTGCCGTTCAGACATTCTTGCGGGTAGTCAAGAAATCCGTCGAGCACTAATTGTCGCGTCGCGTCGTTGAGAGCCAACCGGCGTTCTGGTGCGACTTGCTTGCGAAGCATGACCGATGCGGTTACTTGTGACAAATACGATGATGGGAGCTTTTCCAACAAGACGCGATTGAGCGAACCGACATCGAGTTCCTTCTTGATTCTTTCCAGAATTATGCGGCGAGAGCCTATGGGTGGTTCAAGCGAAATCAATCGAGCCGGCTTATCGGTTTGTTTACCGTAAAAAGCGAGCCAGCTACCGCTTCTCGATGCCTCTAGCTCGGCAAACTGCTCTTGCAAAACGGGTTCGACACAGACGAACGCTAGTTTCGGTGGAACCTCTTCGTCGAGCAACGCTTCCAGCATGCCTTTCAGTTGATCGACTGCGATTGGTATCAGATTCTTGTTCGCGGTCAGTCGTTGTTCAAATTCACTGTCTTCGATGGTGTACTGACAAAGCTCTTCGGAAACGGAAACGCCGGAGATTTTTGGAGCGAGTTCGTATGCCAGGGCTTGGTAGTAAATGCGTTGCGGTTCGGGCAGCGATGCAATGGCCGCTATTTTGCCAGCGGTTGAACCACCGGACTCAACATCGGTCAACATCAGTTGGCAATAGAGCAACGACTGGAGAATAGGAGCCTGAAGTCCGAATTCTCGCTGCATCGATTCGAGCTTGGTTTTTGCCGACGTGATTCGATACGCGGACACAAGAGCGTTCGCTTCTGCCAAACGCTCTGCATACGGAGCATCGTCGTATTCAATCGGGGACGGCAACGACTCGCGTGACAGAGTATTTGCATTGGTTTGCGAAGTCAGTGAATCGTACGCACCGGAAGCGACTTTCACCATGTCGCCCCCCATGTCCAGCAACATTTCGCAGTGAAGGATCGCGGGCAAAATCATGCCGCGTTGCCCCATCGCTTCCATCAGGTTGAGCGCTACGGTTGCTGTCATCGGCGGCAACGCTTCGGTCGCATCCGCGATCGCCTGAAGCATCAGGGTTGCGGCCTCTTCGGTGTTGCCGCGCACGACAGCCACCAAGGAGCGATATAGTTTTGCTAGTGGATTGTCCGGTTGAAGCCTAATAAACTTGGCGGTGGTCTCCTCCAAAGCTTCCAACTCATTGAGTTGCAGAAGCAGTTCGGATTTCATGGCCAATAGCCAAGGTTCCGACGGGAGCGTCTTGAGATTGGTATTAATGCGATCCAGAGCGGCGACATTCTGTTCGCCTACGATCATGCGGTGGATGACCTGCATTTCCTGGAAATGTTCATTGCACTTGCAGAATTTAATTTTCTTGCCGTTGCCGCATGGGCAGAAACTGTATTGGTCCAGACTCATTAGCAAACCGATTCAAATTGTTCGTAAGGTACAAAAAACGCGAGTTGGCTCACTTGGCCAACGGGCTTTGCGGTTGGGCATCCTGTTAAGTCGCTGCGGCGACAACCCGTGTGTTGACTCGGTAAGTTTAGCAATGTTTTCGAAAACTGCACATCGGTTTGATTCGGGCGGCGCCAAGTCTGTTCAATTTGTTACCGATGACGGTCAACCGAGCAGAGGGAGAGCAATTGCAGAAATTGCTTGCATTTTTGAATGATCCTTAACTCCTGGTGCCGATTCGATCCCAGAAGCGATGTCAATTCCGTCGGGTTGTGCCGTCTGAATCGCTTGGGAAATATTCTCCGACTTAAGGCCACCGGCAAGCAATATTGGTACACGGCGAAACTCGATCGGCCTTGGGAAAAGCAAATCCCAGCGGGCGGTTCGACCGGTTCCTCCTCGCTGAACCGGATCGTAACTGTCTACCAACAGGCCTAACAATCGCGGATGTCGTGCGGTTGTCCATCGTTCCACATTCATTCGGTCTTCTTCGAGACCACGCCATGCAACGGCCTTGATAAAGGAAATAGATTTCAAGGCGCGGAAACAAGCGGCCTCATTCATCCAGTCTGGGCTTTCGTCGCCGTGCAACTGGACGCAATCCAGCGGACACTCGGCCACGATTTCAGCGACCTCACTTGGAGAGGCATTGACAAAAACCCCAACAAGAGTGGCTCGATGAGCGACGAGAGAACTCCATTTACGAGCAACCGTTGGTTGAACGTAGCGAGGACTGGCTGGATAAAAATTCAATCCAATCGCGTCTGCACCACAATCGATGGCCGCTACTACGTCATCTGCCCGGGTCAAGCCACAGAACTTGATTTTGGGAAAACGAATGTAAGCGACCATCGAGTTGTCAGCAATCTAGCAAGAGTCAATTTGGCATTAACGGCGAGCGGCAGACTAAAAACTATCAATGATCACCCGATACGTAAGTGAGGGACCTGCAAAATTGTCCCTCGCTTACGCTTCGGGTTGGGATACTGCATCCCGCCGCTCGCCTTAACGGAAGCACATGAGTTGATTGTTTGCCGTTACGATCGTTAATTAGACACTAAAAATAATCCACCGCGATGATATGGCCGACAATTAACCATACTCCAACGAACAAGCAACCAAACACGGTATTCAAAAACTCGACCGACATCGTTCGCGACCTCTCTGAAAAAGTGAGAAACCGCCATCCATAGTGTTCGTCTAGACCACCTCTAGCCGTTCGCCTTCGTGCGAGCTAGTCTTATCGACTCAACTTAAATCAAAGTTGAAAAGAATTTTGGATACCCATTCTTTTTGCCTAGTCAGTAGAACTCGACCTTGCTCATCAGGACCGCTTCTCCCCTCAGCAACACGCGTTGGCCCTGGACTTCGAGCTTGACTGTTCCCCCCCGCTGGCTCGCTTGGTAGGCCGTAAAAACAGTTTTTCCGAGTCGCTCCTGCCAATAAGGACCGAGAGCGCAATGAGCCGAACCGGTAACGGGATCTTCGTTGACACCTACGGCCGGTGCAAAGAATCGAGATACGAAATCGAAATTCGGCGAATCGCTTTTTGCAGTTGCGATCACGCCCCGCACGGGAAATTTACCAAGCTCCGTCAGATTCACTGCAAGTCCTCGAAGCAATGTCTCGCTTGGGAGTTCTACCAAATAGTCCATCGATGTATGGAAAAGTTCAATGGGTTTCCAACCCAGCGCAAGTTCGAAGTTCAACGGAATCGAGCATGGCTTTGCGTCCAGCGCTGGGAAATCCATTTCGATCCAATTTTCTCGCCTACGACATGTTAACCATCCGCTTCGCGTGTGGAAGCGAACGGTATCCTCTGGCGACGTTCGTCCTGTAAACCACATTGCGAATGCAGACGCGAGAGTCGCATGGCCGCACAGGTCAACTTCAATTGTGGGAGTAAACCAACGTAGCGAATATCCGTCGTCAATGGGGCAGACGAATGCGGTTTCCGCCAGATTCATTTCTCTGGCTACGTTTTTCATCCATGCTTCGTTTGCCGGTTTTTCGAGCAAACAAACGGCGGCCGGGTTGCCTGCGAAGGGTTCATTCGTGAACGCATCTACGACGTACAAAGTTGCAGGCATCTTTGGATGGATCCTTTCGCTATGGATTGCAAGGGTGGCAAAAGGTGCAGGCACGCTCCGCCGTGCCGTCCGCCGTCAAGCTTTTGCCAGGATTCTGGGTGGACGGCACATGGAATGTGCCTAGTACTTTGACTTTTGTCGGCTGGTTCGATCTTATAAACGGAATATCGGGAACGTTGCGTTTTTCGAGTGCAATCAGTGCTTGCGTTCTAAAGGTCACTCTATCGCTTGGTGTCGAGCTCCTTTGTCGGATGATTCGATACTACACGTGAAAGTGGGAAAATTGATACAAAAACGCCAATGCCTGCATTGCGTTTTAACCAACTCCTGCGAGATAATTGACGTTAGGTTCGTTTCCGCCTCTGGGATGCTAAGAATACGGTTGGTCCAAACATGAAATTCTCGATTACCAAGTTATCCTTGTTCGGAGTTGCTTGCGGCTTTTTTTCGAACTCCGTTGCATTGGCCCAGGTACCTGGACAGCCGCAGGGCGGAACTCAAGGGTTTGGTTCAACAACGAATGGGGGGGCAACTGGAGCTCCTGGCGGGGCAGTCGGTGGCGGGGCAGTCGGAGGCGCGTCGAAGTACGGCTTCGGCGCTCCGGGTTCTGGTGCCACGGGTGCAGCGTTGGTGGAGTACTCCAACATCAACGCAGTTAAGGGATTTTCGACGACAACGTCAGCGGGGGGCGCAGGTGCACTTTCCAATGCAAATGCGTTCGGGGCAAACGCATTTAGCAATGCAGCTACCGGTGTGCAGGGTGCACAGGGTGGTGCGAACATGAATAGTCTTAACGCTGGTTTTGGTGCTGGCCTGGGTTCAAATCTTGGCGGCGCATTCGGTGGACGCGCTGGAGGCCTGGGCGGCATTGGTGGGCTGGGTGGTGGTCTCGGCGGCCAATCGGCTTCCAATCAAGCCAAAAAGAAAATCCGCGTCAGTGTATCTCCAGATATCGAACTGGCTCGTTCGAGTATTGCGACTCAGTCCAATGGTGCGCCTATCGCGTTGGCTCGACTAAAACGGATTCCGCTTCCTGCAAGTTTGCGAGGAGTCAACGCATCCCTCGAAGGCGATTTGGTTGTCTTGACTGGCACCGTTGCAACCGAGGCGGACAAGCAAAAGGTTGAACGCCTCGTGAAACTTGAGCCAGGGCTCAATTCGGTGAGGAACGATGTGGTTGTACAGTCGACGTCACTGGAGAAAATTCAGGCAAGGCCCAACCGTTAGCATTCGATGTCGAAAAACCTGGACGCATCAAAGGCATTGTTTGGGGAGCGAAGACTCCTTCTGCAGGCGTTGCTGATGTCGCAGATGCTTTCTGAGGTGCTGTATCTCCCGGTGCCGACAAGAAGGATGCTTGCATCGCACTGTCATTGGGCGAAGTGCCAAGCGTCTGCGTCAAAACATTCGGATTCATGCCAACATAGTTTTGTTGATTCTGTCCATCCGTAAATTGAGTCCGCAAGTCCGACGACTTACCGTTTCGTGTCAAGAGTTTTGATGGAACCTGAATAGTAGTCGTTCGCATTCCGCTCGAGTTGTTTGAATTGGCGGTAGTTCGAGCGTCCACGAATTGTTCGGGCAAAACGGTTGGAATCACGGAGGAAGTCTGCGGAATGATACCTGCATTGGGATCTTCGTTGCTCTTTCCTGGCAGATTTAGATTGGCTGGAGCACCGCGAACCGTTCGACCATCCTTGGTCAGAAAGGTTGGAATGAGCATGATCTTCTTGTGATTGCCATAGGCGGCATCCCAAGGAATCCAGACGCTGTAAGAAGCCCCAAGTTCCCCCTGGGAAAAGTGAGTCGTGAGTTGCTCAGCCGTGAAGCGAAATCGCTTGTCTGCTTGACTTAAATCCTCGGTCCCCTTTTGCTTGAAGGTGTCATCAAACCCGTAGACGAGCAAGTCGCCGTCAACGGGAATCGTCTGTGTCTTCTCGTTGTAAAAGTAGAACCGGCCCCCGAAGCCTCGTGTCGCGGGTTTGCCCGGTAGCGTCATAATGTCATGAGACCAAGTGACATTGAGGCTTTGCGGGATTTGATACTCTTTTTTCTTAAACGGGGACCAGGAGGATGAGTCCTTCTTCTTTTTCTTGACTGGCTGCCCGTCAATCAACGTCTCACACCCACTGAATGCGACGCTGACTGCAATCGCGACACCGATTGAGAGAATTTTGCGTGTGTTTTTCATCCTTGAAGTTTCCGTGATTGCGAGTTCATGCGTTGACATTAAGGTCTGAATGGCTGCTTCAAAAAGTGCGTTGTCACAACGCACTAAGCACATCCGCAACTGTTTTTCATATCAATTAGCCGTTGGGCGATAGCCCCGGTTTTCCAATTGCTCGACATTCGTCGAGAACCGGGGCTATCGCCCTTCGGCTATCAGTTTGTTTCACTCGAAGACTCATACCGATGTGCTTAGCGTCCATTTGCAACGCGGGCAGCGGGTTGTGAAATTGGTTTGTAGGAGGCAGGTGTTACACCGTTGTATCCAGGCTGCTGGCTTGTGTATCCAGGCTGCTGGCTTGGCTGATACGAAGAATTCTGTATCGGCGAAGCCGTGTTGACCGTTGGCTGAGCACCACCGCCTGTTGCGGAGTTGATCAGCGTTCGACCGTTGTTAAGATCGGATCGTACCGGAGCATTCATCGGATATCCGTCTAGCATTTCTCCTTGGGGCGGCATATTCATCCTCTCTGGCTCTCCGAGGATCATCGAACCAGGTTCTCCGTACCGTTCTCCGTACCGTTCTCCGTCTCGTTCGGATTCAACCGTTGGCTGAAGATCTGGATAGATGACTGGAGAAGCGGCTGGCCCCCAAAGGCCGTTGCCAGGTGAAAGTCCAACATCTCCATGGATGTTGAGAATATCCGACAGGCAATAACTCATTCTCGACGACTCAACTTGCTTGATCATCTCGAGCTTTTCCTCGTTGTTGTAGAAGATGACACGAGGAGTCATGACGACGAGCAACTCGGTTCGCTTTTCGGCTTGGCTGTCGAATCGGAAAAGGGCTCCTGCAATCGGGATATCCGCCAACCATGGAATTCTTCGCGAACGCGTGGTTCGATTCTTCGTGATCAGACCGCCAAGGACAACCGTTTGTCCGTCGTACGCAGTGACTCGGGTTTGAGCGATCGTCTGGCTGATAATCGGCGATTTGATGACCGTTCCATTTACGTCTGAACTAACGGGAATACCCGTGTCGACTGGGCCTACTTCCGAGCGATTGACGGCAACGAGCATATTGATCAGACCGTCTTGATTGGTTCGCGGCTGAATCTGCATAATCAAGCCAACGTCTGCGTCCGAGATGCTTTGCTGACTTGCACCCGTACCAGTAATCGTGGCGGCACCTAGTCTTGGTACTAGGGAGCCTACCTTCACCGTCGCAATATTGTTATCGATGGTCATCAATTGTGGCCTCGATAGTATCTGAACGCGGTTCACGTCTTGCAGTGCTCGAAAGAGCATGTTGACGGATTCGCTGCTGGCTGCGAGAACCAAACCGCCGTAGCCTAGACCCGCGTTCGTTCTTGCAACACCAAAATTCGATTGCCCTTGCCCGGCAACGTTTTGAGTACGACGGTTGGGTGTGAGCGTATTATTCGTAGTCAAGGCAGCTAGCGGATTGAACGCCGGAGTGCTCAGCGTGCCACCGGTGGCAGTATTGCGGTCGAAAATCAAAGAGTCCTGAAGTCCCCATTCAAATCCAAGGTCAAAGTTATCGTCGAGTGTCACTTCGGCAATCAAGATTTCAACAGCAATCATTGGCTGTTGACGATCTAGGCGTTCAACGATTTGTCGAACGGTTGGCATAAAGCGTGGCATTGCGCTGATAATCAGACTATTCGTATTGGCCTCGGCGACCACGAATACTTCCCGCTCAAGCCGTTCTTGGACGCTGAAGGTCTGGCCAGTGGCACCTTGTCCGCCTGCACCTACCGGTGCTGCAATATTTGCAAGGGCTTGTCTTTGATTATTGATCAAATTGGTCAAGGCATTGGCCACGTCGGTCGCTTGGCTATTGCGCAACCAAACGACTTCGACGATTCTCTGTCTGGTGCTGTCTTCGTCCAATCGCAGCAGTAGCACTTCGATGACATCCAGGTCTTGCTGAGAACCGGAAACGATGATCGAGTTCGTCCTGTTCTCTGTCGCAATGCGCAATGGAACGAGCGAGCTATCACCGCTGCCGATTAGGGCGGCTTGGTTTGCGATGGCGAAGATTCCACCAAGCCCATTGTTGGCTGTGTTTTGGTTGGCTGTTGTAGGTAAGCCGAATGCTTGTTGCAGGGTTGTTGCCAAACTGGTAGCGTCCCCGTTCTTGACTTCGAAAACTTTGATTCGAGCGTCGACACTTGCGGGGACATCCAATTGTTTGATCAACGCCTCAATGAGAGGCATGCTCTTAGAAGGAGCACGCACAATCAACGCGTTCACACTCGGATTGCTGGTTACGACCACACCTGACAAGATCCCTGAGTTAATGGATCTGCCGTCGCGAATGAGGGTTAGTCTGCTATTCGGTACGGAGGTAGTGGATGAGCCTGAGGTTGAAGGCCGTTGCGTGTTTCCTCCGCCACCTTGTTGTCCACCGGTTGTAGTCGTCGTTGAAGCTTCCCCTGTGATGGCTGTTCTCAAGATCGGCTCTAAGTCCGACGCAACTGCGTTCTTGACAGGGATTATTTTCACTTCGCTTTCTGAGGATGGTCCTTCGTCGGCGTCGACTTCTTTGAGCACTCTTGCGACTTCGGCTTGGTCACGCGGAGAGGCCACCACGATCAGCGAATTCGTTCGAAAGTCGGCAACCACACGCACGCGTGGCGCCAACGTCGTGGTTGCGGCCCCGGCAGCACCACCCCCGGCCGGCACTGTTTCCGTGAAGATGCTCGTAACCAAGGCCGCAGCGTCGACTGCGGAGGTATGCGTCAACCGAAAGACTCGAGGCTGGCTATTGGGATCGAGCGGTTGGTCGAGCTTGTCGATGAGGTCGACAATCCCCTTGAGCGCTTCGGGGCGACCGATCAGCAACAATGCATTAGGCTGCCCAAGAGCCGTGATGCTTATTTGGCCTTGGCGAGGTTCGAAGACAGCCGTGTTGAGTGCCTTGACAATCGTTTCAAGAGCTTGACTGTTGACATGCTTGAGCATCTTCAGCTCGATGTCCGGCTGTGTTTCCACGCTTTGCTTTTTGATCTGTTCGATTACGTCGTTGACCCGTTGAACGTCCTTCTTGCTCCCTTTGATGATGACCAACCCCATTTCGGGTACGAACGAAATATCGACATCACCAATGAGTCCGCTGCCAGAGGAAAGAGCGTCTGGAGAGCCAACAATGGTCGCTCGCTCGCTGTCGCCCGTTTGCGGAACAGGCCGCGTGAGGGTTGTTGTGGCTTCGTCCTCTTCGGCTGGCTTTTGGTAAGTTGCCAGATTGACCAATTTCAGGGCTCGTTCGATGCGTTCCGGTGTTGCCGGGTTAATCGGAATGATTTGAGTTGGGCGATTCGGATCGGCTTGACCAAGATCGATAGCGGAGACGACTTGCGTCCAACCCATGACCATGGTCGGAGTCCCTTGCAATCGGACGATGTCGTTGCGACGATCGACCATCATGACTTCTTGCACAGAATCTTTGTTGACCAATTTCAGTTGGGCGAGTTCACCATTGTTGAGAGTGGTAATCGTAAGACGGGGACCAGCAAGTCGGCCAACCGCATCTTCAAGTTCTCGCCAGGTGATACGTTGCAGCTTGTACTGGTTTTGCTGAACGACACTTTGGACGACGTTTCCTCTCGCATCCATAACGATGCTGCCAACTTGCTTTCGCACTGCGTCGACCACTTGGGCGATTTGGCGTTGTGTCCCTTCCGGCGCGAGCACCATGAGTCGGCCCGAATTGGGCTCATTGGTGATTCGGACTCGTTTGTCGGCCCCGAACTGCATTTGAAGTTGAGCGCCAACGGCACCTACGTGCTCCAACGGAATATCGTAAACTTGCAGGCGAGCTTCGACGTTGCCCGTCTTCTGCGTTGCTAAGGCAGGTGGCTGCGGATTTTGCAACCCATTGGGAGCTGGCAACTGAAAGGATTGATTCGATGGTGGCAATTGGCCCTGAGCATTCAGCCTCGGTGTGTAGATCCACGGAGTGACCGATCCCATCGCGAGAGCGAGAAGAAACCGAGACCTTTGCGAGGTTTTGCGTGAATTCACGTGCTATTCCCTTGTTCAGAAATCGGGCCGTCGAAAGTGAAACTAGCCCGCAGTTCCCGGTTAATCGGAGCTTCCGGCAAAGACACTTCAGTCAAAATAGCTCGCCAAGGCGTTATAGATTAACTTTTTGGAGGCAATCCATTGAGCCTGTGCCTGTGCCTGGGCCTGAGCCTGTGCCTGGGCCTGGGCCTGGGCTGTGGGATTCGAATACCACAGGCTTGTCCTGTGGATTGTTGTGCTTTGCGGCTACCGCATTTTGGAACCAAAGCGGCGCAAGCGAAAATTGCTGCGACACCCGTTTTGAAATAGCCCAGGTTAACGCCCTAGCCAGTTTTGCCTTGTTTAGCCATAATCTCACGGTTTCCAGATCTTTCGATATCTCTTGCCAACCGCGATCGAGGAAACAACAACGATGGACGACAAGCTCGCTTACCAAGGAATCACGTTCGATGATGTCCTGCTCGAGCCGCGCTACAGCGCAGTTCTCCCCTCTCAAGTAGACGTTAGTACGCAACTGACTGCTAAGATTCGTTTGCCGATCCCTTTCCTGTCCTCACCGATGGACACGGTCACCGAGAGCCAAATGGCGATCGCACTTGCCAAGGTGGGCGGATTAGGTGTTATTCACAAGAATATGTCGATCGACGCCCAGGCGGAAGAAGTCACAAAAGTAAAGCGGTCTGCGAACGGAATCATCATCGATCCCGTCACTCTATTGCCTACCGACAGTATTGCCACCGCGCAAGACGTGATGCGCAAGCAAAACGTGTCTGGCATTCCGATCATCAATGCGAATGGGCGATTAGCAGGCATTCTTACCCGCCGCGATCTTAGGTTCCTTGAATCCTCTGACTTACCTATCTCCTCAGTCATGACGAAAGAGAACTTGGTAACGGCTCAGGGGAATGTAACGCTTGCGGAGGCTGAGCGAATTTTAACGGATAAAAAGGTGGAGAAACTTTTGCTGGTTGACGATGAATACAAACTAACGGGTCTGATTACGATCAAAGACATCGATATGACTAAAGGTTTCCCCGATGCTTGCAAAGACGAGCTAGGACGACTGAGGGTCGGTGCCGCGATCGGAGTGTTCGATTTCGAACGAGCCGAACAGTTGATTGGGCGCGGTGTTGATGTCCTTATTGTCGACAGTGCGCACGGTCATTCGGCCAACGTGATCGAAACGGTCAAACAGTTAAAACGACAATGGGCCATTGAAGTCATCGCCGGAAACGTAGCAACGTTTGAAGGCGGACGGGATTTGGCCAAAGCTGGAGCGGATGCGGTAAAGGTTGGAATTGGTCCAGGTTCCATCTGTACAACCCGTGTCATTTCCGGAGTCGGTGTTCCGCAAATCACCGCAATTTATCAAACCACAAAAGCGTGCCAGCAAGCAGGCATACCAACTATCGCGGACGGAGGGATTCGTTTTAGCGGTGACGTCACGAAAGCACTTGTCGCAGGTGCCCAGTCCGTCATGATTGGTAGTTTGTTTGCAGGTTTAGCTGAAAGCCCGGGCAGAACTATCCTTTACCAAGGCCGAACATTTAAGGCTTATCGAGGGATGGGGTCGCTTGGAGCGATGGTGAAAGGGTCGAGCGAACGGTACCGTCAAGGCTCTCAGGATCAACTCGCAAAGTTGGTTCCGGAAGGAGTCGAGGGACGTGTGCCTTTCAAGGGTCCTTTGGCAGATTATGTTTATCAATTGGTTGGCGGGCTTCGGGCTGGAATGGGATACTGCGGTTCCCAAACCATCGCAGAGCTTCGCAAGGACGCACGTTTCATCCAAGTCTCGGCCGCAACGGTCCGTGAGAATCATCCACATGACATCGCCATCACGCAAGAAGCGCCAAACTACAGCTCGGAACTCTCAAGCTCGGCGGACAACTAGTCTACGCTCAAGCAGCGCATCGCTGCAACGTTGGCGGTGCGTCTGGCTTCTCGAATCCTTTCGCTACCTAGCTCCCAAATCTGCAATTTTGAGCAGTGTTTTTGTTGGTCTCTTTGCATCCAATCCATCGTTGGCCCAACAACCGCCTGCTTGGTCGCCACAGCCGTTTCAAAAACCAATTGCGGAGGCCAGCGACGCTCCGTCGGGCTCAACACCGCAAAACAGTCTGCGAACGAACAGCGCGTCAAATGCGTCAAGTAACGGTGAAGTTCATCGATGGCAAGATGCGAGTTCGGATAGCACGACCGCACCTCGGATTAGCAACTATAGCCAATCCATTCCGCGGCAAGCAAGCGAACCACCAGCCGCCGCTTCGAACAATGCGATACGACAACCGCGAGCTCAATCCACGGTTTCAGAGCCATCGCAAACCGAGCCTCGCAGTAGTTTTGCGTTGCATCCACCGTCTCGACAACCCCTCGAATCCAAGCCACAGAAAAAGAATCCTATCAGCAATGATACAAGTGCAGTTGCTTCGCCAACCACAAACGGCGTTTGGTACGATCGATCTGCTACCACGAACTCCACCTCGGAAAGGCTTGTGATTGGATCTGCGAGCGGCAACAGAGGCAATGCAGTCCAGATGGCTCGATATCAAGAACCGCCCATTTTACCTTCGTTCGGGCTACCGCCAGCTCAATCAACATTGCCACCGCCAGATCTCAGCGAACAGAGTAAGAGTGCTGAGCCACCGAAATTCCAAGATCCATCGAATCGGCCCGGTCGGTCTTTGTTAGAAACCGAATCAGAACCGGTGATTCCAAGTCCATTCCCAAGTGCGAAGAATCCTCGCGACCCAATGGAGCGTTCGCCATCGGATGCTTCCGAACCATCGCAGATGAATCCAAAGAGAGACATGGATAAAGCGCCCGCACCTCCGCGTCGACGGGATCCAGTCGTCCTCGACTGCAACGTGCTTCGCGATTCCATAAAGGAATTTGACATCACCAAGATCAACGTTGACTCATCCCCGAGTTTTATCGAAGTTTACAAAAGCCAAGGCGTAAAATCGCCAAATACGAAAGAAGGCTTCGTCGCTTCGGCACAAATCCGAACTTGGTACAACTTTGATGGCGAAGTGATCGCCGAAGGAAAGCTAGTGGATGTCGCTCGAGGTTCAGCGATCATCGAACAAGCAGATGGCAAGCGAACGACCTACTTATTGCGAAAATTGAGTGACTCCGATCGAGTTTATGCGGCTCAGGCGTGGGGTTTTCCAATTACTTGCTCTCTCGACGATAGATCGTTCGAAAGTCGCGATTTCGTCGAGACAACCATGACATGGAAGGCGACTGGTGCATGCCACAAGCCGTTGTACTTCGAAGAGGTGCAATTGGAACGGTATGGTCACGAATGGGGACCTTTTGCTCAACCCGTCATCTCGTCGGCACACTTCTTTGGAAACATAGCAGTGTTGCCATACAAGATGGGTATTCATCCGATGAATGAATGCCAATATTCTCTCGGCTACTACCGCCCAGGTTCTTGTGCTCCGTGGACCGTCGGACCTGTCCCATTAAGTCTCCGCGGTGCCGTGACTCAAGCCACAGCAGTCGGCGGTATCGCTTGGGCTCTGCCATAGGACAAGGCGTTCAAAGCCTAAACATTTCCGATAACCCAGTGAGGGACAGAGAAATGGCTACTCGTTCCCAGGCTCTGCCTGGGAACGCATTGGTGTGGAGGCTCCTGCCTCCCGAGTTCACAAACGAAGATGCATTTCGGCGAGGCGGAGCCTCGCTTGCATCTAGTTACCAGGCAGAGCCGCAGAGCCCGGTAATTAGATTGCACAGTGCAACAAAACTTGCAAGCCGTTCCGGGTAGTTGCATATCCTCTGGCCAACGATTAAGTTTCATGACATGTTTAGGTTCCTTGGTTCACCTCTCTCTGACGGAATTTGATGTCTCATGAAATATTCTGCGTTCGCTGCTCTGTTGGTTCTTGGGCTCATCGTTTCTCCAACTCGTGCGCAGGAGAAGGCCGCCACAGCGCCTGCCGTAAAGCTGGCTCCTCAGGCACCGGACGTTGCGGCACCCAAGTTTGGACCGGATGGCAAGGTGAATCAGGGCTTTTTGAATGCCCACGAGAAATTTGTAAAGACTGCCCAGGACGGGACTGCGGAACTCGTTTTCCTTGGCGACTCCATTACGGCTGGTTGGGGAGGCAAGAAAGAGATTTGGGAAAAGGCGTTCGGCGCCTACAAGCCAGCGAATTTCGGAATTGGGGGCGACCGAACGCAGCATGTTCTCTGGCGGATTACCAATGGCGAATTAGATGGAATTAAGCCAAAGGCCTTTGTCCTCATGATCGGTACGAATAATTCCAAAACCGATTCGGCAGAAGGTATTGCCAAAGGAATCACCGCAATCGTTGAGACTCTACGAGCCAAACAGCCACAAGCAAAAATCCTGCTTCTCGCGGTCTTTCCTCGCGGAGAAGTGGCCAGCCCGAATCCTGGCAGAGACAAGCTCAATCAAGTCAACGCGACCATCTCCAAACTAGATGATGGAAAGCATATCTATTACTTGGACATCGGCGGTAAATTTCTACAGCCTGATGGAAGTCTGACGAAAGACATCATGCCTGATTTTCTCCACCTCTCTGTTGCAGGTTATCAAATCTGGGCCGATTCGATCGGAACGAAACTGGCAGAGTTGATGAAGTAGTGAATGGATGCTTATTCCCCAACCCGCGACCATTCCCTATGACCCTCTGAGGACACAGCCGCCTTGTCGAGTTCTTCCATTCGATTCATGAGTCGCTCGCCAATCTCATTTCCCATGAGGAACCCGTTTTTGTCGGCATCGCGTCTTGCAAACGCCGCATCGGGATCAAAAGTGCCTGGCGGTCCCGGAGCACCTCGCCTACCACTGCCTGCGACATCTCCAGGCATCGTCGGATCATCGCCGTTCGTATCGTTGTTTACCATCCTTCTCGCCGCGATGGATTGCTCTTGCATGTACATGAACTGCGTCATGATCCAAGGACCTGCAAAATACCCTATCCCTATGATGGCAATAGAAAAGAGCAAAAACGCCAAAGAAATTGGCGAACTCTTTTTTGGTGCTGAATCGCTGGTCATATCAAGTTCCTTAGTGAAGGAAAAATTAGAAGAAGGACGCACGAATTGTAGCAACCTGCGTGACGCGTTTCGTTATTGATGACCTCATTTTTAGTTCATTCCGCCTACATCGATCCATCAGAACAGATGGGCAATCGGCTTTCCGTTGTCTGTCAACGGGACCGGGCGGTCGCCGTCGTAGATGTTTTTGGTGTAATCAATACCGAGCGATGCCAAGATCGTTGCAAAGAAATCGGGAACGGAAACGGGATTCTGAATGATTTTTTTAGAGAGTTCATCGCTTTGCCCGTAAGCACCACAGTGACGCAAGCCGCCACCCGCCAACACACAAGTGAATGCCGAACCTTGATGTCCTCGGCCGCCGCCGCCATCAAACTCGGGTGGTCTACCGAATTCAGATGTTATCACGATCAACGTTTTGTCTAACATCTGTCTCGCCTCCAAATCGACAAGGAGTGCCGACATCGCTTGATCGAGTTCTTGGATCAAGGCGTGCTGCTGGACAATACCGCCGTTATGAACATCCCATCCTGTCCCATTCAAGAAATTCAGGTTATGCGATACTTCAATGAATCGAACTCCTTGCTCTACAAGGCGGCGAGCTAGCAAGCATCGTTGGCCGAATTCGCCACCGTAACTTTTCCGCAATTCAGACGGTTCCCTGTCGAGTTCAAAGCTCTTGGTGAACTCGGGGCCACTTAGCTTGATTCTTTGCGCGATCACTTCATCGTAATCTCTCAAGCGGCTGTCGTCCGATTTCGGCTGATTGGCTTGCAGTTGGTTTAAAAAAGCGTCACGACGCGATTGTCGGAGGAGCGAGATACCGTCTGGGCGACTTAGCCCTGCTGGCCCTTGACTGGTATCCGTCAAATAGACGTAACCATGCTTGGCGCCAAGAAAACCTGGACCACGAGTGAGATTCGGGTATCCGATCAATACATAGGGTGGAACGCCATCTGCTTTGGCTCCCAACTCGTGGGCCACAATTGAACCGATCGAAGGATAGACCACCGTACCGCTCACCGGGCGACCCGTGTGCATGCGATTTGTGGCGGCCGCATGCTCATCAATGACTTCATGATGCACACTTCGAACCGCAGTCACTCGATCCATCAAAGGCGCAACGCGATGAAGATGCTCACAAACTTCGACACCGTCGACGGCGGTCGAGATGCTCTCGTAATACGAGCCAGCAACTTTCTTGGTTGGGTCTCCTTTTCGCTTCGGATCAAAAGTATCGATTTGTCCCATTCCGCCACCAAGCCAAATGGAGATGACGTGCTCCGCTTTGCCCTTCAGCAAATTGCCGGCAGATGCTTTAGCAGGCGAAGCTGGATAGTAGATCAGAGAGGCTGCGGCCGTACCGGCCAGGAAGTTGCGTCGTTTCATAGGGGATGTCTTTGGTTAGGGAATCCATACGAATTCCCGGGTGTTCAATACGCTCCAAACAAAGTCTTCGTATGTCTCGCGCCATTTTGGTTCGATGCGAGGATCGACAGGTGCACCGGCTCGCGCCTGCTTCTCCAATTCCACTTGGATTTCATTGGCTTCTGGCATCAAGTGGTTGGACCAAGTAACGGGTGCGAGTCTCGGAAAAGGTACCGGCATTCGGACTTGCGAATCTGGGATTTTACGTTCGGAAAAACCAGCGGACAGAGCCGGGACAAAAGACCGTTGCTCGTCGATAGAAGGCCGCCGGCCTAGGAATCTCATGAAGATCGCTTCCACTAACGACTCCGGTGTGTCTGTTTTGAGGGCCAACTCGGCTAACGGACTTTCGTGTGAGGCACGCGTAATCCAAGTCGAGACAACGCTGTTGGCCAAAACTCCACTTTGCAAAACGTTCGCCGAGATTTCTCGATCGGTGCGCGGGTTTTGCCTTGCACCTGTCCAGCCAAAGGCTTCCAACACGTCGCTTACCGCTTGAGCTTTGGGAAGACTCAAACTTGGTCTGTCGCGTTCGTTGGATAGACTTGCAAACATCCAAGCGCGCTTGGGTCGTCCAAGTGAGATCATCGCATCCGCAGCTCGGCGACCGTCAGGGTCGAACGTGATCTCTTCCACGTCGATCCTATGACCGGCTGCTGCGTACATCGAGTCCACAATTTGCTCGGCCGTCAATCGGCGTCGGTCCGGGGCTAAAAAGAGCCGTTGCTCAGGCGCGGACTCAAGGTTTTGCCCAATCGCTTCACGTTGATAGAGTTTCGAAGTAAAGATAACCCGCGAAAGGTGCTTTAAATCGTAGTTGTGTGACACAAGTTCGGCACCTAACCAATCGAGCATTTCAGGATGACTAGCCGTCTGTCCCTCCCAATCATGAGGTGGTTCGACGATGCCTGCACCCACAAAGCGACGCCATAGTCTGTTCGCAATGACTTGGGCAAAACGCTTGTTCTGTGGCGCCGTTACGACGGTTGCCAAAAGCTCTCGAGAATCCTTTTGGTCACGCATCAGACCTTGGATTGTCGAGAAGTCTCCATGACAATCCAACAACTCGGTGAACGGGAAAACAGGCTCTATCGACTCGCTAGGTTTGAGAGTCACTTTGATGAGCGATTCGCGATCCTTCTTTTCGAAGAAGCCCGCCGGGACCGTACTTGTCGAAGGGACCTTAACGCTTTTACGCTCAAACATAGCTGCCAAGGAATAAAGATCCTTTTGTTTCGTTCGATGATACGGCGAATCATGGCAACGAGCGCATTGCAGTTCCACGCCGAGGAAGGCCGTCCCAACAATATGTGCCTTGGCCGCAAAAGGTGCATCATTATCCGCAGCGAGCCCAAAGCCTGCAGCTCCCCCTTCGCGTTCGCTCCCTCGCAATAGGATCAGCTCGGTAACGATTCGATCCATCGACTTGCCATCGCGAAACGCCTCATGCAAAAACCAACGAAAAGGGCCCGAGTTGTTCAAACTAGGCTTTAACATATTTGGGTTTTCGGCGAGTACCTCTTGCCAATAGCTCACCCAGTGGTCGGCCCAACGCGGGTCATCCAGAAGACGATCAATGGCCCTCTCGCGTTTGTCGGGTCGCGAGTCCGCTACGAAGTTGCGAACTTCCGCTTCGGTTGGCGGTAGACCGATCGTGTCCAAGGTAAGCCGACGTAGAAATGCCTCATCGCCGACGAGTTCGGATTTTCGAAGCGAATCGGGTGCAGGTAGTTGTTCATACCAATTTGCCCCATTTTGGATCCAATCTTCCAAAATGGAGATCTCGTGTTGATTGAGGGGATTGTCGCCCGGTGGCATTCGTTCTTCCAAGTCAGAACTGCGAATGCGAGTCATCATGGCGCTTGCATGAGCGCTGCCGGGCACAAACGCAGGTTCGCCAGAATCGCCACCTTTCAAAGCCAACTCGCGTTGATTCAATCGCAATCCGCCGCTCTCCTTTTTACCATGACAACGAAAACAGTTTTCACTCAGGATCGGCAGTACGTTTCGCTGAAAATGCGCAGCATCCTCGGTCGGCGTGGCCTTGGCCAGCTCGTGCACCCGCTCCAGTTTGGCTTCAATAAAACTATCAATGGGATGCATTGAGAGCGATTGTGGTTGAGCGACCGGATGCTCTTTGGAATATTGCTTCGCGAAATCATGCCGCATCGTCCAATAGTCGTTTTGAGTCGAGGACAACGATCGACGTGTTTCATCGTCGATTCGCTGAAGTGTTTGCTCAACTTGCTCTAGCCTTCGAGTCATGTTTTCATCGGTCAGATGGGTCAACGCCTCTTGATCAGGGCTAGGTTGCAGCAACGTAAAGGAAGCGCCATCTGCCGTTTCAATCGCGACGCACATGTCGCCAGGAACAGCTCGAAATTTCTTACCGCCGAGAATGGACTCAAGCACGAGTCGGTATGTCCCTTCGCTGGGAACAGAGAATTTCTGAATGGCTTCCTGCATTTCGTAACCAGCCGGTTGCAAGCCCTGGATGGGTGGGTCCGCGATCGGCAAGACGGGTTGATGGCCATCCGTTTGACCACTTACGGTTTTCGTTTTGGCGATGATTTGTTCTCCCAACCATAGCCTGCTTAAACCGCGAGCTCGCAGCAGAATTCGGTGCTCACCTGCCGTCAAGGGAACGTCGGCGGCCATTCGCAAGAGTACGGGCCCGCTCCAACTGTCGCGAATTCCCCACGCGTCGTAGCGAAAGGGAAGTCTAGGAAGCAGAAAGTCCTTACCCGACCAGACCATTGTGGGCTTAAGAATCGCCTCTCCCTCGTTTATCCAACGCGTGTGGGTCGGCATGTTTTCATGCGCTGAGAAAAACACAAGTCCTGGTGGTAGTACTCCTACGTCGGGAGCTCTCTCTGGAATGGCACGGATCGGAACAACCGGACCTTCGCGGCGGTAACGCGTCTTGATGACTTCGTCCGTCAGTATTTCACGATGAAGCGCGATGGAGTCGAGTGATCCTTGAAAACTAGTTGAAGCGATTCCTCCCATGGATGCGCCGATCCAGACATTGTCGTTGTCGGAGACAGGCGATTCATTCGTTGGCCCCCCCATGTCCCATTGCCCAACGACAGGCACGCCATCGATCCATCCACGAACAGATTCGGACGATCCGAAACGATACGCAACCGCAACATGGTGCCAACCTGTTTCCGGAGCAAACCCTTCTTTGCTGGTCCATCGATGCCAGTGAGCGCTGCTGTTGGCTGCAACGGAATTCGATTTCGAACGAGGCGTTGCGAACAAAAACGAGATGGCCCCTTTGCCTTGGACGCCCGACAATCGCAATCCCCAATTCTGATTATCTCGATCGAAACCCGATTGGTGTGTTCGGCCCTTGCCTATTACATATCGATTTTCGCCATCGCCGATTTGATCGATCAAGACCCAACTTTCGATGGTGATTGAATCGCCGTTGGTAAAGTCGAATGGACTTGATGCACCTGTATCTTGAATCACGACGTGAGCGCCGTCGCCGTTGAGTCTGATAGCCGTATTTGTCTCCGAAAAATCTGGAAACATCGGTGGACGCGGCCCACAAGCATCGCGTTGTACTGAGCCGGAATAAACAACACGGGTAATTTCTTCGGTCCCGAATTCCCAGCGCGCAACGCCATGGTGGTCAGACGCCCGGGCTGGAACGCAATCTGCGACCTGGAAAGCGACGGGGGATACCGAAGCCATCAACGCAAGCCGCAGTGCAATCGTAAGAAAAGCAGTCGTTTTCATGGGAGGCAGGCAGAAATCCAAGGGCAGGAAATGGAAAGTCAACACATCGATCGAATCCACTCCAAGAATTGTACACTTTGAAGCAACCATCTGCCTCCTTGTCGACCGGATTCTACCGTATTATGCGGGAAAGCTACGATAGAGGTGTCTGTAGAGACCCGATTGGGTACGTTCGGAATGAATGGAGCCTCTACCATTATTGTGATGGCAATTCAAACGCAATTTCGCTTACCGCTGTTAAATTAATACCGGGTTGTCTTAGGGAATAGGAATTGCTGGATGGGTGGATATCAATGTCGATGAAGATTGGGATTCGCGTCTTGGATTGATTTTGCGTTTCGCAAGATCTTCGGCAAACCTGGAAATGAGATCTGCCTGATCAGCCTGCTCAACGCTGTACTACGGTTTCCCCATCCTGTTGTTTCCGTCGAGTACCTCAATCCTTTCGGAATCAAGGACTTCGAGACCGACAAGTTGATTTGCGTCGACGTGAAGGCGACCGATCAACTTGGGCGTGTTTTTATTGTTGAAATCCAAATTGTGGTTCAATCGAGCTTTGCCAAGCGGGCCGTGTTTTATGCTTGCGAGGCCTACACCGATCAGCTTCGAGTTGGCCAAGGGTATAGCGACCTCAAAGCGACCTATTCGATCTGTTTGCTAATGCGAAATTTGTGGGACGACGATCAGCTTCATCACCAGTTTCGGCTGGTAGATCGAGAAAGCGGTCGGGTATTGGACGATTCGATCGAGATTCACACGGTAGAACTTGCGAAGTACAATGGAGCTCAAAGTGATGTACGCAGTGCAAGCGTCCTGGAGCAGTGGGCGTATTGGATCAAGAAATCGAGTGAACATACGGTCGAGGAGTTGCAGGAGCTACTTCCTGGCTTGGAGTTTCTGCGTGCGACAGGCGAGTTGAATGCGATTCGATAGATTACGGAGGAAAAGCAAATGGTCGATGCGAGAGAGAAAGCCAGTCTGGACATCCAGTCCAATTTGATCGACGCGCGACAGAAGGGACGAGAAGAGGGACGACAGGAGGGAATTGAAATAGGCGAGCAACGCGGCGATCAACGCGGTAAGCTTAAGGCAAGTATCCAGATCTATGAAGGGCTTCTTGGCGATTCAGTAACTTCCGAAAGTATCCTGAATAGTCGATCCACCGAGGAATTGGAATCGATGGTAGCGAACCTGCAAAAGCGTCTGCGCGACCGTACTTCGTAGATTCAGATCTTGCCATCAGAGCAGATTTCTGGAGGAGAGCGTGGGCCACGCGGGCGTTGCACCGGTTTATCCCAGGGGATCGTTACCTTCATGCTAGGGCGAAGGTCAATTACCACTGGCGTAAAGCCAGATGGCATGCATTGAATGCCCCTGGGTTTATCCCAAGGGATCGTTACCTTCACGCTAGGGCGAAGGTCAATTACCACTGGCATAAAGCCAGATGGCATGCATTGAATGCCCCTGGGTTTATCCCAGGGGATCGTTACCTTCACGCTAGGGCAAAGGTCAATTACCACTGGCATAAAGCCAGATGGCATGCATTGAATGCCCCTGGGTTTATCCCAGGGGATCGTTACCTTCACGCTAGGGCAAAGGTCAATTACCACTGGCATAAAGCCAGATGGCATGCATTGAATGCCCTTGGGTTTATCCCAGGGGATCGTTACCTTCATGCTAGGGCGAAGGTCAATTACCACTGGCATAAAGCCAGATGGCATGCATTGAATGCCCCTGGGTTTATCCCAGTGGATCGTTACCTTCACGCTAGGGCGAAGGTCAATTACCACTGGCGTAAAGCCAGATGGCATGCATTGAATGCCCCTGGGTTTATCCCAAGGGATCGTTACCTTCACGCTAGGGCGAAGGTCAATTACCACTGGCGCAAAGCCAGATGGCATGCATTGAATGCCCTTGGGTTTATCCCAGGGGATCGTTACCTTCACGCTAGGGCAAAGGTCAATTACCACTGGCGTAAAGCCAGATGGCATGCATTGAATGCCCCTGGGTTTATCCCAAGGGATCGTTACCTTCACGCTAGGGCGAAGGTCAATTACCACTGGCATAAAGCCAGATGGCATGCATTGAATGCCCCTGGGTTTATCCCAGGGGATCGTTACCTTCACGCTAGGGCAAAGGTCAATTACCACTGGCATAAAGCCAGATGGCATGCATTGAATGCCCTTGGGTTTATCCCGCGAGCGCGCCCATGCCACTTTCGAATACCCCGTCTCACAATCCATTAAAGCAACAAGCCATTACGGGATCGTGTTGGGATTAATGCGGATTAAATCTGCAGTCTCCTTCGGAGAGAGGGGGCCGGGGGGGGAGACGCTAGAGCCCTGACATGGTAGACTCCGGTTCAGCTATTTGTTTACGCTTCTGAAACGCAAGTAGATATGGAATTCACGATCAAAAAACCACTCATTCAAAATACAACGCGAAACCCCTCACCCCCAGCACCTCTCCCCGAGACCAGGGCGAGGGGAGCAAGATCATAAGATGTGGGTAAAGATGAGGCCGTTCGGGCCAGCCCTGTTGCAAGGCGGCGGAGCTTGATCGGATTCGGTATCACATCGAGGAATAGAACCACCCAATCAACCCATAGTCGCTTTTAGCTTGTTCAACCACTTCGGAACGGCGACCATCGGGTCCTCCGCTTCCTCATACTCGAGCGCGACCCAGCCGCTGTAGCCAGCTTTGCGAAGGATATCCAGGACTCGGGGCAGGTCCGCTTCTTCGTTCTTGTTGTTGACAAACATCTCGACTTTAATTTGAGCGTTGACCGCATAAGGTGCTATTTTTTCAAGTTCCGTATAGGGGTTTTCCGTCGACCGGAAATTTCCCGAGTCGAAATTGATACCAAGGCTTGTGGACTTAATTTTCCCCACAATCTCTAGTAGCCCATCGGCTTTGGCGGTCACGCCTCCGTGGTTTTCAAGCCCTAGATAGATCCCTTTTTGGGCTGCATACTTTCCGAGTGTTTCGCAAGCCTCCACGCAACGTGCCACCGTCGCGTCCCATGTGTCCCCCTTGGGTTGCGTGCCAGCAAAAATCCGAATCACAGGTGCGCCCAATACGGCATAGTGGTCAATCCAGCGTTTCGCTTGCTCGATATCTTCGCGGATCTTTGCCGGATCGCTTTGACAAAAATCGTTTCGAATGGCTCCACCGGAAATGGTGATGCCCGCTCGATGGCAATGCTGTTTTAGCTCGACAAGATACTCATTGGTTACTTCTTTTGGAAAGTAATAACTCGTCAATTCCGCTCCTGGTATACCTTGCGCTTGGCAGAAGTCCACAAACTGAAAAAGATTCATGCCATTGGACGCTTTTGTGAGCAAGTTGCGGAATGAATAGGCCGCAAGGCTTAGACGCAGTTGGCCCGGTTTCGTTCGAACGAACGGATTAACCGCATTGACCTTTCCACTGCAAAAACCGATTGCGCACGAGCCAACAGCGAACTGCAGAAGACTTCGTCGCTTCATACTTTGGAACGTTGATGGTTTTGAATCTTGATCGCCTGGTTGCAGGGAACATTTCATGATGAGGATCCTTTAAAATGGTAATTTAGAGCGAACACTTGGTTTAACGGCAGGTTGAGCCTGCAATTCAGTTGGTTCCAAGGCAGAGCCTTGGAACCAGTGGGTGGCGTTTGGCGCGAAGGTATCTCTATTTCAAAAGCCAAGCGACAGCCGACGCTTGCTTCTCGCCGTCGTCACCGGTGAAGCTGACTAGCTCGTCTTGCTTTGCGCTGGACCGATAGGCCGCTGCCACGATCTCGGGTCCTTTTCCTTCCCCGGCAAGCCATAGTGGATTCGGTGCACCCACAGCGAGCATGCCTGGCAAGTCAAGGTACTTTGCTCCGCCAGGAAGAAACATTTCGTCTCGATAGTCGAGTATTTTTCCAAAGCGGAATCCATTGGTGTCCAATGCGGCTCGATCAATGGCTGTACCCGCCAGAGCACGCGCCGCAGCCACGACAGGTCCGGTCCGGCCCCAGCCAGCAACCGAGACCATTGTGGGACTTGGGTGCGCTGCGATCTTTGCGTTGCGCAGAAAGCTCACAATACTGAGAACGTCGTGCGTTCGCTGAGCAAAGAGTGCGTGGTTGTAACCAAACGTATAGCCAGCGAACTCTCGAGGGCCGGGGACCACGGGCGTTTGCTTAACCGGTTCGCCGCTCAGCAACAGTAGATCGGCACCCAGGACCGTAGCTCCGCTTTGCACAAGTTTCTGGACGGCGGGTTTCAAGTTGCCATCGGCGTCCTTCAATGCCGATTTCCCGTTGTCATCGAGCCAGACTACAGCTCGCCCATTCCAGTTTTTCGGATAGAGCCAGACTACATTTATTTCTTCGCCAAGTTTCTTGTTTGCAATCATGCCGGACATTTCGACATAATCCCCTCGATCCTGCTTGTCCTTGAGATTCCATTCCGATTCGCCCGCATTTGCGTAGGTGCGGCCAATGAGGACTTCGAGGGCGGGGCTAATGTTTTTACGCAATCCGTCGAGTGTGGCAGCACTCTTTGCAAGTTGCTTGTCCGTATCTTCCGTAAACCATTTGAGCAGTGAGCGTTCGAATTCGGGATCGTTGGCTTTCGGAGCGGGGTGTCGCGCATCCCAGACCGTGAGTTGCTCGCGTGTGAGAGGCGCGAAGTCTTGTTCGATAACAGGTGTAGGTTGACCTAATTTGAAGTGTTTGTTTAAGAATGTGTAGAAGGCGGATCGTGTAACGGCGTTGTAGTTGTGCGGGAAGTGTTCGCCGCGAAGAAGCATGACGTTATCCTTCTTTCCGTATGTGGTGTAGAGCTTCTGTATATCCGGGAAGCCTTTCGTGGCTAATTCCTTGGTCCAGTCGTTTGCCGTGTTCATCCCCTGAGGCTTAGGAGCGAATAGGCTTGCGAACTCGATATTGCCTGTGTTGACTCGCAATAGGGATGCATTCTCGCAAGTGCAGCCACCTTGCATGGCCGTGCTCACCATCACGCACGGGAATGATAGTTGAATACGATCATCGATCGCAGCGAGCAGCATTGTTTGTGTGCCACCTCCGCTAGCCCCTGTAATTGCCGTGCGTTCGGGATCAACTTCAGGAAGACTAAGCAAGAAATCGAGACCACGAACCGCGTTCCATGTTTGCAAGCCCATAATACTTTGCAAATGCGATTCCGCTTGAGGGCTATACAAACCCCAGTTTTCGGTCTTGTTCATCTCTGGACGTTGCTTGGCGAAGCGGTGAACCACTTCGCTTGAAAATTGAATGGAGTCGGAGTCGCTAAGCATGTCCCATTGCCAAACGACGCAACCCATGCGAGCAAGCTGGACACAAAGCGATTGAAAAATACTGCGTCCGGATTTCTCAAATCGCTCACCTCCGGCTGCGATTTCCTTTCGAACGTTTTCTTCCGACTCCAACGAAAGCCTCGCATCTTTCCAGTGCCCGTGTGCGAACATCACACCAGGCACCTTGCCCGAAATGTTTTTGGGACGATAGAGGCTGCCTGTTACAAAAAAGCCAGGCGCACTTTCGAAGTAAACTTTCTCGATGGTGTAACCCTCCTGGTCTATTTTTCCATGAATCACCGCATTGAGGGGTGACTTGGTCGGCATGGGCCAAAGACCTTCAGCAACCAGTATTTGTCTCCTAACGTATTCTTTGCGTGTTTCCCATTCGCTCAAAGAATTTGGTGGATTGAATGGAAAGTATCCATTTAAATCCTTGAGCGGTTGTAGACGAGAGTCGTCCGCATGGATTGGTTGAACGATGCCAAAGAGTGCGACGAGGAAGAATAGGATTCGTTTCATAGGGAGTCCTGGCGGGAAAATTGGAAGGAAAGAAATCGTTAGGGCTAAGGTTAGTTACCGCTGGCGTAAAGCCAACGGCATGAATCAAATGTCCCTGAGTTTATACCAGGGGATCGTTACCTTCACGCTAGGGTGCAGAGTGCCCACCATTAGGAGGTGACCCCAAGCAGGCCTCGCGAAAATTGGAAATCTACAAATCCTTGTGCGTTTGCAATCGGTGTCCGTGCACGCTCCGCGACTTCGACAAGAAGCTTTCGCAAAATGACTTCGTCGTGGCCAGCGTTACCCGAAAGGAAAAAATCGATATCGTCGGCGGCGATCTCCTTGCTTGCCGTTGCTTCGGCGACTTGAATGACGGGTAACATCGGATGCCCTTGACGCGCATGCTGACTGACGACTGCAAGTGCGAGATGTGCGCCACAGGCACCGAGTCCCGTAAGATTCTCTACCCAGTGGTCGGTTTCGCTATCGACGATATGCAAACCCTGTTGTTGCAGCGGTTGGCCGTAGGCAAGCGTGGCGTGAGGTGCCGTTCTGCCAAGTAGCTTTGCAAGGAAACTTGGATTCGCCAAAAGTGAATCGTTCTCCGTGATAAGCACCGAGCCGCCGCTATCGACGATTTCACAAGCGATGGCAGCAAGGGCCTTGGCCGTAGAATCACTGACTTTTGAAGTCGTCATCATTCCGAGCGCGAGCGACCCTAGGTCGGTTGTCATTCTCGTAGGAACCGGAGCGGTGGCAAGTTTCTCCTCGAACCAAGCTTCGATCTTGTCGAGCACTTTGGCAATACCACCATCGAGTTGGACACTCGCCCACCCAAACTGAGCACCACCAACTCCGGCCGATTCAAGTTCATGTCGCATAACGTCGTTGGTAATTTTCTCGCAACCATGTTCGAGCAAGACTGCGGCAGCGACGTTGGGGTGTGTGACGTATCCGACGTAGGATCGGTGCAATAGTCTAAAGAGCGATTCGCCCGAGGATCCGCAAGCTTCGGTGTGCGTGAGCGCAACAAAACGCGATATACCATGCGTTTGACCGAGTTGCGATTGGTTCAAACGGTCGGCAGCCAGCCGGGAAATCTGAGACGAGCAAAGACTCATTGGCAGGACCAATCCAACGCGTTCGGTTGCGAAGCCGCTCTCGGTTTGGAACACTTGCAGCGATTGCGTGTCCGAATCGATCGCCTTTGCATTTGCTGCGATTCGCAGAGGAATCCCATCAGGTAGAACGCGTGCTTGCAATTCAGTAAGGTGCAAGCCGTCCGTTTGCGGCCAGTTGCGCCAAAGTGATACTTGCGAATGGCCTGCGCGTTCGCCTTTGGTTTTGAGACCTGAAGCCGTCGCGATCGCCGTCTCGAACGATTCCGCAACCAGCGCTTCGAATGGCTCACCGTCAAGATAGCGACCCGCGTTGATGTCCATCTCGTGGCTGAGCAATCGATGGCGTCGCGTGGTCGTCGTGATTTTGAGCGTCGGCACAAAAGGGAAATTGGTGACGGAGCCGTTACCCGTGACAAACAAAATTAGGTTGCAACCGGCAGCGACTTGGCCCGCGATCCCTTCGAGGTCGTTACCGGGTCCGTTCATAAAGTAGAAACCTGGCGAGTTAAGCGGCTCGGCGTAATTCGTGACAAAGTCGAGTGGCGTGCGTGGATCTTTTTTATGAACAGCACCGACCGACTTAAGGGCGATGTTGTAGAGACCTCGGAACTTGTTGCCTCCAGATGGATTGCTCTCCGAGGAGACACCATGCCACGACAGATAGGTTTTGAATTCGTCGATGACGTCGAGAAACTTGCGTGCCGTTGCTAGGTCACGAACATTCCGGAGGATATATGCCTCAGCACCGACGGCTTCATCCGTTTCGGTCAACACGCCCGTGCCACCGTGGCGAATGACTTCATGCACCATTGCACCAGCAAGAGGGTTGCCGGAAACGCCCGAGAACGCGTCCGAACCACCGCATTGCAGCGCGACACGCAAACTGCTAAGTGGTTCCTCTGTGCGCGAGTGCGATGCAATATTCTTTGCAAAACCACGAACAATCTGCTCACCCTCCGCCAAACCGGCCGCAAGTCCACTGGGCAACGACAGAAACCGATGCGGCACATGTTCCAGTGGATAGTTGTTTGCCAGCATGAAGTCCTTGAGGCGTTCATTCGTTATCGGTTCGACTCCGTAATCCACTGCCAGTACTGCGCCAACGTTGGGATGAACGACAAAACCTGCCAGGGATCGCAGAACCTCATTGGTGTTATTGGGTTCGCCCGTGCCGCCACCTTCCGTGTGTGCAATCGCGACGATTCCATCGAGCGTTGGATACTCAGTCAAGAGCGATTGCATTCTCGAAGCAAGTAGCCTTGCGAAGCTTGCGGTCCGAGAAGTGGTACCCAAGACAACGATGTAGTTTCGAGTACCGACTCCGCGTTTACCCGGTCGACGAAATCCAGAAAAGGTTCGCGGCACATCGACACGGATTACCTGCGGGCCGGCTTGAAAGGAGTCTTGATCCAACAAATACGACTCAAGAAGATCGGAGAAATTCGGCTTGGACGGCAGTACTGCGTTGGCAATTTGACGCACAGCGAGGGCTTCGAGCATCGACTGATTGCAAACGTATTCTCCGGCGGCGATATCGACCAGTGCAGTACCAAAGGGCAGCCCCCAAGAAAGTAGCGGTTCACCCGCAGTGATGGGGTGCACAGCAAAGCGGTGTCCCTCGAGAACCGTGTTTGCAAATATGCAATTGGAATTGGAAAGCGTCACGATCGTACCAACGTCAATTCGTCGGGTCGCTATGGCTACATTATCGTTCGGGGCAGGCAGCCGCGCGATCGAGGCTAAAGGAATGGGGTCCGTATTAATCCGTGAAATCCTTTTTTGCAATTGAGGGTCGGCCAAATGAGGGTCGGTTCGAGACAGGCCTTGGGAGCGAGTGCTTAGAAGTGTAACATTGTTGGCTCGCTTAAGACATAGTCCACAAAAGGAGTAGGCATAGAGCCACTGATTGGAATTAACGTTGCACAGCAGCCTACTCGTTCCCGGGCTCTGCCTGGGAACGCATTGGTATGGAGGCTCCTGCCTCCTGAGTTCACAAGCGAAGGATGCATTTCGGTGAGGCGGAGCCTCGCTTGCATTGAGTTACCAGGCAGAGCCGCAGAGCCTGGTAACTAGATTGCACAGTGCAACAAAACTTGCAATCCGTGTCACTAGTATTCAACGGCCTTGATTCCTTCTTTTGGTCTCTGCGGCTAAACTAAAGCACCGACGAACCAAACGGACTCTGGCAATGTCCCCAGTTTCTCGAAATCACCCTGCGTTTTACCACTACTTTACCCCTACTTTGCCCTTGTGAAATTGCGTTCTATGGACAAGCCAAACCTTTCAAGTTCCCTTCTTTCCTCCAGCATGCTAACTGCGGATCCTAGAATTGCTCGCGCCAAAGAATTGTTGGCAGACGCTTTGAAAGAGCACAGCCTGAAGATTGATGCGATTCGTCCGCCGAATCCGGAGCTCGTTCCAGAATACCAGGACTCACTGAGCCGACTTGCGGTGGCTCGAGGTGGTGCGCCTTACTTTCCCTACATGACGAGCGGGATTGGAAACGGCCCTTTTGTGGAGTTAGGTGATGGGAGCGTGAAGCTCGACTTTATCGTGGGAATCGGTGTTCACGGTCTTGGGCACAGCCATCCCGCCATGCTTGACGCGACGATCGACGCCGGGTTGGAAGACACGGTGATGCAAGGGAATCTTCAACACAATTCGGGGTCGTTGGCCATGTGTGAACGATTGCTCGAATTAGCCAATCAACAGGGTGCCAAGTTGGATCATTGCCTTTTGAGCACCAGCGGAGCGATGGCAAATGAAAACTCGCTAAAGATTGCGTTCCACAATCGCTTTCCAGCATCCAGAGTGATATGCATGGACAATTGCTTCGCAGGCCGAAGTTTAGCCTTGGCTCAGTTGACGGACCGGCCTGCCTACCGGGCTGGGCTTCCCAAAACGCTCGACGTCGACTTCATCCCCATGTTTCATCCGTCCGATCCCGAAGGGACGACGAAGGGTGCCATCGAGACGCTTAAGAAGCTGTTGGCAAGACATCCTGGCGAATACGCTTGTCTGTGGCTCGAGCTTGTGGCCGGCGAAGGGGGATACTACCCGGGCACCAAACCTTACTTTGAGCAGCTATGCAAGATTTGTCATGAGCACAAAGTACTGATCATCTTTGATGAGGTGCAGACTTTCTCACGCTTGAGTCAACCTTTTGCGTTCCAGCATTTTGGTCTTGATGCGTATGCAGATCTTGTGACCCTTGGCAAGATCACACAGGTTTGCGCAACTCTTTATGGTGAGTCGCTTAAACCGAAAGGCCCGGTACTCTCACAAACTTTTACCGGAGCAACTGCCTCGATTCGCTGCGGACTGGCAGTCCTCGATGAATTGGAATCGAAGAAGTGCTTTGGGGCGGATGGTTGGAACATGCGTCGCCACCGATATTTCCGATCCAAGTTAGAAGCGTTGGCACAAAAACATCCAGGCAAAATTTGCGGCCCGCATGGCGAAGGCATGATGATTGCATTTACACCTGGAAATGGTGGTGCCGACGAGGCCAAAGACATGCTCATGCGATTGTATCAATTGGGTCTAATGGGTTTTCTGGCGGGCGGCAATCCAACTCGAATTCGATTTCTGCCTCCGCCTGGCGTTACGACCGAAAAGCATATCGACTTGGCTTGCGAGATTATCGAAAAAGCTCTCGTTTAGAGTAACGACACAGCGGACAAAAGGTGCAGGCACGCTCCGCCGTGCCGTTCGCGGTCACGCTTTTGCCAGGATTCTAGGTGAACGGCACATGGAATGTGCCTACTACTTTGACTTTTATCGGCTGCGTCAGAGTGAGGACAGAGCCGTGTTCATTACCGGAAACGTTTTCGCTATAATGCAGCGAACCATTCCTCCCACTCTTTCAACCAGCGAGTTTGATTCACATGCGTTTTAGACTTTCTTTCATCGTTGCTTCTGCCTTTTTTTTCGTTTCAACAGGTGCTACTTTGCAATCGCAAGCCCAGGCTCCAAAGCGCACGCTTGGCACGATCGAGCGTTTCGACAGCCAACTTGATAAGCTGTTGGCTCCGGAGGCCAAGCTTGAAATACTGGCGGATGGATTCACTTGGACCGAAGGCCCAGTCTGGATGGGGGATGCCACCAATGGGCATTTGCTTTTTTCCGACATCCCACGAAACAGCATTTTCAAGTGGACCGCCAAGGATGGCATTCAGTTGTTCATGAATCCATCGGGATACACCGGCGTAACCTATTACGGCTTGGAACCCGGCAGCAATGGTCTCTTGAAAGATCTCGATGGCAACTTAGTCTTGTGTGAGCACGGTGATCGACGCGTAAGTGTTCTGACTCCGGGCGGTGGCAAACGAACCTTGGCAGACAACTATCAAGGCAAACGGCTCAATAGTCCAAACGATGCCGCGCTCAAGTCGAACGGCGATCTCTATTTCACGGATCCGCCTTATGGATTGCCCTCTCGTGAAAAGGATCCGCGACGCGAACTCGAACACTTTGGTGTTTATAGGATCTCCAAAAAGGATGGTTCTCTCACGTTGTTAACGACCGAATTGGCCCGCCCCAATGGCATCGGTTTTTCACCCGACGAAAAGACACTCTACGTCGCTCAGAGCGATCCAAAGAATGCCATCTGGATGAGCTTTGCGGTCCAAGCGGACGGAACGTTGAGCAAGGGAACCTTGTTTTATGACGCTACTAAGGAAGTTGGCAAGATGCCGGGCTTGCCCGATGGACTTTCGGTCGACACACAAGGGAACCTTTGGGCAAGTGGACCGGGTGGCATTTGGATTTTTAGCAAGGAAGCCAAGTTGTTGGGTCGCATCAACACCGGTGAGCGGACAAGCAACTGTGCCTTTGGCGAAGATGGAACGAGCCTGTTCGTCACGGCAGACAGCTACCTTTGTCGTATCGCCACGAAGGCTAAGGGGATGCCATAGGGCCACTGATTGGAATGAACGTCGCACAGGAAACTACTCGTTCCCAGGCTCTGCCTGGGAACGCATTGGTGTGGAGGCTCCTGATTCCCGAGTTTACAAACTAAGGATGCATTTCGGCGAGGCGGAGCACGGAGCCTCGCTTGCATTGAGTTACCGGGCAGAGCCTGGTAACTAAGATTGCAGGGCGAAAGTTCTAGTCGTAAGGGCGACGATTTTTCCACATCCCTGCGACATGTTCGAGGAATGCTCGAAAACCATTGCATGTTTCATTGTCGCGGTCCTATATCTTTAGTAGACTTGAATCACCTGCAAGGCATTTCCCACGATTACGTTCGAGATGTGCAGGTCCGAGCTCATTTTTGTTCATTGGGAATGTGATGCGATCAATAGCCAGTGTTTTGGTGTTGCGGGTGATTTGGGCGGCAATGTTATTGCTGGCCGCTGCGGGGGATGCGGCTGCGGGGGATGCGGCTGCGGAGGATGCAACTGCGAACGATACCGTATCGTTCAATAGGGATGTCCGCCCGCTTTTGTCCGACCGTTGCTTTGCGTGTCACGGACCTCATGCAGCCAAACGCGAGGCGAAATTGCAACTGGACATTCCCCATGGAGATGAGGGGCCATTTCAACCGCGCGACGGACACCACGTGATTAAACCGGGTGATCCGGATTCCAGCGAACTCTGGCTACGACTGATCTCGGATGATTCTTCGCTGCACATGCCGCCCCCCGATTCGGGAAAGAAGCCTTTGACGCAAGAGCAGAGAGATTTGATTAGGCGATGGATTTTGCAGGGGGCAAATTACGAAAAATTTTGGTCGTTTGAATCACCAAGGCACCAGATATTGCCCTCAGTCAACGATACATCTTGGCCGGCGAATGAAATCGATCCGTTTGTTTTGGCAAATCTTGAGAAGAAAAAGTTGAAGCCCCAACCACCTGCAGACAAGCGGACGTTGGTTCGACGCGTTACATTCGACCTGACAGGATTGCCTCCAACGCGAGACGAGATTCAGCAGTTCGAGCAAGACAACGCGCCAGACGCTTATACTCGCTTGGTCGACGATTTGTTATCTAGACCACAATACGGCGAACACATGGCTCGCTACTGGCTAGATCTCGTGCGATTCGCTGATACCAACGGAATGCATCATGATCACTATCGCGAGCAGTCGCAATATCGCGACTGGGTGATTCGTGCTTACAACTCCAATATGCCCTTTGATGAGTTTGTGACCGATCAGCTCGCAGGAGACTTGCGTGCCAATCCGACCACGGATCAACAGGTTGCATCGGGCTACAACCGCCTACATATGGTGATGGACAAAGGGACGAATCCTCCTCAAGAAAGTTATACTCGCAACGTCGTGGACCAAGTATCTGCCTTTGGAACGATATTCATGGGGTTGACATTGGAGTGTGCCGTTTGCCATGACCACAAGTACGATCCAGTGAAGCAGAGCGACTTCTATCAGCTCTTCGCTTTCTTCAACAACATCGATGGTGATCCAGAGACACCCGGTCGCGATCAACAGCCACCTTACTTGCGGCTCCCGACGCCAGAGCAGGACGCGAGCTTGCATGAGTTTGAATCACTTCTTTCGAAGGTCAAGTCCGAGGTCGACGAGCTGAAACAATCGCTCAACGGAACATCAGGCGAGGCCAAGGCAAGCGACGGCACCGCAACGGCTCGAGCAACTTTGGCGATGAAACTTAAGCAAAAGGAAGAGGAGTTAGGTCGTCTTAAGGCATCGAGCGATGAATTGACTCGAACCATTCCTATAGCCCTCGTGATGAAGGAACGACCCGATGTGCGGCCGGCTTACATCCTTAAGCGAGGAGCTTACGACCAGCCCGGCGATGTGGTTTCAAGAAACACGCCAGCTTTTCTGCCCCCATTGGAGTCAAAAGGGGAACTGAAGACTCGCTTTGACCTAGCGCGATGGGTGACTGACAAACAGCACCCGTTGATGGCGCGAGTGACGGTAAATCGTCTTTGGCAACAGTTTTTTGGAGTGGGACTTGTCAAAACCTCCGAAGATTTCGGCGCGCAGGGCGAATATCCTAGTCACCCCGAATTGCTGGATGACTTGGCAAATACCTTCACCGACTCTAACTGGAACGTCAAATCACTCATCCGGTCGATCGTGTTATCGCGGACTTACCAGCAATCTTCAAGCGTCTCGCCCGCTGAGTTTCGAGCCGATGCCGAGAATAGGCTGCTTGCCCGAGGATCACGCATCCGGTTGGATTCTGAGGTGATTCGCGATCAAATCCTCTCGATCAGCGGACGGCTTAACAACGCGATGTACGGAAAAAGTGTGAAGCCGCCCCAGCCTGCCGATCTATGGAAAACGGTTTCCATGGTCTCATCCTCAACCTACTCGTTCAAGGAGGATACGGGCGATAAAGTCTTTCGGCGAAGTTTTTACACATTTTGGAAGCGGGCTATGCCACCGCCTCAGATGACCATCTTTGACGCGCCCACCCGGGAAAGTTGTACTTCCCGACGAGAACGGACCAACACGCCGGTTCAGGCTTTGTTAACCATGAACGAGAGCCAGTATTTCGAAGCTGCTCGACACTTTGCACAGCAATTGTTAGGCCCGTTGGATCAAAGCGACGAGCAACGACTGAGCATCGCATTCGAGTCCGTCACGTCCCATGTTCCGGATGCCACAGAGCAAGTTGACTTGCGGAACGGACTTGAGGGTTTTCGCTCCATTTACCGAGATGACGTGGAAGCGGCTCGCGCGATAACGTCGGGCCTAACGTTAGCCAACGACGCACAGCGAGTTGAACTGGCTGCGTTCACGATGATTATCAATTCCCTGTTCAATCTCGATACAGCCAAAACACGTGAGTAGGTGATCCATGTCGGACGATCTTGTAGAGCAATATCAATGGCTTCAATCCCGGCGCCGGTTCTTAAATCGGGCTGGTATGGGGCTCGGGGCAACTGTACTGAGCTCCTTGGTTGCGAAACAAGCGAACGCAACCTTGCCAGAGCTGCCACATTTTCGGCCACGCGCAAACCGCGTTATCTTTCTTTTTATGGGTGGTGCGCCCAGTCAAATTGATTTGTATGACTACAAGCCTGGTTTAGAACAGAAATACAAGCAACCACTCCCCGAGGAAGTTCGCGATGGCCAACGCGTAACGGCCATGACAGAGGGGAAGGAACATTTGATCCAGCCGTCGATCTTTAAATTCGCGCAGCAGGGGAATTGCGGCAGGTACATGAGCGAACTTCTCCCGCACTTGTCAACTGTGGCGGACGAATTGTGCTTTATCAAGTCGATGCGTACCGAAGCGATCAATCACGATGAAGGCAAGACTCAAATTTGTACCGGCTCTCAGATCCAGGGCAAACCTAGCTTGGGCGCCTGGTTGAGTTACGGTCTGGGCTCGCTCAACAGCAATCTTCCGGACTTCATTGTACTCAACTCGGCATTCTGGTCCGGAGATCAGCAGAATGTGCAGGCCCTGTACAGCCGATTATGGGGCACGGGATTTTTGCCCTCGAAGTATCAAGGAGTGGCCTTTCAATCGGCGGGCGATCCAGTCCTCTTTCTTTCGAATCCCACGGGAGTCAGTCGCGACAGTCGGCAAAAGATGCTCGAACTTGTTACCCAACTCAATCACAAGCACGCGACAGCAATCGGTGATCCAGAAATTCAAACCACCATCGCCCAGCAAGAGATGGCGTTTCGCATGCAAGCCTCGGTGCCGGAATTGACTGACCTGCGAGGCGAACCTGACTCTGTCAAGAAGTTGTACGGACCCGAAGTCGACAAGCCAGGTTCGTTTGCGCGCAACTGCATGCTGGCGCGGCGAATGGTGGAACGTGGCGTACGATTTGTGCAAGTATTTCACCGTGGATGGGATCATCACAGTACACTTCCCACGAAACTGCGCGGACAATGCAAGGACGTTGATCAGCCATGGGCTGCCCTGATTCAGGACCTCAAACTGCGGGGGATGCTTGAAGATACGCTGGTTGTCTGCTCGGGCGAGTTCGGACGCACTGTCTACAGCCAGGGGAAGCAGACGGCAACCGAATACGGACGCGATCACCATCCCCGGTGCTTCACGACTTGGCTAGCAGGCGGAGGGATCAAGGGTGGTATCGAGCATGGTCGGACCGACGAATACAGCTACAACATCGTCGATCAAAATGATCAACGGACGACCCGTTTCGAGGACGACGCGGTCCACGTCAATGACCTCAATGCCACCATCTTGAATCGACTGGGGATCGATCACCGACTCCTGACGTTCCGTTCCCAAGGCCTTGATCAGCGACTGACGGGCGTCGAAGAAGCGCACGTCGTAGAGAAGATACTCAGCTAAGTCAAATGACATCGACCATAACACATGCCGCCGCTCGTCGTGCGGTTTAGCCCAAAAACCTGAACGAACAGCCGCACAAGGCCGTTGGGGGGCGGCAGAGCAAGTGTTGTATGCTGGTTGCGATTGACGTCCGACGGGGGCAAGCCCCGTCGAAACGAACATCGCCTCAAGGCGAGACTAAGAAACGAAGAGGCCACCACGCGGCTCGCCCAAAAGGCCACCACTCGGCTTGCCCGAGTGGAGCCTTGATCGAAACCAGAACGCGAACCCCTGCGCAACGCCGCCACC
>Ga0247831_1001258_pt1 | contig 49603 bp, 51 predicted proteins | sample LaCruzMarch2015__9_FD_192406 | JGI IMG/M metagenome (GOLD analysis project Ga0247831, IMG submission 192406) | Freshwater microbial communities from meromictic Lake La Cruz, Castile-La Mancha, Spain - LaCruzMarch2015_1m | ecosystem: Environmental > Aquatic > Freshwater > Lake | place: Spain...
CTTTGGTGGATTTCATCAAGCGCAGGGGCCGCGCGCGTGGTGATGTACACATCATTCCGGCGGGCGCACTCACCAAGGGCCTTGAAGGCAAACATATGAGCGAGCTGGGCCTGATGAAAAACGCCGGCGCGTTTCTCTTCACCAATGGCGGCCGCCCAATCACCGACGCCCGCGTCATGCGCCGCGTCATGACCTATGCGCGCGGCTTCGACCTCTTGGTCATGCATCGCGCAGAAGACCCGAGCCTCGGTCAGGGCGTGATGAATGAGAGCGACCTCTCTGCGCGCCTTGGCCTCGCCGGCATCCCTGCGGAAGCCGAAACCATCATGCTCCAACGCGACCTCGCTTTGGCCGCGCTGACAGGCGTGCGTTATGTGATGGATATGGCGTCTTCGGCGCATTCAGTGGATTTGCTGCGCGCCGCACGTCAAGCGGGCCAGACTGTCGGCGGCACTGTCAGCATCAATCATTTGTTGCTCAACGAAAACGACGTCGGCGATTACCGCACCTTCGCCAAGCTGAGCCCGCCGCTGCGGGGTGAGAGCGACCGGCAAGCCCTGGTGCGCGCCGTGGCCGAAGGGGTGATTGAATATGTGGTCTCGGGCCACATCCCCCAGCCGGCGGAAGACAAACGCCTGCCTTTCAGTGAAGCCGCATTCGGATCATCGGGTCTTGAAGCCTTGCTGCCAGGCTTATTGACCCTGGTGCAAACCGAAGACCTCACTTTGATGCAAGCGCTCCGCTCCGTCACCAGCGCACCCGCCGACCTTCTTGGATTGTGGCAAGGCCGCCTCGCCATTGGCGCGCCCGCCGACATTATTCTAATCAATCCCGACAGGCCCTTTGTTTTCGATGCGGATACAATGCTGTCGCGCTCTAAAAACAGCGCTCTGGACGGGCGGCGCCTGCAAGGCCGCGCGGAACTGACAATGGTCTCCGGCAAGATTGTGCACCGCGCCGCCGCTTGAGCCTCTCGAAAATCTGGCAAAGCGTGCTAGTCAGACGCTCAACCGCTTGAGACCTCGAATAAGCGCAGCCAGTAGCGTGAGCATTTTTTGATGAGCGCAGTTATAGCCGATCTGTATATCCAGGCGGCGCCGGTCATTTTGGCCGCCGCGCTGCTGGGCTATGTGTTGGGCTCCATCCCTTTCGGTCTGGTGCTGACCCGCCTCGCCGGACTGGGCGACATTCGCGGCATCGGCTCAGGCAATATCGGCGCAACGAATGTATTGCGTACGGGCCGTAAAGACATCGCTGTCGCCACATTATTGCTGGATGGCGGCAAAGCCGCTTTGGCGGCCTTCATAGCGTTGTGGCTCGCGCCCATCGCAGCGTCGGCGTTTGGGTTTTCGCATGTCGACGTCGCCTATCCGGCGGCGGTCGCGGCAGGGACGTTCGCCTTTCTCGGGCATTGCTTTCCGGTGTGGCTCGGCTTCAAGGGCGGCAAAGGCGTCGCAACATTTTTCGGCCTTCTATTTGCGCTGGACTGGCGCACCGGCATGCTCGCGGCGATCATCTGGCTCGCCATGGCTTATTCCTTCCGGTTTTCGTCACTCGCGGCTTTGACCGCCGCCGCCGCGGCGCCGATCCTGGCAAGCTTGGTGAAGGCGCCGGAGCCGCTACCGATCGCTTTGGTCATCGTCAGCTTTCTGATTTTCTGGCGGCATCAGGACAACATCCGCCGCCTCGCCGCCGGTCAGGAGACGAAGATTGGCGACAAGAAAGCGGCGGCGAGTCCCACCGCTCCCATCGAGCCAGATTCCGAAACATAAAGAGCGCGCTTTCGGGCGAAAAGCGTATCGACTGGCTCCGTCTGGCGTGCACCGACAGTATCAGCCCCTCCACATTTCATCGCTTCTTGCGGACTTATGGGGCAGCAAAGGTCGCTCTCGCGGCAGCGCCCGAGATCGCCACGCGCGTGGGCCGCTCGGCACTAAAGGTGCATTCCGAGGCGGACGCAGAAGCGCAAGTGAAGGCGAAAAAACGCGGCGCCCGGATTCTGGCGTCTTGCGAACCGGATTTCCCAGTTGTTCTGAAACAGATCGATCTGCCGCCGCCGGTCATAGCCGTGCCAGGCGATCTTGCGCCCTTCAAAAAACCGGCTGTCGCCATTGTCGGCTCGCGCAACGCTTAAGCCGCTGGCCTGCGGATGGCGTGGGGATTATCTGCGGACCTTAGCGCCAAAGGGTATCTTATCGTCTCCGGGCTGGCGCGCGGAATCAAAACGGCGCAGCGTAAAAGGCGGCGCTCGAGGGCAGCGCGGCGGCCATCCTGGCGGTTGGTCTCGACCATATCTATCCGCAAGAGCGCACAAGCGCTTGCTGGGCAAACTTGGCGAGATCCCAGGGCACATCATGAATGTAGCGCGCCGAAGTTAAAGAGGCGGTGACGCTTTCGTTTTGGGCGATCTGAGAGACGCCCAATACTACTTATTGATTTATTTTAAGGTAAATGCACGCTTTGCGTGCATCTCATTTGCGCGCCGCGGTTGACAAATCTCATCTTCGGCCCCCACCTTCCGCGCCTTTCGCAGAAGCAACCGTGAGCCGCCATGAACGTCGTCGTCGTCGAATCGCCGGCGAAAGCTAAGACTATCAATAAGTATTTGGGCTCGGACTTCACAGTTCTGGCAAGCTACGGGCATGTCCGCGACCTGCCCTCCAAGGATGGGTCGGTCGATCCGAATCAAGACTTCGCCATGGTTTGGGAAGCAGACCCCAGAGCGCAAAAGCGGATCAATGAGATCGCCGCCGCGGTGAAGGGCTCCAAAAAGCTCATCCTCGCGACCGACCCTGACCGTGAAGGTGAAGCGATTTCCTGGCACGTGCTGGAGCTCTTAAAAAACAAACGCGTCCTTAAAGACGTCGAAGTCGTGCGCGTGGTGTTCAACGCCATCACCAAGAACGCTGTCCTGGAGGCGATGAAGAACCCCCGCCCGATCGATCAGGAATTGGTCGACGCCTATCTGGCGCGCCGCGCGCTGGATTATCTGGTCGGCTTCACGCTCTCCCCGGTCCTTTGGCGGAAACTGCCGGGCGCACGCTCCGCCGGCCGCGTGCAATCGGTCGCGTTGCGGATCGTGTGCGTGCGCGAACTCGAAATCGAGAAGTTCGTGCCGCAGGAATATTGGACGGTTGAAGCCGACTGCCGCACGCCGCGCGAGGAAGCCTTCAAGACGCGCCTCGTCGAACTCGACGGCGTAAAGCTGAAGAAGTTCGATCTGAATGACGCTGCAAAGGCGGGCGCCGCGGCCGAAGCCGTGCGCGCAGGCAAATTCAAGATCAGCACCGTCGACGCCAAGCCGGTGCGCCGCAATCCGCCCCCGCCCTTCACCACCTCTACGCTGCAGCAAGAAGCCGCACGCAAGCTGGGCTTCTCCGCCTCGCGCACCATGCAGGTCGCGCAGAAACTCTATGAGGGCGTTTCCATCGACGGCGAAACGGTCGGCCTCATTACTTATATGAGAACCGACGGCGTGCAGATGGATGAGAGCGCCTATGCCGCCATCCGCCGCGTCGCCGAAGCGCGCTTTGGCGCAAAGTATCTACCCGATGGTCCGCGTCGCTATTCGTCTAAAGCGAAGAACGCCCAGGAAGCGCACGAAGCCATCCGTCCGACCGATCCCGGCCGCGTCCCCGATCGCATGAATCTCGATCGCGACATGCAGGCGCTATACGACCTCGTCTGGAAGCGCGCGATGGCGAGCCAGATGTCGGCCGCCGAGATGGAGCGCACCACGATTGAGATCGCCTCTACCCGCGTTGGCCTGCGCGCGGTGGGCACAGTGATCACCTTCGACGGCTTTTTGGCCCTTTATCAGGAAGGCCAGGACGACCTTGAGGACGACGCCGAAGGCGGCGGACGCCTGCCGAAGATGACGGCCGGCGAGGATATCGGCGTGAAGCTGGTGAAGGACGAACAGCATTTCACTGAGCCTCCTCCACGCTTCAGCGAAGCCAGTCTCGTCAAGAAGCTCGAAGAGCTCGGCATCGGTCGCCCATCCACTTACGCCTCGATTCTCAGCGTGCTGCGCGATCGCGGCTATGTGACGCTTGAGAAAAACCGCTTCATTCCAGGCGACAATGGCCGCTTGCTGACGGCGTTCCTCGAAAACTTCTTCAAGAAATATGTCGAATACGATTTCACGGCCGACCTCGAAGAAAAACTCGACGAAGTCTCCGCCGGGAAATTGAACTGGAAAACGCTGCTCACGGATTTCTGGAAAGACTTCTTCGCCGCCGCCAATGACGCTGGCGAAAAGCGCACGACGGAAATTCTCGAGGCGCTGAACGAAGCCTTGGGGCCGCATCTTTTCCCCGCCCGGGAAGACGGCGGCGATCCACGCACCTGCCCTGTGTGCGCGGACGGACGCCTGTCCCTGAAACGCGGCAAGTTCGGCGCCTTTATCGGTTGCTCGAATTATCCCGAGTGCAAGATGACGCGTGCGCTCGGCAACGCGGCAGCAAACGAAAACGCACTGCCTTCCGAAGGCCAATTACTGGGCCAAGATCCGGTGACCAATTTGGACGTGCGTCTGAAATCAGGGCGTTTCGGGCCTTATGTGCAATTGGGCGAAGACGCGACGCCGAAACGCTCCAGCATCCCGAAAGGCTGGAAAGTCGAAGACATCGACTTTGAGAAAGCGCTGAAACTGCTCACGCTGCCGCGTGAAATTGGCGCGCACCCAGAAGACGGCGTGATGATCCTCGCCAATATCGGGCGCTATGGCCCTTATGTGCAGCACAACAAGACCTACGCAAACTTGCCGCAGGTCGATGAAGTGTTCGACATCGGCATCAATCGCGCGGTCAGCCTGATCGCTGAGAAACTCGCGGGCGGTGGGCGCGGACGCGGACGCAACGCGGCGACCGCGTTGAAGGAGCTTGGCGCACACCCTGAGAGCGGCAAAGCGCTGAAAGTCCTAAACGGCCGCTACGGCCCCTATGTCAGCGACGGCGCCATTCACGCGACACTGCCGAAGGACACCGATCCATTATCGGTCGATCTCGATATGGCCGTGTCGCTGATCGCGGCGAAAGAAGCCAAGGGACCATCGGTCAAGAAAGGCCGCGCGCCGGCCCGCACGGCAAAGCCAAAAACTGCGCCAGCGGCTAAGGCGCCGAAGGCGGCCGCCAAGGCCGCACCGCGCGCCAAGGCAGAAAAGCCCGCCAAGAAAGCGGCGCCGAAAAAAGCCGCGCCGAAAAAGTCCGCCGCAGCGTCTAAGCCGAAAGCGAAAAAAGCCTCGTGAGCAAACCCAAGGGGCCTCCAGAAGAGAACGGGCCTCTGACCAAGGAAGCCGTTCTAGCCGCGATCGCCAAGCATGGCCGCTCGCTGGCCAAGCGCGATCTTGCGCGTGTGCTCGACGTCAAAGGCGAAGACCGCCGCATCTTGCGCCAGATCCTCGAAGAGCTTGAGGAAGAAGGGAAGCTCGCCCGCGCCGGCCGCCGCACCTTCGCCTCCGCCGATGCGCCACCGGAATCGGGCGTCATCGAGATCACCGGCGTCGACGATCACGGTGACCTCTCGGCGCAGGCGCTTGGCGATTCTGGATTGTTCGGTCCTACGATCACAGTGCCCGTTCGCGAAACGCTCGGCAAAGGCGGTCCGGCCATGGGCGTGGGCGACCGCGCTTTGGCCCGCATCACCCAATCCGAGGACGGCTGGGTCGCGAAAATCATCAAGCCTGTGGAATCCGGTCCGCCGCGCATTCTCGGCATTTATCGCGCCGGGCCGCATGGCGGCATGGTCGAGCCGTCCGATCGCCGCGCCCGCGGCCCCTTCCATGTTTCGCCGCGCGACGCAGGCAAGGCCAAGGACGGCGATCTGATCATCGGCGCCGCCAGCGATCGACGGGGCGGCTCTGGACCGCCGCGAGTCAATATTGTTGAAGTGATCGGCCGCGCCGACGATCCACGCGCCGCCTCGATCTTGGCCATGCACAGTCACCGCGTGCCGGTCGGCTTTAACGACGCTGAGATTGAACAGGCGAAGGCGGCCAAGCCAGTCCCTCTCGGCAAGCGCACCGATTTGCGCCAAGTGCCGCTCGTTACGATCGACCCCGACGACGCGCGCGACCACGACGACGCCGTCTATGCACAGCCCGACGACGACCCGAAGAATAAAGGCGGCTGGAAGGTGCTCGTAGCCATCGCCGACGTCGCACTCTATGTGACGCCGGGCAGCCCGCTGGATCGTGGCGCCTTGAAGCGCGGCGTATCGGTCTATTTTCCCGACCGCGTCTCCCCGATGCTGCCCGAAGAGCTCTCCGCCGATCTGTGCTCGCTGCGCGAAGGCGAAGAACGCGCCTGCCTTGCGGTCGAGATGATCTTCAACGCGCAAGGCGCCAAGCTGCGACACCAATTCATGCGCGGCATGATGCGCTCGGCGGCGAAGCTGGAATACAGCCAAGCGCAACGTGCAGTCGATGGCGAACCTGACGACAAAACCGGCCCGCTGGTCGAGGGCGTGCTGAAACCGCTTTGGGCCGCCTATGCATGCGTCGCCAAGGCCCGCGACATCCGTGAGCCGCTGGATCTCGATGCGCCGGAATTCAAGGTGCGCTTCGGCCCGGACGGCAAAGTCGCCAGCATTCAGCGGCGCGAGCGGCTGGAGGCGCACCGTCTCATCGAAGAATTCATGATTCAGGCCAATGTCTGTGCGGCGGAGACGCTGGAGGCGAAGAAGAGCCCCCTCATCTACCGCATTCACGATACGCCATCCGACACCAAGATCGCGGCGCTGTCGGAATTCCTGCCCACGATCGGGATGAAATGGGCCAAGGGCGAAGCGCCGCGCACCGATCGCTTCAATCGTCTCATCAAGATGTCGGAAGGCTCCGGCAACGAAACGCTGGTGAACGAAATGGTGCTGCGCTCGCAGGCGCAGGCGATTTATTCGCACGAGAATATCGGCCATTTCGGTCTTAACCTCGATCGCTACGCCCACTTCACCTCGCCGATCCGCCGCTATGCCGATGTGATCGTGCATCGCGGCCTCATCCGCGCGCTCGATCTGGGCGATGACGGCCTAACCAACGACGAGATGACCAAGCTCGACGCCATCGCAGAGATCATCACCACTTGCGAGCGCCGCGCCGTCGCGGCCGAGCGCGAAGCGAATGACCGCTACATCGCCTCGTTCCTGGCCGATAAAGTCGGCGCCACGTTCCAAGGCCGCATCACCGGCGTCACGCGCGCGGGCCTTTTCATCCGCCTGTTGGAGACCGGCGCAGACGGCCTTGCACCAGTCTCGCGCCTTGGCGCCGAGCGCTTTGTGCATGATGCGGCGTCGCAGCGTCTCATTGGGGAGCAAACCGGCGATCGCTATGTACTTGGCATGCAAGTCGAAGTGCGCCTGGTCGAGGCTACGCCGGTCTCTGGCGGCTTGTTGTTCGAAGTGCTGACGCAAGGACAGGCTGGATCGGCGAAAGACGCCAGGAGCGCCCGCAGCACTTTGCGGGACAATTTCACCCCCCGCCCTGGCCGCTATGGACCGCCTAAGCGCGGCGGCAAACCAACTGGCGGCAAACCCAAGGCTGGTAAGAACAAGAAGCGTCGGTAGATTTGGAAGACGCGCACAACCGCGCCGCTCTTTCGATGAGGCAACGCATGGCCGACGCGCCCGCCAATACCCCTAAAGTCCGCGACAATCCCGAAGAACGCCGCTTCGAAATCGTGATCGGCGATCAGATCGCCATCGCAGAATATCGCCTGCAAGAAGGCGGCATCATGTTCACGCACACCGAAGTGCCCGAATCCCTCGGCGGGCGCGGCCTCGCCAAGACTTTGGTGCGTGCGGGTCTGAAGCATGCGCGTGAGCACAATCTGAAAGTGCTGCCGGTTTGCCCGTTCTTCGCCAAATACATTGCCGAACATCCCGAAGAGCAAGATCTGCTGCACCCGACCTATCGCAAGATCCTGGGCCTGGATTGAGACCGTGATCGATCTCGTCATCTCGCAACGACGCAAGGATCTGGGCGGTTTTGAAGTCGGCCGCGTGCTGCCCTTCGCGCAGCGTCGCATGGTCGGCCCCTTTGTCTTCTTCGACCATATGGGCCCGGCAATCATGCCGTCGGGCATCCCGAAAACAATGGATGTGCGCCCGCATCCGCATATTGGGCTTTCGACCGTCACCTATCTGTTCGAGGGCGAGATCATGCACCGCGACAGCGTGGGCTCCGAACAAGCCATCCTACCCGGCGAGATGAATTGGATGATCGCGGGCAGCGGCATCACCCATTCCGAACGTTTCGAGCGCGCGCGCCGAAGACGGCGCGCTGCACGGCATTCAGGCCTGGGTGGCGCTGCCGACAGAGTTCGAAGAAACGGCGCCAGCCTTCTTCCATCACGGGCTCGATGATCTGCCGACGTTCGAATTCAAGGGCGTTTCCGGCCGCGTCATCGCGGGTGAAGCCTTCGGCTTGAAGGCCAATGTCAAAACCCACTCGCCGAGCTTCTACGCACACATCTCCATGCAGCCCGGCGCGGTGTCCGAACTGCCGGCGGACTATTCCGAACGCGCCACTTATGTTGCGACGGGATCTGTCGAGATCGCTGGTCAGACCATCAGCGGAGGAAAAATGGCGGTCTTCGCACCCGGCAAACCCGCAAGTCTCAGAGCCGAAACAGCGTCGATTGTGATGTTGCTCGGGGGCGAACCTGTCGGTCCACGTTTCATCGACTGGAACTTCGTGTCCTGGTCCAAGGACCGCATTGAACAAGCGAAGGCGGACTGGGAAGCGCAGCGCATGAAGCTGCCGGACCTGGACAACAAGGAATTCACGCCGCTGCCTGAGCCCAAAGCGCCATCATATAGCGCGCTTGCGGGCGGATACGCGGGGCAGGATCATCGCCATGCACCACAAACGCAAACGCGCGCGCAACGCCCGGGCCGGCTGCAAACTCTGCAAACCATGGAAGGACAATGGCGTCGGCGGCCTCAATACGATCGCAGAAGCGCTGCGCCCGCTCGGCGATCTATCCAGCATTAACATTCTCGTTGGCGCAAATGATTGGGTTTACGTCGCCGCCAAGGATGGCTCGATCACTGCTTTGGGCGATGCGGTGGACAAGGACGTAAGCTCTCCCAATGGCGTGCCGAGGATGAGCCGCGGTTCAAATCAAGTCTACTTCATCGGCGCCCGGAACAATCGCTGGACGATGGAGGCGCTCGATTGGACCAGCGGCGCCGAGACCTTTCATTGGACGATCGGCGGGCAAGCGTGGAACTCGACCTTCTCCGGATAGTGCTGGATGAACCCGAGCACGTCACCTATGGCGCAATGTGGGGACGCGTGAGGATCGAAGCACAATAAGCGATTGACCGCTAAGCTAGCGTGAGCGTCACGCCTTCAAGCGATACCCGGTTTTAAAAATCCACGCGGTGACCGCCAAACAGATCCCCGTGAACAGTAGCGTCGCGATCAAGCTCGCCCCCACGGACACATCGCCCACACCAAAGAAGCTCCAGCGATAGCCAGAAATCAAATAGACGACCGGGTTCGCCAAGGCGACAGGCCGCCATGCTTCGGGCAACATATCGACGGTGTAAAAGGCGCCGCCCAGGAAGGTCATCGGCGTCACGATCAACATCGGCACAAAATTCAGCTGCTCAAAGCTTTTGGCCCAGATGCCGATGATGAACCCGAACAGCGAAAACGCGAACGAGATCAAAAACAGGAACGCCAGCATCCAACCCCAATGTTGGATATGCATCGGCACGAACAAATACGCGGTCGCAAGAATGCAAGCGCCGGTGATCACAGATTTCGTCGCCGCCGCGCCGACATAGGCCAGCACAATTTCGATATAAGACACAGGCGCCGAGAGGATTTCATAGATCGTTCCCGTGAATTTCGGGAAATAGATGCCGAACGACGCGTTAAAGATGCTCTGCGTGAACACGGACATCATGATGAGGCCCGGCACGATAAAGGAGCCATAGGGAATCCCCTGGACTTCTTCGATGCGCGAGCCCAACGCCCCGCCAAAAACCACGAAATAAAGCGCAGTGGTGATGACCGGCGTCGCCAATCCTTCGCCCAAGGTGCGGAAGAAGCGCGCCATCTGAAAGCGGTACATCGCCCAGACGCCGTGGCCATTAAAAGCGCCGACGCTGAAATGCGCGCCCTCCGGCGCCGTCAAAGCGGCGCCTGAAGTTTGAGAGATGTCGGTCATTGATCCGCGCCGCCGTGCACGAGGTGAACGAAAATATCCTCAAGCGAGGATTGCTCGGTAGAAAGATCGCTGAAGGCGATGCCCAATGCATCCATCTGCGCCAACAGCTCCGGCACGCCATTATGCTCGGCGTGGGTATCAAAGCTATAAACCAGTTCGGCCCCGGCTTTGTTCACCTGCAAGTTCCAGCGCTCGAAACCTTTTGGGAGTTCAGCCACAGGATGCAACAATTGAAGGGTCAAACGCTTTTGTCCGAGCTTTTTCATCAAGGTCGTTTTGTCTTCGACCAGGATCAACTCCCCCTTCAAGATCACGCCGACTCGATCGGCCATCTCTTCGGCTTCTTCGATATAATGCGTGGTCAGGATGATCGTGACCCCCTTCTCCCGCATGCGGCGCACCAGCGCCCACATATCGCGTCGGAGCTCAACATCGACGCCGGCGGTCGGCTCATCAAGGAACAGTATCTGCGGCTCGTGCGCCAAGGCTTTCGCGATCATGACCCGGCGCTTCATGCCCCCAGACAACTCAATGATCTTCGATTTGCGCTTCTCCCAGAGCGAGAGGTCCTTCAGCACCCGCTCGATCAAAGCCGGGTTCGGCGCATGACCGAACAACCCGCGCGAAAAGCTCACCGTGTCCCAAACTGTTTCCCAAGAATCGGTGGTCAGTTCTTGCGGCACCAAACCGATCAAGGACCGCACCGCGCGGTAATCCTTGCGCGTGTCCAGACCCGCGGCGAGGATCACCCCCTCACTCGGCTCGATGATGCCGCAAATGGCGGAGATCAGCGTTGACTTGCCCGCCCCATTGGGACCGAGAAGTGCGAATATCTCACCTTTTGCGATATCCAGATTGACAGATTTGAGCGCCTGATGGCCGCTTTTATAGGTCTTCGCGATGCCGCGAATAGACAGCATGGGCTGCACGATGGGAGGCTTTCTGAGTGGCTTAGGTCTCTAAGAGCGGGGTAAGCCCGGTTTGAGCGCGGCCCGCCGGCAATGTCCAGCGCAGCCAGACCCACTGGGATAAATAGAATGGGGAGCGCCTCTTCATTTGACATCTGGGCCTCCCTGAGTATGTTCCGGCCCTTCAAATCATCCCGCCCGAGAGGGCGCGCCGCCGAGTATTGTCATGGCTAAGCCGACCACCATAAAAATCCGTTTGAATTCAACGGCTGATACGGGCTTCTTTTACGTTACGAAAAAGAACCCCCGCACTAAGACTGAAAAGCTGAAGCTTAAGAAGTATGACCCAGTTGTGCGCAAGCACGTGGAATTCGTCGAAGGCAAGATTAAGTAATTCAGCCGGACAAGCTCCGCTTCAATCAGCATTATTAACAAAAACGCCCCGGAAATACCGGGGCGTTTCTTTTTGATGGCGTTCGTTTCGACATTAGGCGGCGGCCAGCAATTGCACCTGGTCGATGACGCGATTCCGGCCGAGCGACTTGGCCGAATACAAGGCCTCATCCGCCCGTTTAATCATCGCCTCGACGCTGTCTTGCTCGCCATTCGCCGACGCAACGCCAATCGATAATGTCAGGTCTAAAGCGTCCAACCCTTCCCGAATGCGGACCGGCGTCAACGCCACGTGCCGGCGGAGCCGCTCCGCGATCAACGCAGCGTCTGTCAGCTTGGTGTTCGGCATAACAACGAAGAATTCCTCGCCCCCGAAGCGGCTGGCGATATCCAACGGACGGATACAAGAGGCGATCCGCGCCCCGATCTCGCGCAACGCATCGTCGCCAACATCATGCCCGTATGTATCGTTCACTTGTTTGAAGTGATCGAGATCGACCAACAACACCGAGAGGTTTTCAGAACCCGAAGCGGCGCGGGCAAAGAGCGGCTTGAGCTGCCCCATCACGTAGCGGCGATTGTAAAGCCCCGTCAGTTGATCGACGACGGCCTGCTCCAGCCCCTGATCTAAGGCCTCTTTCACGGCGTCAAGATACCGCTTGCGGCGTATTTGAGTCCGCACGCGCGCCAACAATTCCTGCCGCTCCACTGGCGCGGCGATGATGTCGCTGGCGCCCAGATTGATCGCCTGCAAGCCCCGCGCGTGATCTTTCGCGTCAATCAGCGCCAGGACAGGCAAATTTCGCAGCGCGGCGTTGGCGCGAATACCGGATAGAACCCGCAAGCCGTCAAAGTTTTTTGACGTCAAAGATAAGATCATCAGATCGACGCCATCGCCCGACGCCCCCGTCAGATCGGCGCCAGAGGCCCATACGGACACCGTCTGTTCCTGCTTTAAAATCGCAGCGGTTGCAGCCAATTGCTCTAGATTGTCGTCAAGCACGAGCACCCGGCCATTCAACGAGCTGTAAGACCGTTCACGATCCTCAATGAGCCCTAGGCGCCGGCTGCTCGCCTCACGGACGCGCAGATCATCAATGGCGCTTTTCAAACGGGCCAAGCTGCGCACGCGCGCCAAAAGCGGCACTTCATCGATCGGCTTGGTCAGAAAATCATCGGCGCCGCTTTCAAGACCGCGCACGCGGTCTTCTTGGCCATCCAAAGCCGTCACCATGACCACAGGGATATGGGAGGTCTTCGGATCAGACTTCAAAAGCTTGCAGGTCTCATAGCCGTCCAGCCCAGGCATCATGACGTCAAGCAGGATGACGTCAGGATCGAGCGCGCGTGCGCATTCGATCGCGCTGCGCCCGTCGCGTGCTTTGTAAACTTGAAAATACTCATGCGACAACCGCGCCTCAAGAAGCTTGAGGTTAGGCTCGTAGTCGTCGACGATGAGGATGCGCGCCGTCATGCGGCCCTATCCCAAAAAGCGTTTAACCGTTGCTACAAATGAAGCGACAGAAATTGGCTTCGAGAGATAGGCTTCACAGCCGCCTTCACGGATCCGTTGCTCGTCGCCCTTCATGGCGAAAGCCGTCACAGCAATCACGGGGATGCCCGCAAGTTCTGGATCGCTTTTCAGCCACTTTGTGACGTCGAGCCCGGACACTTCCGGCAGCTGTATGTCCATCAAGACAAGATCGGGCTTTTCAGACCGAGCCAGCTCTAGAGCCTTCTTGCCATCCCGAGTCTGGATTGTCTGGTACCCGAATGCAGTCAACAGATCATGGAAGAGCTTCATATTAAGCTCATTGTCTTCCACAATCAGGACCTTCTTTCGGGCACCGCTTGTCGTTGCCATCCGGGCCTCGGTAGGTTGAAGGAACTCCGCGCGCTTCATGGGTCCTATCTAGGGATACGAACATTAATCAAGCCTTTCGACATTGGAACGATCGCTTATGAAATTAGGAATTGACATGGGCGGCACCAAAATCGAGGCCGCAGCCATAGATTCCGAAGGGAAAATTCATTTCAGAGAGCGGATTTCGACCCCCGGCGACTATCACAGTTTAGTGCGCGCAATCGCCGAGCTTGGACGCACTGTCGCGAATCAAACAGGCGCCCCAATGCGACTCGGGATCGGTATGCCGGGGTCCGAATCACCAAGTACAGGCCTCGTGCGCAATTCAAACACCACGTTTCTGAACGGAAAGCCGCTAGGCCGCGACTTGCAGGCCGCGTTCGGCGCGCCCGTTCGCCTCGCAAACGACGCCAATTGCTTTGCTCTTTCGGAGGCCCAGGGCGGCGCCGGCGCCGGGGCCAGCAGCGTCTTCGGCGTGATCCTAGGCACCGGCTGCGGCGGCGGCGTGGTGATCGAAGGGAAGCTGGTCAATGGCGCAAACGGCATCGCAGGCGAATGGGGACACATGCCCCTGCCCTGGCAGACGCCAGAGGAATATCCGGGTGCGCAATGCTGGTGTGGCCGCTTTGGCTGTCAGGAAGTTTGGCTATCTGGCACCGGACTGGAAGCCGATTACGCGCGTCTAAGCGGCAAAGAGATTGACGCAAAGGAGATCGCTGCCTTGGCGGCCCAGGGCGACGCGATTGCGCAAAAAACGCTGGATCGCCTCTCGGACCGTCTCGCCCGCGCGTTGTCGGTCATCGCTATGGCCTGGGACCCAGAAGTCATCGTGCTGGGCGGCGGCGTTTCGAATATCGAATCCATCTACACCCCCACGGCCGCCGCCTTGGAGCGCTACGCCTTCTCTGACTGCTACAAGGCGAGGATCGTGAAAAACAAATTCGGCGATTCTTCCGGCGTGCGCGGCGCCGCTTGGCTCTGGCGGGATTAGTGTCCAGCGCGACGGCCCTTTGCCGGGAATGCCTGAACACTTTTGAACAGGCGGTGGAGCGCTGTCCGCACTGCGCCAGCCGACGGGTCATCGCCCACGAAGAGCTCAGCGCGCTCAGCCTCGCGCACGTTGATTGCGACGCCTTCTACGCCTCCATCGAAAAACGCGACGACCCCAGCCTGATCGATAAGCCCGTGATCGTCGGCGGCGGCAAACGCGGCGTCGTCACCACAGCCTGCTACATCGCGCGGCTCACCGGCGTGCGCTCGGCCATGCCGATGTTCAAGGCGCTGAAGCTCTGCCCGGATGCGGTGATCGTGAAGCCAAACTTCACCAAATATATCGAGGCCAGCCGCGCCATCCGCGGGATGATGCGAGATCTCACGCCCTTGGTCGAAGCCACGTCCATCGACGAGGCCTATCTCGACCTTTCCGGCACCGAACTCATGCACCAAGCCCCACCCGCCGCCGTTTTGGCGGGGCTGCAAACGCGCGTAGAGACCGAACTGAACCTCACGATCTCGGTTGGCCTGTCTTATTGCAAATTCATGGCGAAAACCGCCTCCGAACTCGATAAGCCGCGCGGCTTCGCAATGATCGGTCGCAGCGAGGCCATCGATTTTCTTTCGCCGCGCCCGGTGCGCTCTTTGCCGGGTATCGGACCCGCGATGGAAAACAGCCTCGCGAGCGAAGGCATACGCGTGATCGCGGACATCCGCAATTATGGACAGAAACGCCTAATTCAGCGTTTCGGCGATTACGGCCAGACGCTGTGGCAACGCGCCCTCGGGGAAGGCTCCGCCGTGGTCGATCCGCATGGCGAGCGCAAATCCGTTTCCGCCGAAACAACCTTCTTCACCGACATTTCCGACCCCAAAGAATTGGAAGACTATCTCTGGCGGCTATCCGGTAAGGTGTCGGTGCACGCCAAGGCAGCGGACGTGGCGGGCCGCGCCATCGTGCTGAAGCTGAAGGACGATCACTTCAAAACCATAACCCGCCGGCGCTCCCTCACCTCTCCCACGCAGATGCAGACGGTGATGTTCGAGGCGGCGCTACCGCTCATGCGCGCCGAGACCACGGGCCGGCGTTATCGCCTAATCGGCATCGGCCTCGCCGACCTGCACCCTTCCGCTGAGGCCGATGCGGGCGACCTAATCGACGTCAAACGCCCAAAGGCCGCCGCCGCCGAACGGGCGGCAGACCTTGCGCGTTCTAAATTTGGCGCCGCAGCTGTGCAAAGAGGGCGCGACCTAGCCATTGAGCAAAAGAAGGATAAGTGAGAAGGAACGCCCTAAACGAAGGAGCGCACATGAACACGGTCGAAGAACGCTTGAAGGTTTTGGGTTTGACGGTTCCGCAAGCGGCGGCGCCGGTCGCCAATTACGTGCCCTTCGTGATCCAGGACAAAACCATCTATATTTCCGGCCAAGTTTCGAACGACGCCAATGGCGGGATTAAGGGCAAGCTCGGCGTGGGCTTGAGCCTTGACGAAGGCCAAGCCGCCGCCCGGCTCTGCGGCCTCAGCCTGCTCGGCCAATTGAAGGCGGCGCTCGGCGATTTGTCGCGCGTAAAGCGCGTGATAAAACTCAACGGCTTTGTAAACGTCGCGCCGGATTTCGATGCAATCCCTGCCGTCATGAATGGTTGCTCCGATCTGATGGTCGCCGCGTTCGAAGATGCAGGCCGTCACGCGCGCTCCGCCGTTGGCGTCGCCAATCTGCCGCTGGGCTTTGCGGTTGAAGTGGACGGAGTGTTCGAGATCGAATGAGCGAAAAGCTCCAATTTTCGATCGCCAAATCCTTAAGCGCCGTCTCGCGCGACGATTGGAACGCGCTCGCACAGCCGGCGGGCCAGCCCTATCACCCCTTCACCGACTGGGATTTCCTCGAAGCGATGGAATCCTCCGGTTGCGCCACGGAGAAAACAGGATGGGGCCCGCGTCACCTGCTGGCCCATGACGGCGAAATGTTGGTCGGCGCCGCGCCGCTTTATCTGAAGAGCCACTCCTCCGGCGAATACATATTCGACCATGCGTGGGCCAACGCTTTCGAACGCGCCGGCGGTCATTATTATCCGAAGCTTTTGTGCGCCATTCCGTTCACGCCCGCTGCTGGTCCACGCCTTCTCACAGCGGGCGATAAGGACATTGAACGCGTATTGCTGGAGATGATGAAGACGATCGCCGAACAGAGCAATTTCTCCACCGCCAATCTCAATTTTCTCACAGACGCGCAGGCCGCGATTTGCGAAGCCGAAGGCATGCTGATCCGCCACGATCAGCAATTCCATTTCGAAAATCAGGGCTACACGAATTTCGATGACTTCCTCGCCGCCTTGTCGTCCGAGAAGCGGAAGAACCTTCGCAAGGAGCGCAAAAAGGCTCAGGACGGCGTGGACATCCGGCTGATATCCGGCGCTGATCTGACCACGGAGCATTGGGACTTTTTCTACCGCTGCTACCAGGACACCGGCAGCCGCAAATGGGGCACGCCCTACCTCAACAGACGATTCTTCGCCTTGATCCATGAACGCATGGCCGACAAGGTCCTGCTTGTGATCGCGCGCTGTAAAGAGAGCGGCGCCAATATCGCCAGCGCCCTCAATTTTATCGGCGGCGACACGCTTTATGGCCGCTATTGGGGCTGCACCGAGCACCGCAATTTCCTGCACTTCGAGCTTTGCTATTACCAAGCGATCGACGCGGCCTTAGCCAGAGGGCTTAAGCGCGTGGAGGCCGGCGCGCAGGGCGAACACAAACTGGCGCGGGGCTACGCCCCGGTGCGCACCACCTCCGCGCATCACGTCGTCGATCCGGGCTTCCGCAAGGCGCTGGAGGACTATCTTCAGCGCGAACGCAACGCCGTAGCGCAACAGATTGAGATTCTTGGCGAATACACCCCCTTCCGCAAAGACAATTGATAGATTTGCGCTTTTCAGCGCGGGGCGTTATTCCTGGCGCCTGATCTTTTAAGGAAACCGCATGACCGCCCCGCATTGGAGCATCGACGCCTTGGCGCGCCAGAGTGCAGATCTCGCGCCATTGGTCCAAAATCAATTGGCGGCCTTCTGCGGCGATTCCGAAAAACACGCTTTGTTTTTGAACACGCTCTCGATGATGGAGCATATTGGCAGCCGCAAAATCATGGCGAGCCAGTCGCCGGTCGACCCCGATCACGACACGCTGAAGCATTTGGCCGAAGAAGCGCGGCACGCCTATTTCTTCAAACGCGCCGCGGAAAAATTCACGGCGGCGAAACTTGATTACGCGGACGCGCACACCTTCGCCGGCCCTTCGGCGCGCGCTTATATGGGCCGCCTCGACGCCTTCACCGCCGCGCAGATGGCGCCGGATTCGCCGGCGCAATTGCCCTATCTCTATATGTCGCTGGTCGTCGAATTGCGTGCGATCTGGTTCTACCGGATGTACCAACAAGCGCTCGCGACGAGCGGCTCGACGATGTCGCTCAAGAGCGTCGTCGCCGAAGAGGAATTGCACCTCACTGAAATGCTCGATCACATCGCCGGGCTAGATGCGGACATGTATGCGCGCCTCAACACCTTGATGGCGTTCGAAGACGGCCGCTTCCGCTCTTTGTGGAATGCAATCTGCGACGCCGCCAACGATCGCACGGATGTAAGCCGGGAAGCCGCCGAATGAGCCTGGACGGGACCTACGATCCGCAAAACATCTTCGCCAAAATTTTGCGACAGGAAGTCCCCTGCTTCAAAGTTTTCGAAGACGATGTCGCGCTCGCCTTTATGGATCTGTTCCCGCAAACCAATGGCCACACCTTGGTGATCCCAAAAGCAGCCTCGCGTAATTTTCTGGATTTCCCGGCCGATGCGCTCGGTACCTATATGCAAAGCGCGCAGCGGGTGGCGCAGGCGGTGACCAAAGCGATGCGAGCGGACGGATTGCGCGTGATGCAATTCAACGGCGCGCCCTCAGGACAAACCGTGTTCCACCTGCATTTTCACCTCATCCCGGTGTTTGAAGGCGGCGCGACTGGCATGCACGCCGCACAGCGCGGCGACGACGAAACGCTGAAAGCGAATGCGGCGAAAATCGCCGCAGCGCTCAGCTAAAAATGGCCGCCACGGCGCTCGATCCCGTGCTCATCGTCATCACGATCGTGCGCCTGCGCGAACGCATTCATCAACGTTTCCCAAGTTCCGGTCTTGCGCGCGTCTGCGCCAGTCTCGCGGACGCAGCCCGGCGCACAGCGAACGAGACGGCTTACATCCAAGCGCCGAACCTGCTCCTCCGCACGGGTGTTGGGATTGTTTTGGCCTTGGGCCTTTTTCTGATCTTCGCCGCGACCAGAAACCTCAATCTGAGCCCTGGCGCGCCGAAGGCGCTCGAAATCGTGCAAGGCGTCGACGCCTCGATCAACGTCCTCCTTCTGGCGGCGGCGGGAATCGCATTTTTGCTGACGATCGAAACACGGCTGAAGCGCCGCCGCGCCATCGCAGCGCTGCAGGAGATACGCGGACTGATCCACGTCATCGATATGCATCAGCTGACGAAGGACCCCGGCATGCTCGGCGGCGCGCGCACCTCAGCCAGCCCCGAGCGTGACCTGACGCCCTTCGAATTACAGCGTTATCTGGATTATTGCACCGAGATGCTGAGCCTCGCGGCCAAGATCGCCGCGCTTTACGCGCAGGCTGCGCGCGATGCCCAAACCGAAGAATCCGCCAGCGACATCGAACGCCTCGCAACGAACTTGTCTCAGAAGATCTGGCAGAAGATTTCGATCTTGCGCGTGACCGGCAGCGCTTAAAAGATCTGCCGCCTGGCAGGAGCTGGGGGACTCGAACCCACGACCCTCGGTTTTGGAGACCGATGCTCTACCAGCTGAGCTAAGCTCCTAGGCGGCGTCCGGAACACTCATTCCGGCCATCCAGTTCACGCTCTGAACCGAAACGGTCTCAAAGCGTGAGCGAGACGCGTGCTTACACAAAACCGCGCCCCGCGCCAAGCCGAACAACGCCGCCAAGGCGAAATTCAGCCGAAGGTTAATCCCATCCCCCCTGGCCAGCAGGGCCCTTTTCTAGTGTGCGGGCCGTAAGTACCGCAATTCCGCCTCGTCCGGCTCAACGGCGCCGCCATAGAAATGGCCCTGGGCGTAGTCGCAGCCTAGATCGCGCAGCTGCGCCGGCGCATCGGGACGCTCGACGCCTTCGGCGATCACCGTCAAGCCCAGCTCATGCGCGAGCGCGGTGATCGCGCGGATGATTTTCCGCGCCGCATCGCTCTCTTCCATCGCGCGGATGAAATAGGCGTCGATTTTCAAAAGATCGGCGGGAAAGCGCGCCAACCAACCCAGAGAGGCAAAGCCTGCGCCGAAATCGTCCAGCGCAACGCCGACGCCGGCGGCGCGCAATTCGGTCAGGGCCATCGCCGCAGCGTCATGGTCGTCGATAATGTAGTGTTCGGTGATCTCAATATGCAGCGCCCTGGGCGGCAATCCTGCGGCCTTCGCCAACGCCGCAGCCTTACGCAATACAGCGCCATCGGGCACTTCCGGGCCAGAGACATTGACCGCCATGAAGATGGATTGTGCGGCCGGAAACCGGCGGCGCCAATCAGCCAGCAAATCCACCGACGCCGTCACCATGCGCTCCGACAAAGCGGGCATCAGGCCGCTGGATTCAGCGACGGCGATGAGCTCCGACGCTTGCAACAGCCCGCGTTTTGCGTGTCGCCAGCGCACCAGGGCTTCAAAGCCCGCCAGCTTGCCGTCCGAGAGCCGGAACACTGGTTGGACATGCGGCCCGACCAAGCCGCCAGCGATCGCTGCGGCAAGGTCATAGTCAGTCGCGACCGGCTCAAGCGTGCCCAATGGAATCTCCTCTTACGATCGCCAGGAGCAAATGATCGCGCCAAACGCCGTTGATTTTTAGAGCGCTTCGCATCACGCCCTCTTGTTGAAAGCCCAAGCCTAACAGGAGTCGCAGAGACGCCTCATTTTCCGACATGCAGGAGGCCTCGACGCGGTTCAGCGCCAGATCGTCGAACGCATGACGCAACACCGCCGCCACCGCGGCGGCAGTATAGCCGCGCCGCTGGAATTGCTCCCCGACCCAATAGCCGACTGACGCCGTTTGCGCCACGCCGCGCCGGACATTGCCCAGGGTAACGCCGCCAACCAACCGCGCGTCCTCGTTGCGGAACACGAAATAGGCGTACGCGATTCCAACCCTGCGGTCCTCATCATAGCGGCGCAGACGGCGGCGATAGGCGTCGCGGGTCAAATCGTCGAGCGGCCAAGTCGGCTCCCACGGCGCTAAAAAGGTGCGCGACTGCGAACGATTATTGGCCCAGGCGACAAAGTCGCGTTGTTCCGGCGCACGCAAGATCACACCCGCACCTTCAAGCGCGCGCCCTGATTGGCTCAATGAATCACGTCGCAAGATGGCCATGCTTCAGTCCGGCGGCGCACTTTACGCCAAGTATCCGATCATGCCGATTGTACAAAAGGCCGGCGCGTGAATCGGACTCCCCCCAATAGTTTAGAGCGATTATCGAACCGGCCAACAGGTTCCAGTCGGCCCAAAATCGCTCCAGCCACCAGCGCAGGGCAAACGCCGTGAGCCGTAGCGCGTCATTTTCTTACTGCGCCGCTCGGGCGTGCTGCAGCAAGTACTCTTGAATTGCTTCAATTTTCGCAGGTAGACGCACAATCTCTTCTTTGCGCTCAAACAGACCCGCGCAATGCGCCGGCAACGGCGGATGGGCGCCAGTTTCGGCAAGAATCGTTTCGGGGAATTTGGCGGCGTGCGCAGTCGACAACGCCACAATCGGTGCGCCCGGCGCTGCGGCGGCCAGTTCCTGGCGCAATTTGTCGATCACAACCAGGCCAACACAGGTATGCGGGTCGACCAGCAAATTGTGCGAGGCGTGGAGCTGTCTGATCTTCGCCGCAACCTCCGCATCGTTCGCAGCGCCGGAGGAGAATTTAGCCCGCATGGCGGCGAGCGCTTGAGCGGGTATTTCGAAACCGCCCTCGTCTTTGAGCTTGGAATAACAATCCGCCACCGCCTTAGAATCGCGGCCCGAAGTTTCGAACAACAGACGTTCGAAATTCGAGGCGACCTGAATGTCCATCGCCGGGCTCGTCGTCGCCTGTAGCGTGCCTTGGGCGTAACGGCCCGTCAGCAATGCCCGCGACAAGATGTCATTGGAATTGGTGGCGATCACAAAGCGCGCCGCTGGAAGCCCCATTTGATGGGCGACGAAGCCAGCCAGCGCATCGCCCAGATTACCGGACGGGATCGTGTAAACCGGCGCTTTGTCGAGCTTGGCCGCCGTCACGAAATAATAGACCGTCTGGGCCGCAACGCGCAGCCAGTTCACCGAATTCACCGCCGAAAGCTGCGCGCGCTCAGTGAGAGGGCGATCCGCCAGCATCGTCTTCATGATGGCCTGAGCGTCGTCGAAGGAACCATCGATCTCGATCGCGTGAATGTTCGCCTGCCCCGTCGTCGTCATAAAGCGGCGCTGCACTTCGGAAATGCGCCCCGCCGGATAAAGAACAAAAAGATCGACAGCGCTCAAACCGGCCAGCGCCGCGGCGGCGGCGCCGCCCGTATCGCCGGACGTGGCGGCGATGACGGTGCGCTTCTCACCCTTCCGGGCCAACGCCCAGTCAAACAGCTTGCCGATCAGCTGCAGCGCAATGTCCTTGAATGCCAAAGTCGGCCCATGAAATAGTTCAAGGATGTAGAGGTCATCTTCGATCTGGCGCAAAGGCGTGACGGACGGATCAGCGAAGCTCGCATAGGCGTCCGCACAAAGGCGCGCCGCCTCGTTATCGGTCAGATCATCGCCCGCGAAAGCCTTCAGTATCGCCGCCGCCGCTTTCGCGTACGGCATAGCGCCGACTTCGCGGGCAGTCATCGGCAGAATGGGCCACTGCACAGGCGCGTAAAGTCCGCCGTCTGGCGCCAAACCGCCTAAAGCAGCGTCCAAAAAGCCAATCGCGGGCGAAGCGCCGCGCGTAGAAACGTATTGCATCAATTCTCTCTGCCGAGGCCAGCCTACTTGCCGCCAGTCTGCTTCCCAAAGCTCAGGCGGCCATTCTTGTGGTGCCAGACCAAATACACGCCCAAAAGCCCCGCTGCGAGCCCAAACCACGTAAATGCATAGCCCAAATGGTTGTTGGTCAGCACAGGCGTCGCTGCTGGATTGGGCGGTCCGCCGGCTTGCTCAACGGCCAGAAAAAACGGCGCGGCCCCCCCTAGACCACGCGCCCCTGCGGCGGCTTGCAAATCTGGCCAGAACCATTGATCGCGCGCCGGATCATTTGGCGGCGTATAATCGTTCGCGGGCTTGCCGAAGCGCAACACGCCTGTCCCGTCGAAGATCGCCGCGTCTCCCAAAGGCTTTTGACCATCCGGCGCGCGAACATCCAAAAAGACGATCCCGTCTTCGCCCTTCACCGCGACCAGTGCGCGCCGCACATCGCCTGGATCCAGAGTGGCGAACACCAACGGCTTAACCGGCGCCAGATCCCCTGTGATCCGCACGCGGCGGAATTCGATCTCATCACGCTGCGCTTCCGGCATTTTCGTCGCGAGGGCGATAGCGTCGCCCAAGGGCATCGGCGCGACCGCTGCGCGCTCAGCGATACGGGCGATCAGCGCTTCCTTCCAGTGCAGCCGCTCGACTTGCCAAAGGCCCAAGGCGAGTAAAATCGCGAGCGCTAGTGCGACAACCAAAGTGACGGCGATGGACGGTCTGAACGACAAGGGCGGGCCTATTTGTCCCAGTTCTTGATCTCGCTGGCCTTATTGGCCACCTGCAACGCGAACAACGTCGATTTAAAGGGCCGCAACAGGCTGAGACACACGATGGCGGCCAGCGGCAATGCGATCAACATATGCACCCAGGCCGGCGGGTGAAGGGTGAATTCGATCGCAAGCGCGATGGGCACAACCATAGCGCCGCCGATCAGGATCACAAACACGGCAGGCCCATCGCCGGCGTCAGCATTCTGGAAATTCGCGCCACAACGGCTACAGTGATCCGCGAACTTCAAAAAGCCCGCGAACACCGCTCCCTTACCGCAATAAGGACAAAGGCAAAGCGAACCTGCAACCCATGGATTGACGAAAGGCCCCGCTTTCGCAGGGCCTTCCGAAGAGCTTGGAGTTTTGTCCACCGGCTTACTGATAGACGACATAAACGAAGGCGAACAAGAAAAGCCAAACAACGTCGACGAAGTGCCAGTACCAAGCCGCCGCTTCAAAGCCGAAGTGCTTTTGCGGCGACATGCCGCCCGACAGCAACCGTAGCAAGCATACCGTCAAGAAAATCGTGCCGATGACCACGTGCGCGCCGTGAAATCCGGTCGCCATGTAGAACGTGGAACCATATAGGCCGACCGTCGGGCCACCGAAACCGAACCCTGCTTCTGCGTACTCAATGACTTGAAGCGACGTGAACGAAATGCCCAACAGCACCGTCAGAAGGAGGCCAAGCTTCGCTGCGGCGCGATCGCCCTGCTGCAGAGCATGGTGCGCCCACGTGACAGTCGTACCCGACAAAAGCAAGATTAAGGTATTGATCAGTGGAAGGTGGAAGGGATTGAAGGTCTCAATGCCCACTGGAGGCCAAGATTGCCAAGCCGCAGCCACGTCCTCGATCGGCGAAAGCGTCCGCTGCTCATGGAAAATGACCATTTCAAAAAAGGCCCAGAACCACGCCACGAAGAACATGACTTCCGAAGCGATAAACAGGACCATGCCATAGCGCAGGCCAATCTGAACGACCGGCGTGTGATCGCCAGCGCGCGATTCCTTGATAACGTCCGACCACCAGCCAAACAGCGTGTAAACCACTGCGGCGAAGCCCAGAAGCATCGGCCAAGCTGTGCCCTTCGGCAGGCCGAACAGACCCTTCATATAAATCACGCCGCCAAGAGCCAGAATGAGCAAAGAGATCGAGCCGACCAGCGGCCACGGGCTCGGATTGACGAGATGGTAATCGTGCTTGACGGCAGTCGTCGCCATGGCGCGGGCTTCCCCCTGAAAACTAGACGAATCCTTATTCGCCCAAACCAATTAATCCAGCTTTAGCGTCACTTTCGGCGAACAGGCAAGCAGCCCATTCGCATCAACGCGCCGCAGCGCTCTTGCCGCCTGCGGCATTCTGCCCCGGCTGGCCAAAATACGTATAAGAGAGTGTAATTGTCTTCACTTCCTTGGCGTCCGGATCGCTCGCGATCTCCGGATCCACATAAAAGAGCACCGGCAATTCCACGCTCTCCTTCGGCGCGAACGTCTTCGGCACGAAGCAAAAACACTGAATTTTCTGAAAATAGACGCCAGCTTTATCTGGAGTCACATTGTATGTGGCTTGCGCGACAATCGGATGATCAGAAAGATTGGTCAGCGTGTAAAAAGCGAGGCCCGTCTCGCCGAGCCGAACACTCATCGAAGTCTTGGCAGGTTTAAATTCGAACGGCGCGCCTGTGCCTGTATTGGCGTCGAAGCGCACTTCCACTTTCTGGTCTAAAATCTTACTGGCCGCATTCTTAGCGACCTGAGTCGTTCCGCCCCACCCGGTATATTTACAAAAGGCCTTGTAAAGCGGCACGGCGGCGAATGACAGACTGAGCATCGTGAGCACAGTCCCCACGACGAGGATCGCGCTTAGAGCATGACGTTTGCTCTGCGCCGCTTTGTCCGGAGCGGGGCTCACGAGGCGTTTGCCTTCAACTTGGCCATGGTGACCAGGAAGACCAGCAACATGAAGCCCACAATCGCTAGCGCCGTCGCCATATTGCGCCGCTTACGCGCTTGTTCTGGCGTCAGTTCACGAACAGGCGCTTTTTCCTCACTCATATCGCCATGATCCCCGCAATTAGATGCTCGCTCAGCAAAACAGCGAACAAAGCGAATAGATAAAGGATCGAAAACGCGAAAAGATCTCGCGCTGGACGCGCCTGGACCTTCACATCGTACAGCGCGCCGTCGTGCCCAACAGCGTCCCCCGCCCGGGATTTAAGTACGCGCCACGCAAAATAGATAAAGGCCGACCCGAGAATCAGGGCGGCGCCGGCGTAAACGATGCCGCCAAGCCCCGTAAACGCCGGAGCGACGCCGACGATCGCGGTAAGAACTGCATAAGAAAAAATGTGCGCGCGCGCGGATTTTGCCCCCTGAGTGACGGGCAGCATTGGGACGCCGGCGCGCTCGTAATCTGAGGATTGGTAAAGCGCCAAGGCCCAGAAATGGGCAGGCGTCCAAACAAAGATGACCGCGACCAGCAGCCAAGCATTAAACGGCACATCACCTGTCGCAGCGGCCCAAGCAACAGCCGGAGGCAAGGCGCCGGACAAACCGCCAATGACAATATTCTGGTCCGTGTTCCGCTTCAGAACCATCGTGTAAAAAAATGCGTAGAACGCGATCGTGAACGCCAGCAAGGCGGCGGCGAGATAATTCGCGGCCAAGGCCATCAACAAGACTGAAAACAAGGACGTGATAAGGCCGAAAGCCAAAGCGTCGTTGCGCTTCACCCGGCCAGCAGGAACAGGCCGCGCGCGCGTCCGGCTCATCATCGCATCGATGTCTGAATCGTACCACATATTCAACGCGCCGGCTGCGCCAGCGCCCGCCGCGATCGCCAGGATCGAGGCCGCGCCAAGCACAAAATTCACGTCTGCAGGTGCGCAAATAAGCCCAGTCAGCGCGGTGAACACCACCAGCGACATGACGCGCGGCTTCATGAGGTTGAAATAATCACTCGGCCGCGCAGCGCTCCCCGATGTGAACGCCTCATGACCTTGCGTGATGCTCGCCGTATTCATCGGCTTGATCGTCTCCAAACCCGATTTTTTTTCAGCGCGGGCGCCTACGCCTGTAATTACTCGATGCAGATGCGCGGCGGTCCCAAAAGACCGCCGCTCTCATGCTTTTATCTAATGGCGCTCGTCCGGCGAAATCCGCGGAATTTCCGAGAATTGGTGGAACGGCGGCGGAGAAGACAAAGTCCACTCCAGCGTCGTTGCGCCTTCGCCCCATGGATTGTCGCCGGCTTTGCGGCGGCGCACGAAGCAATCGATCAACATGACGATGAACACAAGCACGCCTGCGGACGAAAGATAGGCGCCCATCGACGAGACGTAGTTCCAAAAAGCAAAGGCCTCCGGATAATCAACATACCGGCGCGGCATGCCCTGCAGCCCGAGGAAGTGCTGCGGGAAGAAGACGATGTTGACGCCGATGAACGTCATGAAGAAGTGCAGATTGCCCAGAAACTCCGAATATTTGTAGCCGGACATTTTCGGCAGCCAATAATAGAAGCCGCCGAACACCGCGAATACCGCACCCAAGGACAAGACGTAGTGGAAATGCGCCACGACGTAATACGTGTCGTGCAGCACTTGGTCAGCCCCTGCATTCGAGAGCACGACGCCCGTGACGCCCCCCAAGGTGAATAGGAAAATAAAGCCAATCGCCCACAGCATCGGCGTCTTGAAAGAGATCGACCCACCCCACATTGTCGCGATCCAGGAGAAAATCTTGATGCCGGTGGGAACGGCGATGATCATTGTCGCGGCGACGAAATAAGCCTTGAGGTTCACGTTCATGCCGACCGTGTACATGTGGTGCGCCCACACGACGAAGCCAATAAAACCGATCGAGACCATCGCATAGGCCATGCCGAGATAACCGAAAATCGGCTTCTTCGAGAAGGTCGATACGATGTGACTAACGATGCCGAATCCCGGCAGAATTAGAATGTAAACCTCAGGGTGACCAAAGAACCAGAACAAATGCTGGTACAGCACAGGATCGCCGCCGCCGGCGGGATCGAAGAAGGTCGTACCGAAATTGCGATCGGTCAGGAGCATCGTCAATGCGCCGGCCAGAACGGGCAGCGAAAGAACAAGTAGGAAAACCGTTACCAAGATCGACCACACAAACAACGGCATGCGGTGCAGGGTCATGCCCGGCGCACGCATATTGAAGATCGTCGTGATGAAATTGATGGCCCCCAAGATCGAACTGATGCCCGCGACATGCAGCGACAGGATCAACAAATCCATCGCCGGACCGCCATGCCCTGTGGTCGAGAGCGGCGGATACAGCACCCAGCCGCCACCGAACCCGTTATAGGAGCCGACGCCAGGAACCAGCATCGACATAAAGGCCAACGCGAAGGATGCAGGCAACAGCCAGAACGACACGTTGTTCATGCGCGGGAACGCCATGTCCGGCGCGCCGATCATGAGCGGCACGAACCAATTGCCGAAACCGCCGATCAAAGCAGGCATCACCATGAAGAAGATCATGATCAAGCCGTGATACGAAATCAGGACGTTATAGAAATGCTTCGCCCCCTCAATATCGCCGCCGGTGAATTGAGTGAGAACGCCGACGCCTGGCGCCGCCAATTCCATACGAATGAGCAGCGACATGAAGCCGCCGATGATGCCCATCAAAATCGCGAACACCAAATACATCGTCCCGATGTCTTTGTGGTTCGTGGAAAATAGCCACCTGCGCGGATCCCAAAGGCTTGGGCGGTGATCGTGATCTCCGGCGTCGTGCGCGCTATCTGCTGCGGACCCTGCCATTACCTGTCTCCTCAGAACTTTGTCGCTTTAGCGAGTCTTGGCCGGCGCGCCGCCAGCGGGTTCAGCAGCGGGCGCAGCCGGAGCAGTCTCTACCGCTGGAATCACCGCCGCACCGCCAGAAGCTGTTTTCTTGGATGCGACCCAGGCGTCGAAATCTTGTTGCGCCATGGCATGCACTTCAATCGGCATGTACGCGTGGTCCTTGCCGCAAAGCTCAGAACACTGGCCGTAATAGATGCCCGGCTTTTCTGCACGGAACCAAATCTCGTTCAGACGACCAGGAACCGCGTCAATCTTAAAGCCGAACGCAGGCACTGTGTATGCGTGGATCACGTCCGCCGCCGTAGCGATGACGCGGATATTTTTATCAACAGGTACAACCAGCGGATTGTCGACAGACAACAAATAGGTCTGACCCGGCTTGATCTCTTCCTTTTTCACGAGGTTCGAGTCGAAACTGATTCCATCTGAATCGGGATATTCGTAGGACCAATACCACTGATTGCCGGTCGCCTTCACCGTCATATCAATCGCTGGCAGCACGTCTTGTTTGTAGAGCAGTTTAAAAGAAGGCACCGCGATAACGACCAAAATCGCAACCGGGATCACCGTCCAGATAACTTCCACGAGCACATTGTGCGTGAACTTACGCGGCGTCTTGTTGGCCGCCGCATTGTAGCGGACCATGACCCACAAAAGAAGCAGTAGAACCAGCGCTGTAACCGCCGCAATAATCGGCAACAACAGATGGTCGTGAAACGCCCGGATGTCATGCATCACAGGGCTGTAAGCGTCCTGTAGATCAATCCTGTCCGGATGCGGAGCCCCTAAAACAGGCAGATCCGCCGCCAGGGCCGCTGTGCCGCTCAAGAGCGCCATGCTAGCTGATAAAGCCATTTTTCTCAAAATGCTAAGCGCCACGCGCGCCCCCTTCCTCGGCCTATGCCACGAGCCCCAAAGAGGGCCCCTACCCTAGGCTTCCCGATTCCTCTTAATGACTGCTTCGTACAGCCATGTCGACTGGTGTTCTTTGCCCATCCGGCGAGCAAAAGTGTCGCAGGCAGCACCCCCGGCAACGGTTTTCGCCCAAGCGAGCGCCGACCCGTTAGCATGATCCCAGACGACCGCCAGGGAAAAACCTGATGCGGCATCTAGGTCAAGTCAAAATTGAGCAAATTAAATATGCCCAATCCCCTACCGACCGATCCAGCCTTTAACCAGAATCCCTATCCATTTTACGCTCAATTGCACCAAGGGCCGTCTTTCTTCTTCTGGGAGCATTACGGACACTATTGTGCAGGGGCTCATGAAGATGTCTTCGCGCTGCTCCGTGACAAACGCCTTGGCCGGGAAGTCACCCACGTCAAATCGCGCGCGGAACTTGGCTGGCCGGAAATCCCCGAACACGTAAAGCCATTCTACGATTTTGAAAGCTGCTCATTGCTGGAACGCGAGCCGCCAGTGCACACGCGACTGCGGGGCCTCATCAACCGCGCCTTCGTGTCCCGCCAGATCGACAAGCTAGCGCCGCGCCTGACCACCCTGGCGCACGAACTTATCGACGCACTCGAGGTGGACCGCCGCACCGACCTGATCCCCACATTCTGCACGCCAATCCCTATGGCGATCATCACCGAAATGCTGGGCGTACCCTATGCGATGGCCAATCAGATGCTGGATTGGAGCCATAAAATGGTGGCGATGTACCAGTTTAACCGAAATCGACAGACTGAAGATTCCGCTGTCAAGGCGACGCTAGAATTCTCCCATTACATCCGCCTCTATATCGACCAGCGCCGCAAACAACCGGGTGAAGACCTAATCTCAACCCTGATCGCGGCCGAAGAAGGCGGCGAAAAATTATCCACAGACGAACTGGTCGCGACCTGCATCCTGATCCTCAACGCCGGCCACGAAGCGACCGTTCACGCTTTGGGCAATGGCGCCAAAGCCCTCATGGAGCACAAAATCGATACGCATTCAGCGTTCGCGACGCCCGAAACCACCGCCTCTTGCGTTGAAGAATGCCTGCGCATCGATCCACCGCTCCATATGTTCACACGGTACTGCCTTACCGACTTTGAATACAAAGGCGTATGGTTCAAAACCGGCGACAAGATAGGCCTGATGTTGGGCGCGGCCAATCACGATCCAAAGCGCTTTGCAGAACCCGGCCGCTTCATCCCCGGGCGCGCAAATGCGGCAAACCATACGAGCCTCGGCGGCGGCATCCATTTCTGCGTCGGGGCGCCGCTCGCCCGCCTGGAGATGCAGATCGCCTTGCCGATCCTGTTCGATCGGCTGCCCGGCTTAAAACTTGCCGCAACGCCCATTTACGCGGATCGATACCACTTCCACGGATTGGAGGCCCTAGAGGTAGAATGGTGAGCGCTTTGTCTTTCAGGGCAAAGGCCGGTAAAGCTGCCCCAGGCTCAAAACGTAGGTGGGGGCAGTCCTGCTCGATATAATCGTCATCCTTGCTCTGATCGCCGCCTTGGCGGCTGTGGTCGTGTTTCAGAACGCTTGGCTGGCGTTGGCGGTTGTCCTGATCGCACTGGCGGCCGCCTTCTTTGCGCGCAAGCGCCCCGGTGCGGCGCCTGGGCGCGCCGCTGGCAGAAGCGTTAAAGGGGCTAAAACCAGCTGGATCGCCAGCTGCCAAAAATGCAAAAACACAATAAAATCCAAAGAGGTTGAGTGCGGCAATTGCGGCGAAAATGACATTCGCGTGGTCGGCGGATCGCGCCCTCGTCTGAAATGCGGGCATTGCGAATCTCCGGCCAACAATCCGACATGCCCCAAATGCGATACAGTGATCGCCGCCAAGCTCTGGCGCTAAGCGCCCCCGCCAACCTTTGGGGCTTGCGAGCGCCCGCCGAACCCCAACATGATACTCTCCCTTAGATTACCTAGGCCCAAATTAAGGAGCCCCGATGTCGTCAGTCCTCGCCGATTCCATGAGCCCAGACCGGGCGCGCGCGCTTCTCAACGACGCGCTGAAGGGGGCGGATGACGGCGAATTGTTTCTTGAGCGCTCCCGTTCCGAGAGCTTCCTTTGGGACGACGGCCGGCTGAAATCAGCAACCTTCGATTCAGACCAGGGATTCGGCCTGCGGGTCGTTGCCGGCGAAGCGACCGGTTACGCCCACGCCAGCGAACTCTCCGAAAGCGCGCTGAAACGGGCCGCCGATTCTGCCGCAGCCGTGAAGCGCGGCCATAGCGGCGTGCTCGCCGCCAGCCCCACCCGCACCAACCGCAAGCTCTATGCCGATATCGATCCAATCGCGTCGCCCAGCTTCGTCGCCAAGGCCGGCCTTTTGGAAGAAATCGACGCTTATGTCCGCGCCAAGGATCCGCGCGTCGTACAAGTGACCGTATCCCTGGCTGGCGGCCGCCGGGAGATCGACATCCTGCGCTCGGGCGGCGCGCTCTATAGTGACGTTCGGCCATTGGTTCGCCTAAACGTCTCCGTCACCTGCGAACAAAACGGCCGACGTGAAACCGGCTCATCGGGCGCCGGCGGGCGTGCGGAGTACGATCAATGGATCGCCCCGGAGCGCTGGCGCGCGATCGCCGACGAAGCCATCCGTATGGCGAACGTGAATTTGGAATCCGTCCCTGCGCCTGCAGGCGAAATGGATGTGGTTCTGGGCTCAGGCTGGTGCGGCGTGCTGCTGCACGAAGCCGTGGGCCACGGCCTTGAGGGCGACTTCAACCGCAAAGGCAGCTCTGCGTTCTCAGGCAAAATCGGCCAACGCGTCGCCGCCCCCGGCGTCACAGTCGTCGACGACGGCAGCATCGAAGGCCGCCGCGGCTCCCTCACCTTCGATGACGAGGGCACGCCAACCCAACGCAATGTGCTGATCGAGGACGGCATCTTAGTGGGCTACATCCAGGATCGCCTGAATTCGCGTCTGATGGGCGTCCCCGCCACCGGCAATGGTCGCCGCGAATCCTATGCCCACCAGCCCATGCCGCGCATGACCAACACCTTCATGGAAAGCGGCAAAGATGATCCGGAAGATATCGTGAAGTCCCTGAAGCGCGGCATTTACGCGACGAATTTCGGCGGCGGTCAGGTGGACATAACGTCCGGCAAATTCGTCTTCCAATGCACGGAAGCGTATCTGGTGGAAAACGGCGAAATCAAAGCCCCCATCAAGGGCGCAACCTTAATCGGCGACGGCCCAACTGCACTCACCAAGATCTCGATGATCGGCAATGATTCCACGCTCGATCCGGGCATCGGCGTCTGCGGCAAAGGCGGCCAAGGCGTCCCCTGCGGCGTCGGTCAGCCGACCATGATGATTCACGGTCTGACGGTCGGCGGCGCGGGCTAAGTCGCATGGCGACACCACCGCGCGTTTACTTAGAGGCTGATCTCAGCGAAGGCGCGCGCGTCGATCTCAGCGAAGACCAGTCGCACTATCTGACCCAGGTTCTGCGCAAGAAGGCGGATGATCCCGTGCGGCTCTTTAATGGTCGCAGCGGCGAATATGGGGCGAGCATCGTTGAGGTAAAAAAGCGCCATACGACGCTTCTGTGCGGCGCTCAGTTGCGCCCGCAATCCGCCTCACCCGATATCCATCTCCTTTTCGCGCCGCTGAAGCGTCAGCGCACGGACATGATCGTGGAAAAGGCGACGGAACTGGGCGCTGCACACATCCAGCCGGTGTTCACCGCGCGCACGAATTCCGATCACGTCCGCACCGACCGCCTGCGCGCCATCGCCGTTGAGGCCGCGGAACAAACCGAGCGGCTCGATGTGCCGGTGATCGAAGAACCGGAACCGCTTCAGTCACGCCTGTTCCGCTGGCCGGAAAGCCGCCGCATCATTTTCGCGGATGAATCAGGTGATGACGACTCGCGCGCCTGGGGCGGCGATCCAGGCCGCGCGCCGCCGGTCGCCGCTGCACTGCAACCTTTCACGTCGCAGGATGTAAAATGGGCAATTTTAATCGGCCCGGAAGGCGGCTTTACCCCTGAAGAGCGAATGCACCTGCGCGGCCTGCTGCACGTTACGCCGATTTCTCTCGGTCCTCGCATCCTGCGCGCAGAAACCGCGGCCTTGGCTGCGTTGACGATCTGGCAATCCATCTTGGGCGATTGGCGGACTTAAGATAGCCTCGCCTATCCGGAAAGCTTGCGGTGCTCCCTTTCCGTCCTTAGGTGAACGCGTTTAATTTTATTGAAGGCTGCGAAGCCGTGGAAATGGGGAAGCGCAATGTCCACGGACGTTGAAGGCGGCGCGATTATCGAAAGCAAGGCCGCGCTGATTGCGCATCTGGCTTCCGGATGTAAACCGAAATCGCAATGGCGCATCGGCACGGAACACGAGAAGTTTGTTTTTCGCCGCAAGTTGAATGCGCCCGTTCCTTACGAAGGCTCAGACGGCATCCGCACCATCCTTGAGCGCCTCAAGGCGTTCGATTGGAAGCCCGTGATCGACGAAGGCAACATTATCGGCCTGAGCCGCAATGGCGCTTCCGTTTCGCTTGAGCCAGGCGGTCAGTTCGAACTTTCAGGCGCCCCGTTACAAAACATTCACGAAACTTGCAGCGAAGTCGGCGGACACCTATCGGAAATCCGCGCCGTCTGCGAAAATTTGAACATTGGTTTTTTGGGCCTGGGCTTCACGCCGGATTGGAAATTCGACGACATCCCAATGATGCCCAAGCCGCGCTACAAGCTCATGCGCGAATATATGCCGAAGGTCGGCTCGCTGGGCCGGGACATGATGTTTCGCACCTGTACAGTCCAAGCGAACATGGATTTCTCGTCCGAAGCGGACATGATCAAGAAATTTCGCGTGAGCCTAGCGCTGCAGCCGATCGCCACCGCTTTGTTTGCAAACTCGCCCTTCACCGAAGGCAAGCCCAACGGTTTTCTCTCGTTCCGCTCGCAAATCTGGACGGACACCGACAACGCCCGAGCCGGCATGTTGCCTTTCGTGTTTGACGACAATTTCAGCTTCGACGCCTATGTCGAATATGCGCTCGACGTACCGATGTATTTCGTCAAACGCGGTGGCCATTATGTCGACGCCACAGGTCGCGACTTCCGCAAATTCATGGACGGCAAACTTGAAGTTTTGCCGGGCGAACGCCCGACCGAACAGGATTGGGTGAGTCACCTCTCGACCATCTTCCCGGAAGTGAGGCTAAAGACGTTCCTCGAAATGCGCGGCGCCGATTCTGGCCCCTGGAGCCGTATCTGCGCCCTCCCCGCCTTCTGGACCGGCATCCTCTACAACCAAACCGCGCTCGACGCCGCTTGGGATCTGGTGAAGGACTGGACCGCCGAAGAACGCCAAGCCTTGCGCGACGGCGCGCCGCGTCTCGCGCTCAACACCCCCTTCCGTCAGGGCAAACTTCAGGAAATCGCAATCCGCGCGGTTTCCATCGCCCGCGAGGGACTAAAAGCGCGCGGCAAAGAGCTCTCGCTCGAAAAGGACGAAACGCAATTCATCGATGAATTGTCCGAAATCGCCGAAACAGGCGTCACCGCAGCCGAGCGCCTGCTGGAGCACTATCACACCGCTTGGGGCGGCGACGTCTCCAAGGCCTATACCTGCTGCGCCTTCTAGACAGTTTTGTGCGGGGGCCAATTGCGCATGAGCAATGCAAGCCCCGCAGCGGCGAGCGCAGCGAACCAAATGCTGCTCAATGCAAAGTGGGCATAAGTCAGTGCGCCGCTGACGGAGCCGACGATAAGGCCCAACCACAGCATTAAATAAGGCGCCCAGGCAAAGCGTGGCCCGCCCATGAATGCGCCAGCCAGACGCTGCCCGAACTTCACCAGCGTGCCGGTCATGTAAGTGAGCCCGATGCTCACCTCGCCGTCGCGCAAGAACACGGAATTTTCTGCGCCCATCGCCGCGGCCATCAAAGCGATCGGCGCGACCACCATCCCCGACGTCGCGCACGCCGCCGCCAAAGCGAGCAATAGCGAAACCAGTGCAAGAACACGCGGTCCGCTTTTGTCATGACCTTTGCCGGCGACCACGCTTCCAAGCATCACGCCAGCGACAAACGCCCCGATAATCCCCAACGAAATCAGCGCATATTGCGGCGCCATCGCCAATCCCACGCCCAAACGCGTGGAGTTTCCGCTCATGAACGACACAAAGAAGCCGCCCAGTTTTATGAACGCGATGGCGTCCACAAACCCGGCGATCGCAGACAGACTTGCGGCCAAAACCCAATATCGGCGCGGATAACGAATCATGGCGTAAGGCTAATGCTTGCGGCGGCGAAAAACAGGCCATGAACGGCCGCGGCGCGCTTGCCCCCGGGAGTCCATCCATGCTTGCTTTACCGGACACGAAATGCGGCGACGCAGGTTGAGGGCTTTCTTGTATGGACATCGTCATTCTCGCCGGGATTTTGATCACGGCGGCGACGCTTCCCCCCGTTCTTTGGCAATTGCGTAAGCACCCCAAAGGCCTCACCGTCTTGTTCATGGCCGAGATGTGGGAGCGCTTTTCCTATTACGGCATGCGCGGCCTGTTGATCTTCTACCTCACCCAGCACTTCTTGTTCGACGACGCATTCGCACAAGGCCAATACGGCGCCTATACCTCGCTCGTTTATCTGCTGCCGCTGGTTGGCGGCTTTCTCGCCGATAAATATCTCGGCACCCGCAAGGCGATCGTGTTCGGCGCATTGCTCTTGGCCGCGGGGCACCTCGCAATGGCCTTTGAGGGTCCGCCCGCCAAACAAGTCCTGAACTACCAAGGCGAAAAATACGAATTCGTGGTGGACGGGCGCGGCGGCGGCCGCACAGTGAGCCTCCTCGTCGACGGCGAGAAATATGGCTTCAAGCCCGCGCCCGGCGGCGGTTTGCAGATCAAAGATCTACCGATGGACGCGCCGCTGCCGGCCACGCTCGAAAAAGGCGCCTTCAATTTGACGGTCGAGGACCGCTCGGCCCTGCATGTCGGCACGCTTTATTTCGCGCTCTCGCTCGTCATAATGGGGGTCGGCTTCTTGAAGGCCAATATTTCCAGCATCGTCGGCCAACTCTATCCACAAGGCGATCCGCGCCGCGATCCCGGCTTCACGCTCTATTATTATGGAATCAATCTGGGCGCGTTCTGGGCGGCGATATTGTGCGGCTTCCTCGGGCAGAATGTTGGCTGGTGGGCAGGCTTTGGGCTTGCCGGAATCGGCATGCTCGCCGGATTGGTTTTCTTTGTGAACGGAAAACCCAAGCTGGAGGGCAAGGGCGAGCCGCATGACCCCATCGCTTTGGCGAAACCTATCTGGGCCGGTCTGTCGCGCGAGAAGATCATCTATATAGGCGGCCTGCTCGGCGTGTTCGCGGTGTGGGCGCTGCTCTCGTTCGACGCCTCCGTCCGGTCTTGGACAAAATCGGCGATCGACGGCTTTCCAAAAGACGGCGTGCCCCTCAGCCTCTCGCTCTTGGACTTCTTCGCCGCAGTCGGCGCGACATTGGCCGCCGGTTCAATCGCCATTCTCAGCTACATTTTTTGGTACATGGGCAAGAAACTCGACCGGATTCAGCGCGACCGGATGATGCTGGCGTTGATCATGATCGGCGCTTCTGTGTTCTTCTGGACGCTGTTCGAACAGGCCGGCTCCTCGCTCAACCAATTCGCCGAGCGCAATACGGATTTGCGGGTGACGGGGAGTTTCGCCATGCAGCCCTCGCAAACACAGAGCTTCAATTCCGGGTACATCCTGCTGCTGGCCCCGGTATTCTCGGCGGTGTGGGCCTATCTCGGGCGGCGCAATGCCGATCCATCCACGCCTTTCAAATTCGGCGCAGCTCTGATTCAAGTCGGGCTTGGTTTTTTGATGCTGGTCTGGGGCGCGAGCTTCGCCGGAGACGATTACAAGGTACCGTTGATGTTCCTGGCGCTGGCTTATCTGCTCCACACCACAGGCGAACTCTGTCTCTCCCCAGTCGGGCTATCGATGATCACCAAGCTTTCAGCCGCCGCCGTGGTGTCGACAATGATGGCGATCTGGTTCCTGGCGAGCGCCTGGGCGCAATGGCTGGGCGGCGTGCTGGCGCAACTTACGGCCACAGAAACGGTGGCCGGCGCGGTGCTCGATCCGGCCGCCTCACTGGCGACCTATGTGTCGGTGTTCCAAGGCGTGGGCTATTGGGCCATCGGCGCGGGCGTAGCGTTGATCGCCCTCAGCGGCCTATTGGCGAAACTCTCGCATGGCGCCGATGACACATTGACCGAGCCCCATTAAGTGCGAGCCCCAAAAGTCTCAAGCCAAGTGAAGCGCGGTCGAAAAAAAAGGCCGGGACAAGCCCGGCCGAGAAACCTCGAGGGAGGAGATCGCCCTATCCGTAGGATAGATACGAAGCACGGGCGAGGTCCCGCGCTGCTGATCAACCTAGGCCTTCTGCGTTGCGAAACAAGATAAGCGCCGCATGAGTGCCCTGCAGAATCTCATAGCGACTAGAGCGGGGTTCGCGATTCATCCATCAAAAATCGCCGGAACGCCTCGACCCGCTGAGAGCCCCTAAGCTCCTGAGGGTATTGAAAATAAACATCATAATTCGGCTGCGGGATCTCTTTGAAGAGCCGGACGAGGTGGGGATTGTCGGTCGCGACATAGTCCGGCAAGGTCGCGATCCCAAGACCCGCGTCACAAGCGCGCACCATCGCCAAGACGTTGTTTACGGTCAGGTTGGCTTCGCGGAGCGGCTCTTTTTCATCTCGCCCCAGAAACAAGACCCACTCGAGCGCCCGCAACGGCCCCTGGTCCGGGGCGCCGTACGCGATGAGACGGTGCCGATCCAACCCCTCCGGCGACGTCGGCAGTCCCTCCCGCGCCAAATATTCCGGCGCAGCGTAAAGACCAACTCCGAAGGACAGGAATTTACGCTCAATCAGACTGTCATTGGAGGCCGGCCAAAGCGTGATCGCCACTTCGGATTCAAAGTGCGCCACATCGACTTCCTGATCCTCCAACCTTATCCGCAACCGCACCAAAGGATAGGCGCGCGCAAAATTCGGCAATCTCGGCGCCAGCCAGGATGCCCCGAACGCCGTGGGGGCCACCACGCGCAAATCCCCTTCAGGCCGTTCACGGGCGTCGCGCAGAACGGATTCCGCTGCGGCTGCCGAAGCCGCCATCTCGCGGGTCGTGCGAAGCAATAGCCGCCCTGCCTCCGTCAGAATCAAGCCGCGCGAATGGCGTTGAAATAAGGCCACGCCGAGAGACTCTTCAAGAGCCGCAATCTGCCGGCTCAACGCGGATTGAGAAATCGAAAGCCGGTCCGCGGCAGCCGTAAGGCTGCCTGCCTCAGCCGCAGCATGAAAGCTCTTCAGTTTATCCCAATCCATTAAGAGCCTAAATACCGTGCTCGGCCAGGAAGCGCTCAGCGTCCAACGCCGCCATGCACCCCAAGCCCGCCGCCGTCACCGCTTGACGATAGATTTCGTCCGTCACGTCACCAGCGGCGAACACGCCTGGCACGTTTGTTTTTGTCGTCCCCGCCTCAACCTGCAAATAGCCGCTCTGTCTCATCTCAAGCTTGCCTTTGAACAGGTTCGTCTGCGGGGCATGCCCGATCGCGATGAAAACGCCGTCGACAGGAATGTCATGGATTTCACCGTTTTTCACGTTTTTCACGCGCACGCCGATCACACCTTCCGGTTCGCCGCCGCCTAAAATTTCCTCAACCGCAAAATCCCAAGCAATTTCAATTTTCGGGTGATTCATCAGGCGATCTTGCAGAATTTTCTCCGCCCGCAGATGGTCACGGCGATGGATCAACGTCACTTTGGTGGCGAAATTCGTCAGGAACAAAGCCTCTTCAACGGCGGTATTGCCGCCGCCGACGACCGCAACTTGCTTACCGCGATAAAAGAAGCCGTCGCAGGTGGCGCACGCAGAAACGCCCGCGCTTTGCAGGCGCTGCTCGGACGGCAGGCCGAGCCATTTCGCCTGCGCCCCAGTGGCGACGATCAAAGCGTCGCACGTATAAACATCGCCGTTATCACCCTTCAGAACAAATGGGCGTTTCGAAAGATCGACATCCACAATGTAATCGGTGATGATTTCCGCGCCGACATGTTCGGCTTGCGCCTTCATTTGATCCATGAGCCACGGCCCTTGGATCATGTCAGCGAAACCCGGATAATTTTCAACGTCCGTTGTGATCGTCAACTGGCCGCCAGGCTGCAGGCCCTGGATCAAAAGCGGCTTGCGCATGGCCCGCGCAGCGTAGATTGCGGCCGTGTAGCCTGCGGGCCCTGATCCGATGACAATGATTTCGGCGTGACGGTCGGCCGGCATAGAAAACTCCAAACTTTGGCGCTGAGACGCTGCATTACCACTGGCTGCGTCGATGTGGGAATTCGAAACGACGTCGACGAGTAGTGCGCGCTTAAGTAATTCTAATCTGACCTCGAAGACCTGATGGCGCGCCGAGGACAAATTATGATTTTTTACCCGCCAAAGGCCGACGGCGGGCAATATTTTAGGCGTTGAGTGATTTTAGCGAAACTAGAAACCGACATTCCTAGGGCCACTTCACTTCAGGCGGCATGGACGACAGGATGGAATCTATATTTCCACCTGTTTTCAATCCGAAAAGCGTTCCGCGGTCGTACAAAAGGTTGAACTCCACGTACCGTCCGCGCCGGATCAATTGTTCCTCGCGATCGGCTGGCGTCCAGGGTTCATGCATCCGGCGGCGGACCAGCGCCTCATAAACTTCGACGAAGGCCCGGCCCACATCCTGCACAAAGGCGAAGTCCTTTTCCCAATCGCCTGACTGGTGGTGATCGAAGAAAATGCCGCCAATGCCTCGCATCTCATTGCGGTGTTTTAGGAAAAAGTACTCATCGCACCATTCCTTGTAGCGCTGGCCCCAAGCCGGATCGTAGCGATTGCACACGGCCTGCATCGCCGCATGAAAATCGATCGCATCCGGAAAGCTCTGTTCGCGCTGATAATTCAATACGGGCGTCAAATCCGCCCCACCGCCGAACCAGGTCTCGGTCGTCGACAGCATCCGCGTGTTCATATGCACCGCAGGCACTTTGGGCGAACGCGGGTGGATGATCAGCGACACGCCGCTGGCCCAGAACTTCCGATCCGGCCCCGCCCCCTTCACCTGGGCCGCAAAATCCTCCGACAAAAGTCCGTCGACTTTAGAAAAGTGCACCCCGGCCTTTTCGAATAAACGCCCGCGCAGCATGCCCATGACGCCGCCGCCAGTTTCCACTGGTCGGCCGTCCGCACCGGTTTCCGGCGCCCGAGTCCATGGCGTCCGTTCAAAAACGCCCGGCGCGCCGCCGAATAGATCGACGGGCGCCTCCGCTTCCAGCCGGTCCAGCGCCGCGATGATGGTGGTCTGCAAGTCCTGAAACCAAGCTTGCGCTTTTTCTTTTCGGCTCGCGTCGACGGTAGAGTCCATGACTTCAGCGCTCTTGTTCAAGGATGATCGGATCAAGGTGACGTCTTAAGCGAGTTTGTTCACGGCGCCCAATTGCCGCATGGCCTCGAAAGCGGCGATTCCCGCACTCATCGACACATTCAGCGATCGCACGCCGGGGCTCAATGGAATGCGCACCCGGTTGGGAATCGCCGCGGCAATGTCATCCGGCACCCCAGCACTCTCGCGGCCAAAAATCAGCAAATCATCCTGGGCAAACGGAAAACCCTGCAACGGGACGGAGCCCTTCGTGGTGAACAACACCAGACGCCCAGCCCGCGCCGTCTCGCTTTTTGAGAATGACTCCCAGGAATTGTGCCGTGTGATGACCGCTTCGGGGCCATAATCCAGCGCCGCGCGCTTGACGCGCACGTCCGTCAGCGGAAATCCACAGGGTTCGATTATTTCCAATGGAAGATCAAAACAGGCGCAGAGCCGGATCACCGCCCCAAGGTTTTGGGGAATGTCGGGCTGAAATAGAACCAGTTTCAAAAGCGGAACGATCAATGAAATGGTGAAAAGACCTAGCCGCCCCTACTCTTTTTGAGCGATTTGGCCCGCCTGCGTCGCAAGGTCGCAACGCCAGACTTGCGCACTGGCTTAGCTTACAGCATGAAGCGCAGCAATCAGCGGATTACCGTTAAGATTCGGGGGTTGAATTGACCGATACAGCAGTCGAGGGGCACGGAAGCGCGTCTCACCATGAGACCCGGCGGGACTTCCTGTTCATCGCCACCGGGGCAGTTGCAGCAGGCGGCGCCGCTATGGTCGCGTGGCCGCTGATTGATCAGATGAATCCCGCGGCGGACACCCTCGCCCTGTCGACGGTCGATTTCGACCTCACGGCGGTCGAGGAAGGTCAACAGGTGAAGGTGATGTGGCAGGGTAAACCCTTGTTCGTACGCCACCGCACCAAGAAGGAAATCGATCTTGCGGTGAAAGACGACACCGCATCGTTGAAGGATCCTCAAACGGACGCAGAGCGACTTCTCCAAGTCGACGGCGCGGCCGGTAACGCCCAGTACCTCATCATGGGCGCGAACTGCACCCATCTGGGCTGCGTGCCGCTGGGCGTGAACGATGCGGGTTTCAAGGGAAATTTCAGCGGTTGGTTCTGTCCTTGTCACGGATCTGATTACGACAGCTCAGGCCGGATTCGCAGCGGTCCCGCGCCAACGAACCTGCCGGTTCCACCCTTCAAATACACGACCGACACCCTTGTGAAGATCGGCGCGAAAGCATGATCGCGATGACCACGCCAATGAGCGCATCCGCCTGCATGTCGCACTCTTCGCTGATTTTGTTTTTTGGGAGCTGACGTCCGATGAGCGGCCCTTCCACGTACCAACCGAATTCCGGTTTCGAGCGCTGGCTCGACGCACGCCTACCGATCGTCAGGTTGGCGCATGATTCCTTCGTTGATTTTCCAACGCCGAAAAACCTCAATTACTGGTGGACTTTTGGCGGTATTTTGGCGTTCTGCCTTGTGGTGCAGATCATCACCGGAATCATTCTGGCGATGCACTATGTGCCGCATATCGACCACGCCTTTGACAGCGTTGAGCGCATCCGCCGCGACGTGAATTACGGCTGGCTTATTCAATCGATCCACGCCAATGGCGCATCGATGTTCTTCCTCGCCGTATATATTCATATGTTTCGCGGCCTTTATTTCGGCTCTTACAAGGCGCCGCGCGAATTGCTTTGGATGCTAGGCGTTGTGATCTATTTCCTCATGGTCGCCGCGGCGTTCATGGGCTACGTGCTGCCTTGGGGCCAAATGTCCTTCTGGGGCGCGACGGTCATCACCAATCTGCTTGGCGCACTGCCGATCGTCGGCGAGTCCATCACAACCTGGCTATGGGGCGGTTTCGCGGTCGACAATGCGACCTTGAACCGCTTTTTCAGCCTGCATTATCTGATCCCATTCGTCATTGCCGGCATCGTTGTGCTGCACATTTGGGCGCTGCACGTTCCTGGCAATAACAACCCGACCGGGATTGACGTAAAGTCAAAGGCCGACACGGTGCCGTTCCATCCCTATTACACGGTGAAGGACGGCTTCGCGATAGTGGTTTTCGCCATGATGTTCGCGGCGTTTGTGTTCTTTTTGCCAAACGCATTGGGGCACGCCGACAATTACATCCCAGCCAATCCTGCCGTGACGCCCGCCGAGATCGTGCCTGAATGGTACTTGTTGCCTTTCTACGCGATCTTGCGCTGCGTCCCCGACAAGTTGCTGGGCGTGTTGGCGATGTTCGCCGCGATCTTTGTTTTGTTCATTCTGCCTTGGCTCGACACATCGAAGGTGCGGTCGATGCGTTACCGGCCAATCGCGCGCCAGTTCTTCGTGGTGTTCGTAATTGCCTGCTTGGCGCTCGGATTCTTTGGCGGCCAGCCGCCTGAAGGCGCCTATTTGATCGGCTCGCGGATTGCGACAGCCTATTACTTCGCGTTCTTCCTGATCATCCTACCGGTGGTTGGTTTGATCGAAAGGCCGCAACGCATGCCAGAAACGATTGCTCAATCGGTTCTACGCGGCGCGAAAGCTTAAGGGGGCAGACATGCGACGTTTAATCATTGCCGCTGCGGCGGCGCTGTCCTTGGCCGCTCCTGCCTTCGCTGCTTCGGAACAAAAGCATCCGATGCACGTCGATTTCGGGTTCGAGAGCCCTCTGACCGGTTACGACATGGCGGCCGTACAACGCGGCTTCCAGGTCTACAAAGAAGTCTGCGCGTCCTGCCACGGCTTGCGACTGTTATCCTTCCGCAATTTGGGCGAGCAAGGCGGACCATTCATCGGTTCGATGGTGCACACCAAAGAAGGAACGGAAGAATTCCATCCGGGCAAAGGCAAGCATGGCGAGCCGGTGGCGCCTGGCGACAATCCGCTGATCAAGGGCTTGGCCGCGTCCTATTGCTTTAATGGCAAGCAGTTCGACTTCGATGGCTATTGCACGCAAGATCCAGCAGGGAAGTGCGTCGTAAAGCAGCCGACGCCAGGCCCAGACGGCGCGACCCCTGTCTTGTCTGCGGCCGCAAGCAACGCGCAGTGCCGGAACGGCGCCGTCACAGACCGCTTCCCAAATCCGTATCGCAGCGAAGAAGAAGCGATCGAAGTCAACGGCGCCCTGCCGCCGGATCTGTCGCTGATCATCAAAGCGCGCCATGGCGGCGCCGATTACCTATATTCCTTGATGATGGGGTATGAAAAACCTCCAGCAGATCTCGACCTCGGCGGGAAGCACTATAACCCGTACTTCCCAGGCGGTCTGATCTCTATGCCGTTCCAACTGACGCCAGATCGGGTCACCTATGACGACGGCACCAAGGCGACGTCCGACAGAATGGCCAGAGACGTCACAGAGTTCCTGGCCTGGGCTTCCGAGCCTAAGGGGGACGCGCGGAAAACAACGGGCATTTTGGCCCTGATCTTCCTCGGCATTCTGGCAGTTCTCACCTACGCTTCGTACAAACGCATCTGGCGCAATGTCGAGCACTAGCGCAAGAACCAGATAAAATACGAAAGGGCCGCTCATCGAGCGGCCCTTTTTGCATCGCGGTCTGCGCTGGCGGACTCAGCGAAACTTCACCGCCGTACCGGAACACGCGACCATCATCATGGTGCCTTGCGACACGCCCGCTTCGTAATCGATATCGACGCCGATAATGCCATCTGCGCCGCGCGCCTTCGCCTCAGCCGTCATTTCCGTCAAAGCCGCGTCCCGCGCCTGCCGGAAAACTTCTTCATAAGAGCCTGACCGGCCACCGATCACGTCTCTTATGCCCGCAAACAAATCGCGAAAGACATTGGCGCCGATCACCGCCTCACCGGTGACGATGCCGAGATAATCCTGGATCGGCTTGCCTTCGACAGAATTTGTTGTGGTGACGATCATTGAAATCCTCAAGCTGCACCGCTCAAATCTTAAGCGTCCAGCTTGATTTGGGTCCGCCGGCGCGCCGCGCAAGCCTCAGCCGCGCTGAAATCGCGTGGCTCATAAAGGCCGCCATCGAAGCGCCGCTTCCACTTCGCGCAACCGCGCTCTAGATTAAGGCCATGAACTTGATCGACGTCATCCGCACCATTCCAGACTTTCCACAAAAAGGGATCATGTTCCGGGACATCACGACCTTGATGGGAGATGCAAAAGCACTCCGATACACGGTCGACGCCATCGTCGAGCCCTTCAAAAATACGCAAATTCAAAAAATCGCGGGCATCGAGGCCCGCGGTTTCATTCTCGGCGGGGCCATCGCCCACCAATTGGGTTGTGGCTTCGTGCCGATCCGGAAGGCTGGAAAGCTACCGCATAAGGTGATTTCCGAGACCTATGCCCTTGAATATGGCGAGGACCGGATCGAGATGCACAAGGATGGTATTCATCCAGGTGAGCGGGTGCTCCTGGTCGACGACCTTATTGCCACAGGCGGCACCGCATTGGCGGCGGTGAACCTGTTAAAACGCTCCGCCGCCTTTATCTGCGGGGCGGCTTTCGTGATAGATTTGCCGGACCTTATGGGCGCCGAGCGCTTGCGCGCCGATGGCATCGCGGTCCAAACCTTGGTTCAATTCGCAGGCCATTGATTCGGCTGAAGGAGTAGGTAATGGGATTTACCCTCGACGACGAGGACGACAAGAAGCAAGAGGCCGCCGAACAAGCCGTGACCCCCATGGCTGATCGCGCGCTCTTCAAGTCGCGTACGGTGACGCTCACCGGTGAGATCAACGATAAACAAGCCAAGCGCGTGGTGGACACCCTGCTCGCTTTGGCCACGGAAAGCGACGACCCGATCACTTTGATGATTTCATCGCCTGGCGGTCACGTTGAATCCGGCGATATGATTTTCGACATCGTGCGCGCCATCAAACCGAAGGTGCGCATGCTGGGCACCGGCTGGGTCGCCAGCGCTGGGGCGCTGATCTATTGCGCCGTGCCGAAAGAGCAGCGTTATTGCACGCCGAACACCCGCTTCTTGTTGCACGAACCCCGCGGCGGCGTCGGCGGTCAAGCCTCAGACATTCAAATTCAAGCGCGCGAAGTCATCCGCATGCGTGAACGTTTGAACGCGATATTTGCCGACGCGACCGGTCAGTCGATCGAGACCATCAAGGCCGATACCAACCGCGACTATTGGATGCTCGCCGAAGACGCCCAGAAATATGGCGTCGTTGGCAAGATAGTCACGCGGCTGGACGAATTGCTGAAGTAATCAACTTCGCAGAAACGACAACGGCGCCCGGGATCAGCTCTCGGGCGCCGTTTTATGTTTGGATTTTTGGCCAGGTCATTCCGGCGCGTGGCAGCAAGCTTCAATCTTGTTCCCGTCTAGATCCCGCGCGAACGCGCCATAATAGTGCGGGTGATATTCCACCCGATGGCCCGGCCCACCCTCGTCCGAACCGCCGGATTCCAGCGCCGCGAGATAGAACGCATCAACAGCGGCATGGTCCGCCGCCGCGAAGGCGATGTGAACGCCATTGCCCGCATTCGCAGGCGCGCCATTGACCGGCAATTGCACCCAAAAAGTCGGATGGTGTTCGTCTTGCCCGTAAGCCACCGCCAGCAAACCCCGGCCTGGAATATCCACGCTTATGACCGGCTTCATGCCGAGCGGCGCCAGCACCGCATCGTAAAAAGCCGTTGCGCGCTTCACATCGCGCACGCCCAATGAAATGTGATCGATCATTGCAATGACCCTTTAAAAATCTTCTTTGGCGCCGGCATTGCGTTGAAACAATTGCAGGGTGCGCAACCATGCAAGCTTCGCCGCATCCTCGACGTAAGAGGCGCCTTTGCGCATGAAACTGTGCCCCGCATCATAAAGATGCACCGGAACTTCAGGATAGGCCTGCATCAGTTTCTCGACGCCATTGAGTGGAATGCTGGGATCGTCCCTGCCGAAGTGCGCGATCAGCGGAACCTTCAAAGGCTCATCCAAATAGCTTGGCGCCAATCGTCCGTAAAAGGACGAGATTGCTGAGAGTCCACTCAACCGTTGCGCCGACACCCAAGCCAGCGATCCGCCATAACAAAAACCCGCCATGAAAACAGGTCCAAACGGCGCGAGATAATCGATGCACGCCTGACAATCACCCAAGGCGAGCTCGAATGGTGTGGCCTCGACATAAGCGCGGCCCTTCGCCACGGTGTCGTCGTTTACGTCGGCCGTTTCAAAACCAGGCGCGACGCGATCGAACAAGGCCGGCGCGATGGCTTCATAGCCGTGCTCCGCGAAATCACTGCAGATCTCACGAATATTCGCATTAACGCCAAAGATTTCCTGCAAGATCACAACACCGCCGCGGCGCGCATCGCGTGGGGCCGCACGCCAGGCGCGCAATTCACCGCCCATTGCGCCGATGCTGATCCACTCGCCGCTCATTCTTCGTCTCCCGCGCTCGCCCGCGCTGCAGCGCTACGGGATTAACGCATGAAGGAGCACGGAGTCCAGGTTTTCGCCCGCTTCTCGCGGCGCATCGCGAGCGTTTCAATCATGGGTTCGATGGGCGTTGCAGGCTGCTGGAACGCCTCTTGGTCATCGAGACAATTCACGTTGATCATACCCATTGCGATATGGGTATTCGGATCTTCCATCACCTGTGCGACATAAGAACCGCAGCGATTGCAAACAATGTAATCGGTGGCGCGCATCTCGAATTTATAGCGCAGCATCGCACCCAAATCCGCGCGAATTTCCATCCTGCCGCCGGGATCAGCAGCCATGCGCGAACCGTGCCTCCGGCAAAAGCCGCATGAGCATGTCGACAAGGGCAATTCCGCCGGCGGTTTTGTCAACTGAAACCGCACTCGGACAGAACGGCAGTGGCAGGCGCCAGTAAGATTTACGCTCATATCAAGCACCTTGGAGCCTTACTCGATCCCACCCTTTCAGGTCCGTCGGATAAGAAAGGCTCTCATCAAGAATGAAGAGCATCACCCACTCAATCTAGAGTGGATCGATCGGATGATCCTCTAGATGACGCCAAGCCGCGCCATGCGGCAAGTCCCATATCATTGGCTATTCCGGACAACTAGCCAACCTGTCCGCGATGACGAAGTTTATGATCGGCCAGAACGCACGCCATCATCGCCTCGCCGACAGGAACCGCACGAATGCCGACGCAGGGGTCGTGTCGGCCTTTTGTCGACACATCTATATCGGCGCCATAGATGTCGACGCTCTGCCTACTCGTCAATATCGACGATGTCGGCTTCACCGCGAACCGGCAAACAACCGGCTGCCCCGTCGATAACCCTCCAAGCACACCGCCGTTTCGATTGCTGAGGAATTCCACCCCACCGGAACCTGCGCGCATTTCATCTGCGTTTTCTTCACCGCTCAAACGGGCAGATTCAAAGCCGGCGCCAATCTCCACTCCCTTCACCGCATTGATGCTCATCATTGCGGCCGCGAGGTCGGAATCCAGCTTACCATAAAGCGGCGCACCCCAGCCCGCCGGAACGCCGTCGGCGATCACCTCAATCACGGCGCCCAAGGATGAGCCCGATTTACGCGCCGCATCCAGATCGGCTTCCCACAAAGCCGCAGTTTCAGCGTCGGGGCAAAAGAGAGGATTGTTGCCGAGTTCAGCCCAGTTCCAGTTTTCACGCTTGATGGCGCGCGGGCCGATTTGCACCAGCGCAGCCCGCACAATGACGCCGTCGCCCAGCACCTTGCGCGCCACCGCGCCTGCAGCGACGCGCGCCGCCGTCTCGCGCGCGGAGGAGCGCCCACCACCGCGATAATCGCGCACGCCGTATTTGGCCCAATACGTATAATCGGCGTGTCCCGGCCGGAAGGCGTCGCGGATGTCGGAATAATCCTTCGACCGCTGATCGGTGTTTTCAATCATCAACGCGATCGGCGTGCCGGTGGTGACTGGGCCACCGGTGCGGTCGTCCTCAAAGACGCCCGAGAGAATCTTTACAACGTCATCCTCGCGGCGCTGGGTCACGAAGCGGCTCTGGCCGGGTTTGCGGCGGTCAAGATCGGCCTGGATGTCGGCCTCGCTGAGCGACAGGCCCGGCGGGCACCCGTCGACAATGCAGCCTAAGGCTGGCCCATGGCTTTCGCCAAAGGTGGTGACGCGGAACAGATGGCCAAATGTATTGTGCGACATGAGAGGACTAAAACACGAATTCGCAAATCATAGGTTTCTATGCACCAAGCGCTTCTCCCGCGCCACACGCCGTGGCCCAAGCCTCAGACGTGGACGGCTTAAGGCAGGCCCTGCGCCCGCAAAAAAGCGTCTACGCGCTTGGTATAAGCGCTCTTAAGGCCCAGATTCGCGTTGATTTCCCTGTGTGAGAGATCCACCAGCGCAACCTCAGCCACCGCTTTCTCCTTGTCTAGCGCCGCCTTAAAGGCCGCCGCCTGGGTGCAGGATTGCTTCAAGCGGCTTGAGCACACCAAAAGCATGGGCGCAGGCTTGCCCTTGATCCGCCAGATCGGTGAAGCCGCCCGCCAAAAGGCTTTGTCCTTACCGAAGGCCTGATCGTAAAACGCCAGATGCGGCCGCTTCATGATGGCTTCAATATCGTAGGCGCCGCTATCAAGCGAAATCGCGGCCAGCCACGCTTCCGCCCCGGCATCCTTTGCGAACGCGGGATCGGCGTTGATCAGAGAGATCAAATGCGCACCCGCCGAATGCCCCATCAGCAAAACGCGCTTGGGGTCTCCGCCCCAGAGACTGGCGTTTGCCTGCACATAGGCCAGCGACCGCGCCACGTCCCGCGCCTGCTCCACTGGATCCGCCGCCGGGACCATCCGGTAATTCACGGAAACGAACACATAGCCTTTCGCCAAATAATGATCGGCCTTGTTGGCGAAGACGGCGGCATTGGCCTTATCGCCGACCATCCAACCGCCGCCATGCGCCATCAGAATAACCGGCGCGTCTTTGGCGCCTTTCAACGCATAGACGTCCAGCGTCTGCAGCGGGTCCTTGCCGTAGGCGAGGTCGAGCAAAATGGAGAACTTCGCCGACTTAGCCAGAGCTCCGGACGGAATGAGCCCGGCGACGAGCAGCGCGCCCAAGGTCGCGGCGCCGCCAAAGATCACCTCACGCTTGCTGGTAATACCAAACGCCATCGGCATCCATATTTCGCTGCGCGCGGCCCTGCGCGATCAATCGGTGCAAATGCGCCAGCGTTTCTCCCGTCGCCAGCGCATCCTGATCGTTTGAAATATCGCGTGCGAACATGGCCCCAAAAAGGTCCACCGCGCGGCGCGGCTCGGTAAGGCGG
>Ga0247831_1001262_pt1 | contig 49405 bp, 37 predicted proteins | sample LaCruzMarch2015__9_FD_192406 | JGI IMG/M metagenome (GOLD analysis project Ga0247831, IMG submission 192406) | Freshwater microbial communities from meromictic Lake La Cruz, Castile-La Mancha, Spain - LaCruzMarch2015_1m | ecosystem: Environmental > Aquatic > Freshwater > Lake | place: Spain...
TTCGGGGGTGGCAAGCCTAGCGAAGTGGACAAGAGCCAACAGCAGCGAGAAGCACTTCAAAAAAGCGTGCTCGATTTCATTGCAGACGACGCAAAGCGGTTGCAGTCGAAACTCGGTCGCAACGACAATCGCAAGCTTGATGAATATATGACAGGCGTGCGCGAAGTGGAACGTCGCATTGGAACTCGAACCGCGAAACCGGTAGACATCCATGTTGATTATGCGATTCCGGATGGGATTCCAGGCGATTATCAAGATCATATGCGGATGATGTGCGATCTCATGGTGCTCGCATTCCAAACAGATTCGACTCGCATCGCAACCATGATGTTTGCCAACGCGGGGGACAACAAGAATTATCGCAAGATCGGCGTCGCAGAGGGCCACCACGATCTGTCCCATCATGGTGATAACCCCGAGAAACTGGAAAAGATTAGTCAGATAAATCGTTTTCACATTCAGCAGTTGAGTTATCTGCTGACCAAGATGAAGTCGATTCGCGAGGGTGAACGCAACCTTCTCGACAATTCTATGGTTGTGTATGGAAGCGGCCTTAGCGACGGCAACCGTCACAATCACGATAATCTACCAATCCTGCTGGCCGGCTCCGGTGGAGGAACGATTGATACAGGAAGACACCTGCGTTATGACCTGGAGACCCCAGTTTGCAATTTGTTCATGTCGATGTTGGATCGCATGGGTGTGGATGCACCCTTTATCGGCGATAGCACCGGCCGGTTGCCGGGTTTGAGTTTATAGAAGCTGGCGGTTTCGAGCTTGTTCTAGTTGGAGAGTTTCTGTGCGTTTTCTTTGGAACCTTGCGATTGCGTCCTGGATGTGTGCTCAATTAACGAGCCTTGGGGTAGCGCAAGTGCGAGATTCGTCGGTGGAGGAGCTCATCCAGCGGTTTGATGAGAAGGAAGTGGAACGGCGTCGAGACGCGGCATACGAGTTAGTGCGGCGCGGAGATCACTCCGACGCGGTGATCGCGGCATTGGGAAAAGCATCCAACGATGACGACGTTCAAGTTCGAGTGCAGTCGCTAACCGGACTGGCTCGAGCCGGTAAAAAATCGGAGCCTGTGATTCCTGAGCTATTGAAGTGCCTGCGCAATCGTGACGCCCAGGTTCGCTTTCGTGCAGCGCAGGCTTTGGGAGCCATTGGTTCATCCGCGATCGAGCCGCTTACATCCAATTGGCCGTCTGCTTCCAACGATGCAAAAATTGCAACGGCACAGGCTTTTGCGATCATTGGGCAGCAAGCGTCTTCTGCGGTCCCTTTGATGACCGAAGGTCTGACGGGAAAAGATGGTTTGCCACGGTATGCAGCCGAAGCGTTGGTGGCTATCTCTCCTCAGGATGAAACGGCGCTGCTGGGCATTTCGGACAATACCGATGCGGCTGCACGAAAAGTTGGAATCACAGCGTTGGCGGCGATCAAGTCGCCTTCGGAACGCGTTATTCAAAAATTGCGGGAGTCCGCTAGTGATTCTGAGCCAAAGATTCGTGAAACCGCAATTATTGTCGTTGCCAAGTCGCGTCTGCCAATCGAGGAAAAGTCAGCGTTAATCGAGGCTGCGTTATTCGACCCGGTGACATCCGTTCGAGCGGCGGCGGTTGTAGCAATGCGTAATGCGTCGCTGCCTGCAGATGAGTTCGCGCAGCGGATTGCGGCTCGATTGCAATCAGTTGACGTGGATGTAGCCAATGCAGGAGTGAAAGCGATTTCAATGCTTGGTGCCGGCGGTAAAGGTAGTTTGCCTGCAATCGTAGCGCTGGCGAGCAGGGAGGGGATCGACCAACGCCTCGTATCGCAGACGCTGGCGAATTTTGGTGCTGGAGTCGTTCCTGATTTGCTGACTGCGATTGAAAAGCAACCCGCCAATGAATTGGTGTTTTCGCGGGCGCTTGGATTGATCGGAGAACCTGCTGTGGCATCTTTGACGCTTGGCATGTCTAGCGATGTTGAAGTGGTGCGACTGGCAGCCACGCGTGCGCTCGGGGGCGTGCGTCCATCGAACAGATCATTGCTCCAAAAGTTGGTGGGAGCGGTCGATGACAAGTCCGCTCAAGTGCGAGAGATAGCGGTAACATCACTGATAGCTGCCGCGAAAGATGCCGATTTCACAAAAGACTCTATCTTGAAAGCAACACACGATGTCGAACCTAAGGTTCGCGCGGTGGCACTTCAGTCACTCCGAAGTTTCAAGTTCACGGATGAAACAACCCAGGAGACCTTGGATCGAGGCTTAAAAGATACGTCGCCTGAGGTCCGCAGCAATGCGCTACTAGTCTTGAGCGAAATGCCTAAGCTGCTCCAAGGGCAAAAAGTCGAGCTTGTCGGTCTGGTGAATGATGCCGATGGTAAAGTAAGAGCTATGGCGGTGCAGACGATTGGCAAGTTGGAAAAAAAGCAAGTTAATGATACTGTCGTGAAGGCATGCCTGACCGCGCTTGGGGATAGCGACTATGCGGTCCGGATCGCCGCGACAGAGTCAGTCAAGTCGCTTGGGATTGTTGAGCAAGCGGTTTTGGAAGCACTTGGCGGCAATTTGGTTGATGACCTGGCGTTGTTGCGAGTGACTCTCAATGCAATTTCAGGTTTTGGTGACAAGGCGTCACCCATGATTGAAACCGTTTCGCATTTGGCCTCTCACGAAAAAGCCGAAGTGCGGGTAGCCGCGCTGAACGCATTGGCCGCCATAGTCAAGGATCCAAAGCTGCTTGCCGGTCATCTAACAAAAGCCCTCGATGACAAGGAATGGGAAGTCCGACGCGTCGCTGGCGTTGCGTTAGGCAAACTGGGGCCAGAAGCAAAGGATTCGGTACCGAAGTTGTTTCGAATGCTGAGTAGTAATGAAGATCGGGATTTTGCGAGCAGTTCGTTGAAAGAGATCAACACGGCTCCAGTAGAGGCGATTCCGTTGTTCCTAGAAAGTCTTGATTCCGAAGAGCGTCGAACCGCTTTCTACGCGGTCACTCTTCTAGGAAAGATTGGTCCAGCAGCCTCCGAAGCTCTGCCCAAATTGGAAGCAATGCTTGCGAAGCCAAGCAGTGATTCCGGTAAAGGCGATTTGCGCAAGAAGTCTTTAGTAGAGGCTATTGCTGCGATCAAAGCAGAACCGAAGTAGTCGGAACGCCATCTATCCTGCGGGTTTCACTTCCGCTGCAGGTTTCACTTCCGCTGCGGGTTTCACTTCTGCTGCAGGCTTGGCTTCTTCTGCCACTGGCACTTTGAAGGGACCATGTTCGGCAGCCATGTGGAGGGCCAAGTAGTACAAGCGTGCGGCTGACGCAATCTTTTTGTAATTGATTTTGGACGGCTCGTCTGTCGGGCGATGATAGTCTGGATGAAAGCCGCCAAACAAAAATGCGACGGACGTTCCTTTCTTGAAAAAATTGATCTGATCGCTTCTCCCAAAGACCCCTTCTTCATCATACTCAAAAGCTAAATTGACATACTTGTTCGCATCCAAGATCAATTCCTTAAGTGACTTGTCTCCCTTTTCGCTGCCGATGAGATGGAGAGAATTTTCATTCTCGCTTGCCAGCTCATCCTTTTTCTCTTCGTTGCGACCTACCATGTCAATGTTGAGCATGCAGACCATTTTCTCAAGTGGCAGAATGGGATGATCGCAATAGTAGGCTGAACCCACCAAACCCATCTCCTCGGCTGCAAACCACATAAACAAGACGCTGCGTTTCGGTTTGATTGGATTGGCCGCGATGGCCTTTGCGATGTTCAGCAGTGCGGTCGAACCTGAACCATTATCATCCGCCCCGGGAAACATGGTTCCGCCCTGGATCCCCAAGTGGTCAAGGTGTGCGCCGATGACAATGTACTCGTCACGCAGGGCCGGATCCGACCCTTGCTGCCATGCAAGCACATTTGGAACGGCGGCGGGCTCTTCGCGGATACGAAGTTGACACTTGACGTCCATTTCGAGTTGGTGCACTTCGACTGAATCTTTTTCTCCAATCTTCAACCAGTCAGCCGACCCACCGGTTGCATTCACAATCAGCATTGCTGCGCTCTGCGAGATGGTTCCCGAGTTGCCGTTTTGGCCGCGACCGGCGCGTTGCAACTGAGATGTCGATTTAGGTTCATCCGTGACGACTCGCAAGGTTGCCGCTGGGCGCTGGCGTCCAAGCAGGAATGACGCTCTTCCTTCATTTTGCGTGTCGGTCACATAGACAACGATCTTGTCACGAAGCACATTATCCTCGAGCTTAGGTGCTTCACCCACCAACTTCACGAAAGCGATCTTTCCAGAAATCTCTGGCTGATTGCTGAATCGATCGAATCCAATATTCTTGAAGAACGGTATGGACAGGTCGGTAGGGCCGATCAGCTTCGACTGCGTCAGATCAAGCGTTTGCCGTGACATCGGCAACATCTGAAAGTAGGTCCCTCCATCTCCCATCGGTTCCAAACCGAATTCAGCGACCTTACCAGCTACCCAGTGCGAAGCCCGAACGTAGCCAAGCTGCCCAGTGCCACGGCCTTCAAAGCCAGGACCTGCCAGGATCGAAAGCCAAGCCTGGGACTGCTCTGCCGAGATAGAATCGAAACCGGTAACCAATGTTTCCGGCGGGGGCACGGCTCCATCGTATTGAGCGATTGCTGGAGGCAGTTTCGCGAGTTGGACCATCGTTGCGACAACGGATGCGAAGAAAGTAAGAGTTCGTACCAAAATAAACGTCCTTGGAATGGGTCAGTAAAAACGGGTAACTACCGTAGGAAAGCGGTGTATGCGTCACGCGCGTGTTGTCGCCAAAAAGCACCGTTCTCAGTAGACAATATTCTGATCGCTAAAACCCTTCGAGTCACAAAAATTGCGAAAATTCGGACACTTCTATTGCCACTGATGGGAATTCACGTCGCACAGGAGACTACTCGTTCCCAGGCTCTGCTAGCCGTTGGGCGATAGCCCCGGTTTTCCAATGGCTCGACATTCGTCGAGAACCGGGGCTATCGCCCTTCGGCTATCCGTTTGTTTCACTCGAAGACTCATACCGTTGTACTATCGACCAAATCATTTGCCGATTCCGACACTCTTGGTTGCCCTCGACGCGAATTCGATGTTTCGCTGATCGCTGAGCAGTTCGTCTTGGTGGATGCGAATCAAATCGCTCGAGTAACCATAATGAGTCGGCCAGATTTTTCTGAGGGTGACATCCATTTTCGCATCGATTTCGACGTTGGCCACAATCGTCGATTTAGTAGCGGTGGCTAAAAATTTTCCGTTGTGGTAAACGAGATTGCCACGGCGAAATACCATCTTGGGCCTTGCAAACATGTGCTCTGGATTTTCGCAGCGCTCGTAGATTACAACGTCGGCAAGTCCTCCGTCGCACAAGGTTCCGCGATTGGAAAGTCCCAAAGCTCTCGCCGGGCCCAACCGTGTCATCTTGATGATCTCATCGAGCGAATACTCTCGCTTCAGCGACGCCAGGGAACTTGACCTTTGAACATCCGCGTGTAACCGCTCAAAAATCGACATCCGAAAATCATAGCTCATCAAGAGATGAATCAAATGCGGGTACGCCGTAAAAGGCGCGCCGTTTGGATGGTCGGTCGTCAAGAAGACGCGCAGCGGGTCTTCGATTCGAAGAAACAATTCAAGTCCGATGGCCCAAAGCAAGCTATGGACATACTGATCGTGACGGTATTGAAATGGCAATACGCCACAGCCCGCCTGGCATTCCAAATCCTGAAAGATGGATTTGCGGGGGCGAGCCTGTTTCCGATTTGCAAACTGATGCATCGTATCGCCCGACAGCGTTACGGTTTGCCCAAATTGCATCTGCCCTACATCGATCGAAAGATTCGATTCCGCGTTCACTCGGTCGGCTAACGCTTTGACTGCCGAACAATATCCATGTGGGCCCTCTGTGCCAAAACAATGAAATTGAGCATGGGTCAAATGCAATCTGCGTCCTTCGACGGCATCGATCGTGGCCATGGTCGACGCGATGTTGCCAGCAACACCTAAATTGCTGCAATGCACATGGAGCGGATGAGCCAGACCGAGCGACTCAACCGCATGCGACAGAGACTTCAGAATTTGGCGTGGCGTGATTGAAAAGTGCCAGTGTTTCTCGTCAACATCCAAATGGCGTTGATTGAATTTGAACGCGTCGATTCCACCTGCGTTGACGACCTTGACTGCACAGCACTGATGTGCGCGTATCATCCAAGCAACATAATCATTGATCTGCGATTGCGGTGCGCCCTTGCTAATCCATTCCAACAGCAGTCGATCATTTCCAAGCAACAAGTATCCGCCCGTATCGAGCCAAGGCGTATCAGCCATCTCAGCGTGGGCATGGCGAGCATTTGCTGGCAACACAGCCGGTTCAAAACATGCCGTATAGCCCATTTCAAGATATCGTCGACCGGTTTCCCAAGTTCCAGGAACGGGAGAACTGAGGGGCGCAATCTTCTGCCAGTCTTGTTCCGCGCGTTCCAAATGAGAACGACCTTGCCGAACCATCTCGGGCAACAATAGTCTTGCGATGTTGACTTTGCCACCACCAATATGCGTATGCAGATCGATTCCGCCTGCAACGACGATATGATTGCTTAGGTTGTATTCGGCATCCAAACGAGCATCGATTGAAACAGACGATATCTTATCCTGAACGAGATAGAGATCTCGGACTTCGGACTTGCTCACACCGTCAATGCATTCTCCTCCAAAGAGACGTGTGGTCATGGTGCAAGCCTTGCCAACCAATAGGCCGCCGGGCGCACTCGCGACTTGTCATACTCGCGCGATGGTGACAAATGAGCAAGCAGTGTTTGATCTGCTCGAAAAATGTCCGCCGCGACTTCGGCACCGGCGACGGCAGTCGGGAATCTCATCGAGCCCGACGTCAGCTCAATCGAATGAAATTTGCGACCCAACCCAAACACCGTTTTTTCAATATATGGATCGGTTGCAGCCGTTTCGTCGATGACGATCACGACCGAATCGCGGTCGAGTTCACAGGATCGAGCAAGCCAGTTTTCATAGCTATTGGTAAAGGTGTCAAAGCTAGGGTTACCATCGTGAAATCGGATGCGTCCGGGGAAGCCAGTCAACCATGTGCAAACTTGCTGGAATGTCCCGTCCAAGGAAGTCCAAGGGAGTGCAGCACAGCGTTTTGTTTCATTTTGACTAGCGATCCAATGAAGCAAGCGTTCGACCCATAGATCCGTTTGTTCGACACGCAGGCTCGCAGCGGACCAGAGTACCGCAGTGTATTTTGCGGTGTCCATGGCAGTAAATAGCTTCGATGTCATTCGATTCGGCGAAAACTGCAACGGCGCTCTGGACCATTGAGTCAACGCGGTCGGAACCGATTCTATTTTGCAGGAAATGGACCAGGGTTGGAACCCCGCCGCCGTCCACGCTGCCATCGACTTATCCGTGAACGTTCCAAGAAGCAGAACCGTCTTGGGTGACCCGTTCTCGCTGTAGAGCGCATTTGGAATTCTTGGGCAATCGTCGAGCAACGCATCGCCACCAATCACAATCAAAAGATCGGCATGATCGCGCGCTTCGGCCAGCGAAACAGAGTGTATTCCGGAGCGTTGGATGGCTAGAACGTTTTTGAAAACATGCCCAGCTTCGGCGCAGTCGATCGTTGCGTTTACTTTCATCGCAAGGGAAACTGCGGCTCGGGCTGTTTGAACACTTGCGATGCGCCCCGTTATCAAAACCCGCTTGGCATTTTTTAGCAACTCGATCGCTGCAGCAGTTTCCTTTTCAGCGTCAGTAACGGATTTGTTGAAGCTTGCGTCAAGCTGTGAACGGAGCTTTGCCAATTGAACTATCGATTTATTCTGGAGTCCGCAATCGATCTCGTTGAGGTCGTTTGCATCGCAAAGCAGTGAACAGAACGGGCAGATCATCGCCTAAGCGACCAACGCTTTGAGGACATGATCGGTGATCTCGATCGTACCGAGCGAAGGCTGACCGCGACGAACCAAGTCGGCGGTGCGATGACCGGCTGCAAGCACACTTCGAACCGCTGTCTCGATGGAGACCGCTTCGTTTTCGAGCCCCAAAGAATGCCTAAGCAGCATGGCAGCGGCCAGAATGGTTGCAAGCGGATTCGCAATCCCTTTGCCTGCGATATCCGGTGCTGATCCATGAATGGGTTCATACAAGCCCGGACCGGATGAACCCAGCGAAGCACTTGGTAGCATGCCCAACGAGCCAGGCAGCATCGAAGCTTCGTCCGTCAAGATGTCACCAAACATATTGCTCGTCACGACGACGTCAAAACTGGTGGGGCGGCTCAACAAGTGCATGGCCATGGAATCAACCAAGACAACTTCGTACTCGAGAGAAGGAAATTCTTCCTTCATGATCCTTGCTGAAACGCGTCGCCAGAGTCGCGATACTTCCAGCACATTGGCTTTGTCGACCATGGTAAGTTTGTTGCGACGCTTCAAGGCCGCTTGAGCTGCCATGCGCACAATCCGTTCGACTTCACTGGTTGTGTAGACCGCCGTGCTAAAGGCTCGCTGTTGTCCATCTGGGAGTTCTTCGAGACCCGAGGGGCCAAAGTACAGACCGCCCGTGAGCTCGCGAAAGAAAAGAATGTCCGTTCCCTCGATGATCTCTCGTTTCAGTGGCGATGAGTCGAGCAGTTCCGCAAACGTCACGATGGGACGGAGATTGGCGAATAGGCCGAGCTCTTTTCGGATCTTGAGCAAGCCGGCTTCGGGACGTGTCTTGGCGTTTGGATCGTCCCACTTTGGGCCACCGACAGCACCGAGCAAGATCGCTTCGGATGACTTGCAGGCAACAATCGTCGAGTTTGGTAAAGCGTCGCCCGTCTCATCGATTGCGATGCCTCCGATGAGGTGTTCGGAAAACTCGAAGTGATGCCCGAATTTGGAGGCAATAGACTGAAGAACTCGCACCCCTTGCTGAACCACTTCGGGGCCGATGCCGTCTCCCGGCAATAAAACGATCTTGGACTGCAAAATATTTGCTCGTGAACTTGGTGAAAGGATTTAGGCGAACGTGCAACTGTTGTCTGGGCGAGATGCGTACTATTTTCCAGTCTGCCGTTCGACTTCAACAGTTTTTCAATAGAAAAAGCCCAGGAGGTTCCTGAGCTTATTTGTCCAGTCAGTCGTTTCAGGCGGGCGGCAGATTTCAGTATCCCAACCCGACGCGTAAGCGAGGGACAATTTCGCAGGTCCCTCACTTACGTATTGGGTTATGATTGGTAGTTGTCAGGCTACTGCTCGCCTAATCACGACGCGGAGCGTCGTGCAACCAAGGCGGAGCGTCGTACAACTTTGGTGGTTCTTCTATGCTTTACTGGAACGACTTACCGCAACCGCATGACTTGGTTGCGTTCGGGTTTTCGAATGTGAATCCCTGTCGTTCTAAGCTTTTATGCCAACCAATAACTGCACCGTCCAAGAGCAGTGCACTTTTCTTGTCCACCACGACTTCAACACCGTGTTGGTTGTATCGGCTATCTTTTTCGTCGTCGTACTTGTCGTCAAAGCTCAGGGAATACTCAAAGCCGGAACAACCGCCTGCAACTACGCCAACCCGAACGAACGTGTCGACTGCTAAGTTGCCTTCGGAATGGGCTCGCTTGAGTTCAACTGCAGCCTCTTCTGTTACGTTTACCGCCATCGAATTACCTCAAAACCATGTTATGAAAGGATTTGCGACTTGGACTCGAAGTTGAAACTGTCGTCGCGGAGAAAGTTATCGTGAGACGTACTATAGTATGCCTATCCATAGTATCCCTGTCGAGTCGGTCAGGGCAAGTCAAAATTGCCTTTGCATCGCGTGCTAATCCTGCTATTCTATCCGTCTCGATGTTGTTTTTACATCGGTCCAAATTGATTTTGAACCTCAAACCTTACCCAAATCATGACAAAGCCTCACCGAAAACTGAAGAAAGCCAACCACGGTCAACGTGCGGCAAACAGCAAAGCTCGTAAATCAAAAAGGCGTAAGGTCCGCACCTAACGAACGTTTTTTCAACTTTAAAGGGTGCCTAATGGGTTGCATGGTGCTACTAAAAGGCTTTTGATTGGGTAGTGGCCTGTGGTCTTAAAAGATTTCATCGTCGATCCAGATACGCTAGACTTCGATAACGTTGTGGCGGACATTGAGCAGATCCGCAAGTACAACCCGCAGCGTTTCGAAATGGAGCAATTGACGGCCATCATTTTCGAGGATGCCGTTCGAGTTGCTTGTGCGGGGTACAAAGATGTGACCGACCAAGAATTTTGGGTTCGTGGTCACATGCCGGGCATGCCATTAATGCCCGGTGTGGTGATGCTCGAGGCGGCAGCCCAAGTTTGCTGCTATTGCTCTCACAAATATGGCCTCTTGGGCGATTCGATGGTCGGCTTCGGCGGCTTAGAGGAAGTTCGATTCCGCGATCCGGTCGTACCTGGCGATCGTTTGATTGTGATGTGTGAATTACTCAAAGTCCGAAAGCCGCGCCTGATCGTCTGCCGATTTCAGGGTGTTGTCAAGCGGAACATCGTCGTTGAAGGAATCCTCAAAGGCATTCCAATTCCGGTCGAATACTTGGCTTCCAAGAAATAAGCTCTTTTCAGCAAGTAGCTATTTTTTTCCCCAAGGGTTTCGTATGGCACCCGCCCACTGCAACGGATGCAACGATGTAGAATCAGCTACCATCAATCGAAGCGTTGGTTTTCTTTTCCTGAAAAACGGCGCGAGCAAACGCAATCGGATTCGAAAAGGAGTGACAAATTGAGTGTCGAAACGGGATTTGAGACAATTAGTGCCGAGGTTCTTGGGGAAAGGCTCAAGAGCCACAGGAACTGCGTATTGATCGACGTTCGCATGCCTGGCGAGTTCCAAAGCGTGCACGTCCAGGGAGCCGTCAATCTTCCACTGGATAGCTTGACTGCCGAAAAGGTGCAATCCGCATGCAAAAGTTCAAGCCAGATTCCACACGTGATATGCCAGGGTGGTAACAGAAGCCGCAAAGCATGCCAAAAACTTTCCGATCTGGGAGTTGCAACCGTGAATGTCGATGGGGGGACTGCCGCTTGCGTGGCGGCGGGTTTGCCCGTGGTCCGAGGAAAGGGTGCCATATCAATGGATCGGCAAGTGAGAATTGTCGCCGGCTCACTCGCCTTTCTCGGTGCTATGCTCGGATGGTTTGTTCATCCGGCTTTTCATGGGCTTTCGGCTTTTATTGGAGCTGGCTTGGTTTTCGCAGGCGTTTCCGATATCTGTGGAATGGGAATGTTGCTTGCGAAAATGCCCTGGAATCAAACCAAGAACGCGTTGACTTGACACGAATATGAGAATATTGATTGTTGGAGGGGTCGCTGGCGGTGCTTCTGCAGCCGCGCGAGCTAGGCGTGTCAATGCCGACGCAGAGATTATCCTTGTCGAGAAAGGCCCAGTTGTTTCGTTTGCAAATTGTGGGCTTCCCTACCACGTTGGCGGCGAGATCCAAGATCGAGGGAAACTGTTGGTCGCGACACCTGACCTCTTCTGGAATCGGTTCCGAATCGACGTGCGAGTACAAAACGAAGTCGTGTCGATCGATCGAGAGGCAAAGACGATCGCTATCGTCGAACACAGTGCAGAGCATCCGGGAGGCCATCGATCCCAATTGAGTTACGATCGATTGATTCTAGCGACAGGGTCGCAACCGACCACACCACCACAACTCCAGCCACTGCCGTCGAACGCATTTCACTTATGGACATTGAATGACATGGATCGAATCATGTCATTCATCGCGGATCATGCTCCGAAATCCGCAGTCGTTATCGGTGGCGGCTTCGTCGGGCTCGAAGTAGCGGAACAACTTCATCACCGCCAAATGAACGTAACATTGATCGACCGTTCCCCGCAGGTTCTACAACCGATCGATCGACTGTTCGCGAAGATCATTGAGGAGCATCTGGAATCGAAGGGGATTCGTTTGGTTTTGAATGCGTTCCTATCGAACGTAGTAAAAAATGTTGATCGCGCGACGGACGTGGAATTGGCGGATGGCCGTTCCATCCCCACCGATCTCTTGATCGTGGGGGCTGGAGTTCGCCCAAGAATTTCGCTTGCCGAACAAGCAGGCTTGACAATTGGCAGTAATGGCGGTGTCGTAGTGAACGAGCACATGCAGTCCTCGGATCCGGATATCTATGCGGTCGGCGATATTGTTGAACTGCATCATGGAGTTTCAGGGCAGTTGGCTCGCATTCCGCTGGCGGGGTCGGCCAACCGTGGTGGTCGTATCGCTGGCGAACATGCGGCTCGAGGACAATCGGATCCGATGGGATCCATACTCGGAACCGCAATTGTTCGAGTCTTCGATTTGACAGCCGCTTGCACCGGACTAAACGAGTCCGCATTAAAATCCAAAGCGATCGAATATCGAAGCGCCATCATCCAAGCAGCCAGTCATGCAAGCTACTACCCTGGCGCTCAATCGATGCAACTCAAAGTCCTGTATAGTCCCTTCGATGGAAAGATCCTTGGGGCTCAAGCCGTGGGTGGTGAAGGTGTCGATAAGCGGATCGATGTTATTGCAACCGCGATTCACTTTGGCGGGACGGTTAGGCAACTCGCTCAACTTGACCTAGCGTACGCGCCACCCTATGGCAGCGCGAAAGACCCAGTGCATATGGTCGCTTTTGCGGCATGCAATGATTTGGATTCGGCACCAACCTTGATTGAACCAACGGCATTATTAGATGGCAAACAGGTTGTCGATGTGCGAACGCAGCGCGAACGACAGCAGTTGCCGTTACCCAATGCTATCGCCATCGAGATCGACCAATTCGCGGAGCGATGGACGGAACTCGATCCCAATTTGCCGACCGTTGTCGTGTGTCATTCCGGCAAACGAGCTCACATTGGCGCGTGTTGGCTGAGGAACAAAGGCTTCAAAAATGTTTCCAATCTGACGGGTGGTATGTCGATGCGTTCGATGGACGCGCGTTGAGCCGTTGGGCGATAGCCCCGGTTTTCCAATTGCTCGACATTCGTCGAGAACCGGGGCTATCGCCCAATGGCTATCAGTTTGTTTCACTCGAAGACTCATACCGTTGTGCTCGTGCTCAGTCCTAACCTATTCCTGCTTCTTCGGCGGAGATGGTAAGCACGCAAACAATAGATCTGGTGTCAATGTCCAGCAACCAACCCGGACACCTGAATGTGCCAAAGCGCACCCGATCCAAACATTGCAAGTTCGGAAAAGATGGTACTGGCCCGTCGCTTCGTAGAAAGCGTCGCGTTGGTGATAGTGGGCATTGGGAATTGGTACCAAAGAACCCTCTGCGTTGTGCTTAAACGTTTTCGAAACAAATTGGCACAGGCGATTGAACTGGATGGGTGAAAGTCGAATTTTTCGCGATTTGGTTTCTTGCCAATCCATGTCTTCTAACAACTCTACATGAACAACCGTTTCGCCGAGTCCAGCAAAGGCGAATAGCACGTTGGAGACTTTCAAATCGTCCCACGTTTGTGTTTCCATATAGAATTGTCGATTTCCCCACCCAAATGCTGCGACCTGGTAACGCTCGTCAAATGCTGGGAAATCCAAGGGCATGAGATGATCCCGCCATGAAAACTCTTTTTCATGGATGGGCAGCACCAAATCGACATGTACCCCGTTATTGATCAAAAGGATATCGATACCGTCCGCTTCGGCGTGGGTGAATTCCTGGTTGACAGGCACATTTCCGAGAATCCAGGCCGCCAATGCAAAAAGGATGATAAAAAGGACGAATAACCCGATGAAACGAAACAGCCACCGGCGCAGAAACCGAAACCAAGTATTCGGCTTCGGGCGTGCGTGCAATCGAGGTACGTCTGAATTAGCAGGCTCGATCGTCGTCATGGATGCATCTGTCGATTCTTGTTGAAGTAGTTTCCGGCTACTTCTACGGCGTTAACCGATTTGGGTTCGAGCATCCGATACTCTTCGGGCAACTTCTAGTAAGTTGATCTACAGTCACTTACACTCTTTCGAAGGGACCCGACGTCCTAACCTTCGTCATATCTGCCAACCGACCCGTCCGTAGACAACACCAAGCAACTGTGAAATGAAAATGACGTACTTCGCGTCGAACGCCATCAATCAACTCCGCAACCGATCGAGAACGATTGCACTGATACTCTGTTCGATTCGACTGCTCCAGCCCATCCAAGCTGCTGACGAACCGAGCCGCGACGGCAAAAGCCTAGAGAGTGCATTTGGGCAAGTTGTTAAACCGTTCTTGATGCAACACTGTGTGCGCTGCCATGATGCGGACAAGTTAACATCGGGCATTCGCGTTGATCAGCTCAATGCATCATTAGAAGATCGAAACATTCGGTTGTGGCAAGATATTCGGAAACAAATCGTTGATCGGGCCATGCCGCCCAAGGAAGAGACGCAACCAACTGAGGCCGAGCGGCAAGCTGTCGCAGAGTGGATCCATCAGGCTCTCGAAACGGCTCGATCGCGCCCTTTACCGAACAATGGCGTCACCCGTCGCTTGACTGTCGCACAGTACCGCAACACCTTGCGCGAGCTCTTGTTATTGGACGACAACATGACAGACTTACTCCCACCGGACGCTGTTTCTCGCGATGGGTTTGTTAATAATCAAGAGACACTTCTCTTCTCGCCCTTGTTGTTAGAAGCTTACTTTGAGGTCGCCGAGGAATCGCTTCGACGCTGCATTGTCGATTCAACTTCGAAACCTAAGATCCAAAATTTTCGCGTTGAGCTTGGCGATTCGATCAATTCCGAAACATTCCCCGACCCGCTTATTCTCGGCGCAGGGAGTCTATTGCTGAATAACAAAGACTTTTTGGTGAAGGAACTGACTCCTAACAAACCTTTTCACTACGAGCCCTTTGCGATGAGGACAAAGTATCGGTTTATCGAAGGATACGCCGGAAATAATACCGTGCGTGGATGGCGGGAGTACGACAGTCTCTACCATTCCGTGTTCGCTTGTATGCGCGGCACCGATGGATACCCCAAGGGTCGAGCCTACAGCACCGTCCCCCAAGGATTGTTGCTGCGTCCAGCTATTCCAAGCTCCGAACTTTTCCAGATGGCAAGCACTTATGGGCCAAAAGCCAACTTCAAAATATCGCTGCGTGAATTGCCAGAGGAAGGCCTTTTTCGCGTCAGTGTTATGGCAGCGAAGTACAACGACGGACTGTTGCTGGATCGCGGCGATCCCGCCCAATTGCCGGAACGCTTCGATGCAGTCATTTGTCATGACCCTGAAACCCCCAAAACCGTGACGATCGCGCATTCCGGTATTTACCAAGTCGACGTTTACCAAAGTGAAACGAAGTCCAACATCACATCGAAAAAACCCAAAGAAAAGCTTAACGATTGGACGCTGACATTGGGTGATCGCGAGTTTGCAGGCACGCTGAGTCAACCTGCATTCCTAGCGTTGAGACTCGATGCGGGTGAACTCCAATTGAATGCGCGACACCAAGGCTCTGTGCCCTTGGACAGAGTTGTTCTGACCCTCTTACCGGATGATCATGAGGTTGCGAAGCGATTTGCTGTTTTCGAGAAACGCTCGCCGCTGCTTGGCATTCACCTCGGATTGCGACGCGATTGCGGCAGCACACTTGCTCCCGTTGGAGAACCGCAAACCGTCTCCTCCGACAAACTCACTCGCTTTGTGTTTGAAGGAGCAATTAGGAATTTCCCCAGTCCAGATGTCGAGAAGGATAATATCAATTACCTTGCGGGAATCCGCGAGATTGGCGTGCGAAGCGAGTACACCGATGGTCGAGACATGCCTCGACTATTGATTCGGTCGGTAGAATTCGAAGGTCCATTTTACGAGCAATGGCCACCGCCTGCGCATCAGAATATTTTTATCGATTCGGATCAAAAAAAGGGTTCGACCGCGTATGCACGCGAGATCCTTCGTGCGTTCGCTTCCCGAGCTTATCGCCGTCCCATTACCGACAACGAAGAAACGCATTTGGTGAAAGTGTTCGAGCAATCGTCGGCTGAGGGTGTTAATTTCCAGGACAGCGTTACGAGCGCATTGCTAGTTGTACTGACGTCCCCGCAGTTCTTGTTCTTGATCGAAAATAGCGAGTCACCTGAACCAGAGCGGTTGAACGAAAACGAGTTGGCTTCGAAACTCTCCTATTTCTTGTGGAATGGGCCTCCCGACCAAGAGCTGATGACGTTGGCAGCCAACGGCAACTTGAGCGATCAGATGCAATCCGAAGTGGGTCGTATGATGGATGATCCTCGCTTCTCGCGGTTTGTCTCCGAATTTGCATCTCAATGGCTGGCCCTCGAAAAATTTAGCGTGCTTGAACCGGACAGCGATCGGTTTCCAAAGCTCACTCGCGACACGCGAGCTCAACTGCGTCAGGAACCAATCAAGTTTCTGGAGTACCTGATTCGAAATAACCTTGCGTTGACAAACTTGATTGAATCGGATTTCGTGCTTGCGAACGAAGTGATCGCTAGTTTTTACGATCTCGCCGATAAGACAGAGAGCGGCTTCGAGTTTGTTCCTATCACACACAACCGACGCGACTTGGGAGGCATGCTCACACAAGCGGCGATCATGGCGGGGCTCTCCGACGGTCGAGAATCGAACCCGGTAAAACGAGGAGCTTGGTTGGCGCGACGCATCATCGCCGAACCACCCGACGATCCACCGCCAAATGTACCGACTCTTTCCGACGATACGAAAGGACTTTCATTGCGAGAGCGAATCGAACGACACCGCAATCAACCAGGTTGCGTTCAATGCCATTTGAAAATCGACCCGTGGGGAGTCCCTTTCGAAGAGTTCGACGCGGGTGGTCGTTTGAAACAGCAATCCGTCGACGCCCGCTCTACTTTACCGGACAAATCGAACATTGCCGGCGTCAACGACTTGAAACGATATCTCTCCCAAGATCGCATCGATCAGGTAGCATTCAGCTTTCTGAAGCATTTGGCAACTTACGCAACCGGACGAAATCTAGCGTACAATGAACTTGAATCCCTGAAAGGAACCGGTAAAGCACTTAAGGCCAACGGCTACCGCATGCAGGATATGATCAGGTTTGTCATCAACAGCGACATGTTTCTCACGAAATAAAGAAGACCGCGTTCACTCGTGCAGAATGCACACCTCATACACCCTACCCACCCCCCACCCACTTCAAATCCTCCGAAACATGAGTACCTCCAAACAAATTGACCGTCGTGCATTTATTCGAGGGGTAGGTGGAGTTGCACTTGCTCTACCGGTACTTGATGCCATGGGGACCGGAGTGACAGAGGAGATTCCACGCCGGTTCTGTGCGATTTATACGGCAAACGGGATGTCCCTCCCAAAATCGGAGCATGACATCAACGAGTGGAGTTGGTTTCCAACTGCGGAGAACAATAGCGAATTTGTCTTCAGCAAGTCGACCGAACCGCTAAGTTCGTTCCGCAAGCAGCTCAGCTTTATGGGTGGGTTATATCATCCGTCCGGCCCCAAATCGGATCCACATCAATGCTCCGACATGTGGCTCACCGGCGCACCGCTGCACAACTCGAAACCAGGGACTTATAATTCCGTCGGACTCGATCAAGTTGTAGCACTTCACACCAAGCGATTTTGCCGGCAACCTTCGCTGGTGCTATCGATCGATGCCGGCACAGGATTCTTGTCTCGAACCGGAACGATCTCCTACAGCATCGACGGAAGACCGATTCCGGCCGAGAACAATCCCCGTCGCGTGTTTGATCGATTGTTTCGCGTCGACCGTGCATCGCTAGCATCCGTTCGGAACAAACTGCAACTTCGCATCAAGCTGGTTGATGCTGTGGGCGATAGCGCGCGCGCTTTGCAGCAACAACTCGGCAAGTCAGACCGGGAACGCATGGATGAGTACTTGACCTCGCTAAATGAAGTGGAGTCAAGATTGATCGCATCTGAGAAATGGATTGATATTCCGCTGAAACAACAGGACTATTCGCATTTGAATCTGGATGTGACGACCGAAGGGGAACCAGCAGAGTACTATCGCAACATGTTCGATCTAATTGCGTTGGCGTTTGATGCGGACATCACGCGATCGGTTGCGTTCATGCTCAATCGCGAAGACGGAATGGGGATAAGCGATACTTTTCCGTTGAAGCTGGGACTTTCGCATACGCACCACACCTTGTCTCATGCGGGCGACAAGGAGGGGCAATTGCAGTTTGCCAAGTATGATTTGTTTTTAAGCCAACAGCTTGCTCACTTCTTGAGTCAACTAACGACATATCAGGATCGAAATAGCAGTTTGCTCGACAACACGATTGTGATGTTTGGAAGTGGCGCGAGTACGACGCACAATCCACGTAACTTGCCGACGTTGATCGCGGGTGGAGCAAATATGGGCCTCAAGCATGGGACATATTGGCGAAACGGGGAATCGCGGATGTCGAACATGTACCTCAGCATTCTCCAATCGATGGGTATTGAGCAAGGTTCTTTTGCCGACAGCACCACAACGCTCAGCAACTCGATCTTCGGTTGAGTACACTTGCTTCAAACGGCAACCGGTGCTGAGATATGCGGGTGCGGATCGTAGTTCACCAATTCGAAATCCTCAAACGTAAAGTCTAAGATGCTTTCACGCTGCGTCTTGATCAACAATCGTGGCGTGGGACGTGGCTCGCGAACGAGTTGCTGCTTTGCTTGATCAAGGTGGTTGTTGTAAAGATGAACGTCTCCGAGCGTATGAACAAAGTCACCCGGCCGCAGCCCCGTTGTTTGCGCCATCATCATCGTTAACAATGCATAGGAAGCGATATTGAAAGGCACTCCTAGAAATAAGTCTGCGCTTCGTTGATACAACTGACAGCTAAGCCGGCCATTCGCCACATAAAATTGAAAAAGCAAATGGCACGGTGGCAACGCCATCTCATGAACATCCGCCACGTTCCATGCAGACACAATCAATCGCCTTGAGTCCGGCGTATCGCGTATTTGTTGCTCGACCTGTTTGATTTGGTCAATGACACGTCCATCAGCGCATTGCCATGATCGCCATTGCTTGCCGTACACAGGACCTAATTCTCCTTTCTCGTCCGCCCATTCATCCCAAATCGAAACGCGATTGACTTTGAGATACTGAATGTTTGTTTCGCCCCGCAAAAACCAAAGCAACTCGTGAATAATGCTTCGAATATGCACTTTTTTGGTTGTGAGAAGCGGAAAGCCTTGCGACAAATCGAAGCGCATCTGTGCACCGAACAAACTAAGTGTGCCAGTGCCTGTCCGATCGGTCTTTGCGTCCCCTTCCTTCAAAACGCGTTGCATCAACTCAAGATAGGTTTTTTCCATCATTGCTTTCGTTATTTCTTGCGAGCCATTAGCGTCCAATGTCGATCGCTTGTCATAGCAACGCAATCCGAATCCAAACCTGCGGCGACGGCGAGTTGCCCGATCTCTTCAAGAGTCAACGCAGCCTTCAAACTTTGCCTCAGCATTTGCCTGGCACTTTCGATCTCGTTGCCTGCGTATTGCGATACAATGCACTCAACTTGTTCGAGACTGTCAGGTCGACAAAGATCTCGAACAAACAACAGTCCACCTGTGCGCAAAACTCTCAATGCCTCCGGTAGAAAAGACTCGTGCGTTGGCAAATGGTGCACCAACGAGTTGGACATGACCGTGTCAAAATAACTTCCTTGAAAAATCAGTTTCTTGGCGTCAACAAATTGCAATTGGACTCGGTGCATTAAGCCCTGTACTTCGAGATTGTATCGTGCCAAGTCGAGCATCATCGTCGATGCGTCCGATGCCATTACGCGAACCGAGCTATCTTGCTGGCATAATTCAATCGGAATCAGAGCCGTTCCTGTTCCAAGGTCCAAACAATCCTCACCAATGGGTCCGGCTGCAATCAAGTCTTGAACAAAACGGCAATTGACGGCCGCATGGTCCATCGAGTCGTACTCGATAGCTTCTTGGCGATCGTTCATGACTTCGGGTTCGAGCACACGGTCTAGCATTTGGAGCACACGGTTGTGTAGAGAGTTAACAGCACGAGTCGGAGGGGGCATCGTTTGAGCCACGACGACGGGGACCAGGGATTTCGCGACCAGTGTAGGTGATATGATTTTTGTCGTCTACGAATACGACCTTCGGATCAGGAATCTTGAGCTCAGCTCCTATTTCCTGAACAAATCCAAACGTGGCGATGATGATCGTATCACCTGGTCGGACCAAATGGGCCGCCGCTCCATTGATGCAAACATCGTTTGAGCCAGGCTCGCCTAGAATCGCGTACGTTTCAAGCCGTGTACCACGCGTCACGTTCCAGACATGAACCGCTTCAAAGGGTGCGATACTGGCTGCAATGAGCAAGTCGGGTGGCAACGTCAATGACCCTTCGTAATGAAGGTCCGCTTGAGTTACGGTCGCTCGGTGGATCTTGGATCTGAGAAATTTTCGGAACATACGCAAATTGTGCCGACTCGTGGCGATTCTTGCTAGTCTGAATCGCGTTGGCGTGCGTTCCAGCAAAGCAAAAAATGCTAGACTATTTCTGTCAATAGTTGGAATGAAACAACGAATCCCTTCAACCGCCGTTTGGTTTGATGTCAAATCACGCTGGGCCAAGCAGAGTTTTAAGGTGTTTTCAATGATTGAGACCGGTATTTCGCCCCCAGTCGAGGCATATTCGCTATCGGAAATCTCGCCGGCGATAGAAATTAACACCGAAATGAACAGCAGGACCTGCCGATCATCGCATGCGAGTTACCTGTTTGGATTCCGAATTCGCGTCCTCCGGATTTGAAAGGCTGCAACGTGAGATCCACCGAGCGGCTCGAAGATAACTTTCACCCATACACTCCAACGTTTGGCTAAAACTCCATGCAACTTGTCATTCAGAATCTTTCAAAGACCTACCCGGGCGGCGTTCGCGCGCTCGACAATATTTCCATGACTATCCCCACCGGAATGTTTGGGCTTCTCGGCCCGAACGGTGCTGGCAAGTCTAGGAATCTCATGATCGATAGAATGCCAGACGACAATCTCAAGAAATTGACGATTGGAAACGCGAGCTAATCACGGCTTGCGTTGAGCTTGCCAACTCGACTACCTCATTCACACTCCCACTCTAGGTACCACAATGATACAACGATTTCATCAAACTCTTCACAGTACTCGCCGTCGATTCTTATCAACTTCGATCGCCGCTGCGGTTGCGCCGATGATTGTCCCTGCGCATGTGCTGGGGCGCGCAGGAGCGGTCGCCCCGAGCAACAAATTGACACTGGGCGTGATTGGCATTGGTCCGCGATGCACTTATGACCTTTCGGCAATGCTCAAGTTCGAAGACGTGCAAACGGTAGCAATCGCCGATGTCCAAGCGAGCCGACGTGATGCAGGAAAGCAGTTGGTCGACAAGCACTATGCGAACGCAGACTGCGCCCTCTATCGCGACTTCCGCGAATTGCTTGATCGAAAAGATATTGATGCCGTTTTGATTGCCACAGGTGATCGTTGGCATGCCTCCGCTTCGATGATGGCTGCTCAAGCCGGCAAAGATGTCTACAGCGAAAAGCCCTGCGGATTGACCATTGAGCTGTGTCAACAACTTGCGGACACCATGAAGAAGACCGGAAGAGTCTTTCAGGCGGGAACGCAGCGGCGAAGTGTTCCGAATTTCGAACAAGCCGTTCGCCTAGTACATCAGGGTAAGATTGGGAAAATGCACACGATGGTTGCATCGGTCTACATGCCGACGCTTGATAACGCATGGCTTGCCGGTGAAGCGACGCCACCGCGCGAGGTGGTTGATTGGAACTTGTGGCTCGGGCCTGCTCCTTGGCGTCCTTACAACAGCAAGTATGTCTCCGGAGGGTGGCGTGGTTATTACGACTTCGACTCGGGTGCGAGATTGCTAGATTGGGGTGCGCATACGGTCGACTTATGCCAATGGGCCAATCAAGCCGATCAGACGACACCCATTACGTACGAGCCGTCCGAAACAGGGATCACCTGCATGTACGAAAACGGCGTCAAGTTAGTTCTTGATTTTTTGGCTACGCCGTTTGGTGATCGCGGACCGAACTGGATCACCAAACTTGGGACCTGTCCCGTCAAGTTTATAGGCGATGAAGGCTCTATCGAGACGGGCGACAGCGGAGGCACGGAAGTCTCCTCACCCACTCTAAAACGCGAATTACAATCCGCGGCCTCGAAAGTGGTGGGGCTCGATGTGTCGGCTCACGCGCGAAATTTCTTTGACTGCATCAAGACGCGAAAGCCGCCAGTCGCCAATGCAGAGGTGATGCGTAATTCACATGTTGCATGTCACGCGGCTGCGATGTCATGGATGTTGAAACGCAAGTTGACGTTCGATCCAATCGCTCAAGCATTTGTTAAGGATGAGGAAGCGAACGGTCTTCGATCTAGACCAGCGCGACAGTGGGCTAGTTGAGATGATAAGCACATCGGTATGAGTCTTCGAGTGAAACAAACTGAGTGCCGAAGGGCGATAGCCCCAGTTCTCGACGAACGTCGAGCAATTGGAAAACCGGGGCTAGCGCCCAACGGCTAATTGGGTTGAAAAACAGTTGCGAATGTGCTTATAAGATGACTAACGCAAGCCGAGTTGCTATGATTGGATCCTCCCGCCATACTTCCTCCCGTTTACTGCCTGAGGCCCCGCCGTCAAGGGCGTCAGTCAAGGGCGTCAAGGGCCCAGTGATCCGCTAACCAACCAAGGTCCCAATCCTTGAACCCAACCCCCACTCGCCCGCGACGCGATTTCCTCTTAGGCATGCTGGCCTTGGCCCTCGTGGGCTTTGCCTTGGCCCTGCCCACGGCGGTCGCGGTGGCGGCGGAGGAGCAGGACTCCGCGTCGTTGCAGGCGGAGTCAAAGAAGGTTTTCAAGGATCGCGTTACGCCCTTCCTCAATACCTACTGCACGCAATGTCACGGGCTTTACAAAATGGAGGGTGGCATCACCTTCGTCCCGGCGCTAAAGACTCCCGGCGTTCCCTCCTCGACCAAGCTATGGAATCAGGCAGTGGCCAATGTGAAGGCGCACGACATGCCGCCTGAGGATTCGAAAAAGCAGCCGACCGATGAGGAGCGGCAGATGTTCGTGGACTGGGTGGGGACGATCAAATTTCTCAGCCCTAAGGACCCAGGCGTGTTTGTGATCCGTCGGTTGACCAAAGTGGAATATGGCAACACGCTGCGGGATCTCTTTGGAGTGGCCCCGGCAGTCGCGGCGGAGTTGCCGGACGAAGTGTTCGGCGAGGGGTATCTCAATTCGATGTCGCCACTCCAGTCGGAGAAATATCTCGCCATCGCCAATGAAGTGCTAGAGCGGATCTTGGCATCCAAAGATCAGCCCCCCACGGAGATGCAAAAACGGCTCTTCGGCGACCCGCCGGCGCCCGGCAGTGATCTCCGCATGGCTGCGAAAACGGTCGCGAGCAAGCTGGCCCGGAACGCCTATCGCCGGCCAGCGACGGAGGCGGAGCTGGAACTTTTGTTGCGGGTCTTCGATCTGGCACAGGAAAACAATCTTGACTACCCGGAGTCGCTCCGTTTAATGCTCAAGGCTGTCCTCGTTTCTCCGCAGTTCCTCTTCATCACGCCGGCCAAGGAGCCGGAAGCAGGGCAGACGATCGCGCCGCTCGACGACTACCAACTGGCATCCCGCCTCTCGTATCTGCTCTGGGCGACGATGCCCGATGCCGAGCTATCCGCGCTTGCCGACAACGGCAACCTTCACGAGCCCGCAATCCTCCAGTTGCAGGTAAAGCGGCTGCTTGCCGACCCGCGGTCGCGTGCGTTGTTCGATGGCTTCGGCGCGCAATGGCTCGGACTCCTAGGGCTGGAGAGCAAGACTTTCGACACCGTGATGTTTCCGCAGTTGACCGCCGAGATGCGCTCCGCGATGGTTGAAGAGGCACGGTTGTTCTTCGAGAGCATCGTCCGCGAAAACCGGAGCGTGGTCGACTTTGTGGACAGCGATTACACCTTCCTCAATGGCACTCTCGCCGCTCTGTACGGTCTAGAAAAAACGGTCACAGGACCGGAGATGCGCAAGGTGCAGCTGGATGACGCGAATCGCGGCGGCATCCTCGGCATGCCCGGCATCCTGGCGTCGACATCGTTCCCGAATCGCACCAGCCCCGTGAAACGCGGCGTGTGGGTGCTCGAACAGGTGCTCGGCGAACACGTGCCGCCGCCGCCACCGAACGTTCCGCCTTTGGAAAAGCAAGACAAGCAAGCGGTAGAAAATCTGACCCTGCGGCAACGCACCGAGCTCCATCGAACGAACGCGGTGTGCGCGAACTGCCACAAAATCCTCGATCCGATCGGCTTTGGTTTGGAAAACTTCGACGCCATCGGGCGCTGGCGGAATCAGGACGATACGGGCGGAGCGATCGATGCCGCTGGCGAGTTGCCAGGCGAAAAGCGATTCTCCTCTCCCCGAGAGTTAAAAGCCATCATCGCCGCGCGAAAGGACGAGTTGGCACAGAACCTCACGCGGAAACTGCTGGCCTATGCCCTATGCCGCCAGCTCGAAGGCTACGATGAGATCGTGGTCGATCAATTGATGGAGACCATCGCCAAGGATGGATACCGCATGCAGACGCTTATTTCCGAAATCGTTACCAGTTATCCGTTCGTTAATCGCCGCATCCTTGAACTCAAGGCATCGTCCAATGATCCATAAATTCCGCATCGATCGTCGCACCACTTTGAAAGGGATCGGCGCTACCCTCGCGCTTCCGCTTTTAGAAACCATGGGCTGGGCCGACTCAGGCAAGGGCCAGACGGTCAAATCACCGGTGCGCCTTGGCTTTATGTACATGCCTCACGGCGTCATACCGGATCAGTTCTGGCCGGCGAATGCGGAGAACTTTTTGACTTCGCCGCCCCCCGCTTTGGAATCGCTGCAACCCGTGCTCGACCAGTGCCTGCTCATGAAGGGCATCTCGGGCGTGCCGATCATGCCGTTCGATGGCGCGCCGCACGCGCTGGAGCTCTCGACTTGGCTCACAGCGCAACTGCCGGATGCGGACAAGCGGAGCCAGATCAGCATTGCGATTTCCGCGGACCAGATCGCGGCCAACTATGTGGGCGGTTTCACCTCGCTCCCCTCGCTCGAGTTGGCCACGATGCCGCAGACGCACAAGGAGAACCAAATGGGATTGAACGAAGGATATTATACGCACTGCAGCTTCCGTTCGCCGACACAGACCGTCCCCGCCGAGACGAATCCCCGCAGCGTGCTCAACCGGCTCTTTGGAAAAACCGACCAACCTGGAAAACTGACGAAAGAGGGCCCGCTCGATCGTCAGATGCTCGACCTGGTGCTCGCTGGGGCCAAAGACCTGCGCCAGAAACTCCCGCAAGCCGATCAGCACAAACTGGATGAATACCTCGACAGCGTGCGTGCCGTCGAGCGTCGCATCGCCGCCATCGAGTATCGCCAAAAAGATGCCGCGTTGGAGAAGGCCGGAGTCGCTTCGAGCAAACGCAACGCCTCCGATTCTCCGTCCATCGAAATCAAGATTCCTGAGGGGGACAAGCGCAGCGAATACATGCAGGTCATGTGCGACCTCAACGTGCTCGCCTTCCAGTCCGACACGACTCGCGTCAGCACCTACATCGGCTCCACGCCGAACGGCGTTTCTTATCCCGAACTCGGGTTCAACGACGAGCATCACTCCCAGACGCATCATGAAAACAAGCCCGAGATGGTGGCGAAAGTCGCCGCGATCACCGCGTTCAACATCGCCCAGTTCGCCTACATGGTCAAGAAAATGGCCAGCCTCCGCGAAGGGGACTGCACCTTGCTCGACAACTGCATCATGATGTGGGGCTCTGGACTCGAAGACGGCGACAAACACTCCCGCGCCAACCTCCCCTTCATCATCGCTGGCAAAGGCGGTGGCACGATCAACACGGGACGCTTCCTGCCAGACACCAAAGGCAATCAAGGCGACCTGCTCACGACGATCCTAGCCTGCGCAGGCATCCCGCTCGATCGGCCCATCGGCATCGCGACCAAACAAATCAAAGAGATGACCCACAATCTCTAACCAACCACTTTGACTCATTGTCGATGTTCCTCGTGGCTGGTTACCTTTCCTCCAGCGATTCCGCAGAGACTCGATGAGCCTCGTTGTTCGTCGACTTCACGGCGGAAGCTACGGAAGCGGATACAAAGTGCTGCAAGGACGATGATCAGTATGATGGCTAGAAATCGAAGTGCTGTACCAACGACAAAGTCGACACGTGTCATGATCGGTGCGATTCAAGTTGCAACGAGTGAGAGCGTCAGCGTCAGTGCGATCAGAATATACGACAACGTCATCTTGGTTGTGGCCGCCAGCGAAAGCATTCGCGCCATCAAACGAGTGTTCATCACTGCAAACGGGAGTGACACAACAAGTCCGAAAATCCCTGCAGCGAAAGGGGCTTCCCAGAATTGTTTCGGCAAGTAAACGTTGGGAACAATCGTTTCGGCAATGCCAATGCTCACCCCAATGAACGTTCCGAACAATGTGTATAAAACGACGAACGATTGCTTCGTCCAACCAGATTGGTTGAAACATGACATTAAAATGCCGCCGATCATTCCAGCTATTCCGTGCGCAAGCGCCGACCAGCCACCATATTGTGATGCCCAGATAAGCAACGGCTCGTACTCGTTTGGGTGAAACATTCGATAAACGCACCCGGCTAAGAAACCTGCAATAAATCCGCTAAGCGCCAATAGGGTTGTAGAGAGAAAACCTCCAACAATGATGGAGGCAAGAACACCCTCTCGTTGACGCGAACTCGCGTTCTCCAGGGTTGTCGTTTCTGTTACTGCATATGGATCGTGCTGCATTTTGATCGACGAATGTCCTTGGTCACAAATGTCGCCGGAAACCACGTATCAAAAAGTGATTGTTGACCCCTGGGTGGATCGGCGAGCAAAGCCGACGTCGACTGCGATCAGTTATTTTCGCGAGACTGCTTCGCCATCCAGTCGTACAAGTCCGGGGAAGCATATGCCGCTGACCAAGAGTTGTGGCCAATGTTCTCCAACGTTGTAAAGCGGATCTTGGTGCTGCCCGCTTTGCCAATCGCGTCCACCAATTCCACATTGGATTTAAAGACGCCATCCTTATCGCCGCAAAAAACCCATATCGGAATGTCTTTGTATTTCTCCGCATCGTTCAGACTACCGCTGCCACAGATCGGTACCACTGCCGCAAAGCGATTGGGATTGGCCGCTGCCATCCGCCACGAACCAGAACCACCCATACTCAATCCTGTTACATAGATGTGCTTTTTGTCGGCCGAGTACTTTGTGGTCATCGCATCAAGCAGTTCTAGCAAGCGAGTTTGTTGAGTACTGCTGCTCCAAGAGTCCGTTTGCGGACATTGTGGCGAAACGAGAATGAATGGAAACTGTTCGCCGCGCGCAGCCAACAGTGGTGGTCCCCATTTTGCAACGACGCTCAGTGGCCCGTTGCTTTCGCCACGACCGTGAAGGAATAACACCAAAGGCATGGACTCACCCGCCTTATATTTTTCCGGCAAGTACAGCAAGTAGGGGACTTCCGTTCCATCGCCGGCAACAAATTTCTGTTCCACTTGTTGGCCAGCAGTCGGCTCAGCCGCACCGGCGGTAATTGCGATCCAGTTACTTAAACCAACGCACACTGCTAAACCAGCTGCGACATAAATCGATTTGCAATTCAACATGGTGTTCCCTTTTCACTTGCAAAAATGTTTTGGCAATCCGCAGTTAGGCGAGCGGACGCATGAGTTATACCCGTAGTACAGGCTGCTAGCCTGTGCTTTTTAGACTATAACAGGCTGGCAGCCTGTGCTACGTAGTGGTTTCCGCCGCTGGTGACGCGAAGCCACTGCCCGAAGGCTTCCGATATTGTACGATGGATTTATTCCGCATACTGCAAGAAGTAGATGCGAATCCATAGCCTGGGCCAAGCAATTGAATCTCTTGTGTACGGTCTCACGGAAGCGAGCGAAGTCTAGGCCCAAAGAAGCCAAGTCGCCTCGTGGCACGGATTGCAAGTTTTGTTGCACTGTGCAATCTAGTTACCAGGCTCTGCTTGGTAACTCAATGCAAGCGAGGCTCCGCCTCGCCGAAATGCATCCTTAGCTTGTGAACTCGGGAGGCAGGAGCCTCCACACCAATGCGTTCCCAGGCAGAGCCTGGGAACGAGTAAAACGGGGCTATCGCTCAACGGCTAATTAGCATGAAAAACAGTTGCAGATGTGCCGAGCAGCGTCAGGAATTCGCACTAATTTTATTTCAAAAGTCAACGCAAGGCGACTTGGTTTGCTAGACTTTCCTTTGCATTCAACTGATTTCGTTTGGGCATCCGCTTTTGAGGATTACTGCAATGGGACGTAGAATTGGATTGGCGTTTTTTTTGATTTTGTGTTTTGCGAACACTAAAACACGCGGGCAGGTGGTTGAGTTTCTAGGTCAGAATTGGAATGAAGAAACTCGCCAAAAGTTCTATACGACTAGCCAAGGATCAAGATTATTGCCATACAAATGGTTCTTGGCATTGGAAATGAAGGACTCTACCGAACTTTTTTCGGGAGCGCATTTGAAAGAGCTAGGATTCTTGCCAAACGCTACGAGCACAGTAAACCCAGATGGTTTACCCGTTGGTTTTGTTCAAGATGAAGACTGGGCTGGAAAACAGCATCTAGGATTGACCTGCGCGGCCTGTCATACAAGTCAAATCAAGTTCAAGACCAAGACGTTACAGATCGATGGAGGTCCAACGCTTGCGGATACTTGGGGACTGCTTCAAGGAATCGGCGAGTCGCTCAATGCAACCAAACAGAACCCTGCGAAATGGTCGCGATTCGAAGCAAAAGTTTTGGGGACTGGAGCTTCCGAATCGGACAGGCAAGTTTTGAAGGAAGAATATGCTGCGTTCCTTAGCTACTTCAACGCGTTTGTTGATGCTAGCCGAACGCCTCACCTCTGGGGACGGGGACGCCTGGATGCGTTCGGGATGATCTTTAACCGCGTTTCATCGATTGACTTAGACCTTCCGCAAAATTCGGCACCACCGGATGCGCCCGTGTCGTTTCCCTTTCTTTGGGGAACATCCTGGGAAAATCAGGTGCAATGGAACGGTTCAGCCCCCAACACAAACGACATTGAACGACTGGGTAGAAACATCGGAGAAGTGCTTGGTGTGTTCGCTCAAACAGACCTTGAAAAAGCATCTATCCTCAGGCCTTACTATCGCACGAGTACACGTCGAGTCAATCAGTTGCGATTGGAGAATTGGTTAAAAGTGCTATGGTCCCCACAGTGGCCGCGCCAACTCGAGGACTTAGATGAAGTTAAGGTTTCTGCCGGACGTAAGCTATTCGTAGACAATTGCGTTCGGTGTCATGAGGTTGTCCCGCACAAAGAACAAGATCGGCCAGTGATCGTTGCAATGACACCTTTGTCCGAGGTCAAGACGGATCCGCGAACGGTGACCAATGCAGCGACGCGGGTTTCCTTCACTGGAAGATTGGAAGGTTCAAATCTGCCAGGCTTGGATCCGCTACCAAACAAGGTTGCCACGGGTGCACTCGTTCAGAATGTAGCAAGAGGAGCCCTACTTAGCCCGTTCCGAGATGTCGACCAGAGCGAGTTCAAGTTGACCAGCCTGTTTCAAGTCAAAGACATTATTAAAAAACTGGATTCGCAACGAATTACCGACAAAGACTTAGCCGAGTTTTTGAGCGAACTTGGACAAACCCAGGATCAAGTTGCGGTGCTCGTCAAACAATTCGAGGCCAAGTCGCTCAAGTATATCAACGACTTACGAATCACCTCAGATCCATTGCCTGAAGTGGCCAATTCGGCGCTGAGATTGGGTGCCGTTGCAACCAAGGAACGAATATTGGCTTACAAAGGGAGGCCTCTCGATGGCATTTGGGCAACTGCTCCCTATCTACACAATGGCTCCGTCCCAAATCTCTATGAGCTTCTGCTTCCAGCGGAAGAACGCACCAAGCAGTTCCATGTAGGGAACATCGAATTCGATAGCAAGAAAGTTGGCTTCAAGACAGAAGCCGGTCCAGGGACAACCTTGCTTGATACATCGTTACCTGGCAACAGGAACACAGGCCACGATATGTATGGCAAGTTCAACGAGAATGAACGCTGGGCTTTGGTTGAGTACATGAAATCCCTTTAGTCAAAGTAGTAGGCACATTCTATGTGCCGTCCACCTGGACCTGGCAAAAGCTCGACTGCGAACGGCACGGCGGAGCGTGCCTGCTACCTTGCAACCTAGCTACCAGGCTCTTCAATCTAGTTACCAGGCTCTGCGGCTCTGCCTGGTAACTCAATGCAAGCGAGGCTCCGCCTCGCCGAAATGCATCCTTAGTTTGTGAACTCGGGAGGCAGGAGCCTCCACACCAGGGCGTTCCCAGGCAGAGCCTGGGAACGAGTAGTCTCCTGTGCGACGTTCATTCCAATCAGTGGCACTACCCTCGCATAGCGATTCGCATCAATGATCTCGGTTTGATGCCGGTGGAGGTAAGACATTCGTTGCCGGTGGAATCGTTGCACATCGATTCAAGTCTATCTTGATCGACATTTTGGTTGTCATGTCGACGCGGGGTTGAGACGGATTCAAGAAATCAAGACTCCCTGTAACGACGATCACATCTCCCGCTTGGAAGTCGATTCGGGGTTCGATAAGGGGTCTTATCGCATTTGCAAAGTCGGCAATATCGATCTGTAGATTTCGGAAGGGGATCTTGGTCGGAGTGGTTCCTAACGGCTCTTTGGTGACTACTTTGTTCGCATCCGTTCTTTGTCGTTCCAAGGTGAATGTCGAAAATCCGTCCGACTGGATAAAGGGATATCCTGTCTTAATAGCGATTCGAAGAGATCCCGGCGGGTTGATCAAGCAAAAGGAACCTCCACACGCGTCGGCAGGATCTGTTTTACAGCCAACACTTCCGGCGAGTTCAATCTTGCCTACCAAATCGTAATCGCTCTTAGGCTCAGCTACAGCCACAGCTACAGCTTCCGCTTTCTTTTCAGTTCGTTTGTTGATCACGAGGGGATTGGACATTCCCGCTGGTGTTGCCACTCGCACTTCAAAGCGCCCCGGATCGGACAACGATTCGTTAAGCTTGCCGACTCGAACTCGAATCAATTCTCGGCTGATAACCTCCACAATCGAGTCATTGCCAGAGCTTATGTGTTGCTCTGAACCTCCAACGATGACGTGCGTCAAGGTGGGATGGAAGTTCTTTCCTGCGATAAAGAGATCGGCTTGCGAGAGCGCGGGGTCCAAATAGGTTAAGCCATAGAAATAATCCGCGGTAGGCCTAAGCTGTTTCTTGCCTGAATCGAAAAGACCACCGCCGGTCTGCTCGTATTGGTAAGGCAATTTAACGTCATGCGTTTGCATTCCCAACATCGTCTCCAATTGATCGATTCGGCTGATGAGTCGACCATAGTCACCTGGTCGGTAACAATTTTGGTTTTTGGGATCTTGCATGCAATTCCGCAGTCGATGCAAACGACCACCTTGTGCAATCATCTCTTCGTACGAACGTTTCGTGACGCCTGGCCTCGCAACTTTTTCCCAATTGGTGGTTACGTCAAATGAAACTTCGGTAACAAACGATGGCATTGCAATCAATACTTCGCAATCGCGAATGCCTGGCTCAAGGCGTCGGTGCTTGCGATCATAATTATCGGTTGGCCCTGTTGACCAGATGGTTCTCGCAAGGGCACCGATGTTGGTGCTTTCGGTAGGAGGCGTTTGAATACGAGGATGGAAGTACCAGCCGAAAGTGTCGTCGCCGTGGGCAAAGGCAACAGCCGTCCGATTGAGCCCTATCGTGGCCTCATCCAATGCCAACTTTCTACTCATCTTGAGCTTTTGATCGGCAGAAAGTGACGTTCCCTTGGCAACACTGAAGGCCAACGCGACTTGCATTTCTCGACGTCGCGAGAACGCGTCATATGCGTTCTGCTGTTCCACGATTGGATCCAAGTTAAACACTTGCAAAGGAAATGTTTGCCGAATGATGGTTTCCCAAAGCAGGACCGCTTCTGGACAGTCGGATGCATAAAATTGAACGTTATCGGAAACGGCGCAATGCTCACCAACGTTGCCTCCACTGGCCTGAAGATCGTTGAGAATTTTCTTAAGATTACGATCAAAAATTCCAGACTGGAGCGCTAGCAACCAACTGCTGCTCTCGAAAACACCATTGAGAGCATATACGGACACGCTTTGGTTCCATTCCGCACGATACACGCCCACTTGGTCGTATTGCCCTTTGACGAACGCGTCTGCTGCGATTGCAATCGTGCTGATGTTTGCGTCAAAAACTTGGCTCTCTTTTAGAGCATTGTGTGTTTGCTCAAGTGTGGCAAAGAGAAATTGCCGAATTTCCTCCGCCTTGGGTTGATCGAGCACTTGTGCATCTGGAGAGTTTTCAAATTGCTCGATGGCATTATCCACTAAAGTATCGATTGCATCGTCACCATAAACCGTCGAGTGGGAATTAAATGGGACAGAGGCTGGAGTGAAATTGTTGGAGGAAAGACCCTGAGCTAGATTCCTATTACCCGGGGTTTGCGTTCCCTGCAACGATTCGATTCTTGTCTTGTACGAAGCGGTTTGGAGTATTCTTCGTTGCTGCCAAGTCAGGTTGTTCGCACCGATCTTAGCAATACCAAGTTGGATTGCTTTACGATACTCTTTCGCATCTTTCCAATTGTTTAAGATTCTCGGTGTGAGTGCTTCGACGAGATCTGCAATGACCATCTTGGGAAAGGTGTTGCGCAGGTGGGCATGGTCGACTTGAAGCTGAGCTCGCAGAGTAGCGACGGCGCTATAACCTTCGGTGGTTTCGCGACCAGGCAATACCGAGACTGGAATACGAAAGAGATAGAGGCCGTAACCAGCAGCTCGGCTGTTATCATCTCCGATCATTCGCCGCCTCAATGCTTGATTGGCATGAATGAACGTGGAGCGTTCTCGATCCAGTTCCGTTGGCTCTAGAGCCACTCCCTTGGTCGGAGCCGCTACGCCTTGAGTTGGTGTGGTTAAAAGTGCGAACGGAGTTGAACCTCCAGGAATGGCGGTAGGCAATATGTTTTGAGTGGATACGGAAGTTACCGCTGGAGCAGTCCCGCCGCCAATCGCTGCACCGATCGCTGTCGCGCTTAAAAACTCCCCCTGGTCGCTTCGAGCAATATACGCTTGAACCGACTCACTGAAACGACTGTTAAAGGCACTGGTCTCACCCAAGGACATGAGTCGTTCGTATTCTTGGATGGATGCCATCAAGTTGCCATCTCCCCACACATCAGGCTTCTTCACCGTGATGGATCCATCGCGTCGAATGTCGTCTTCTAGCATCGTTAAGTCGCGAGCCACCTCAAGCATGGGATCTCCTGCAACTGGCTCTTTGAAATCGCGGTGCCTACGACGAAAAGCTGCGTCCCAGAGATCATGATGGCCCGTGTCCGGTGCGTAGGGAGCCAAAACACCTCGATATGGTGACGATGACTCACATCCAAAAACACTTCCAAGAGAACAAATGAGTAATGTCCGTAGCGCAAATTTCTTCATGTCGCGATAATCCCTTCGCTTCCAAATTCGAAAAATGCATGCAATTCCATGGCTCATTTGCAATCGCATCGCATCGCATCGCGCTTGCCCGTTGGCTTCCTGCCGAAAGATTCAAGCTCGCAGTTTGATATTTTCGGCTATCAACATATTCAACGATCACTCAAGTTTTCGCTCCTGTGCAAATCCCCCGAATCTCCCAAATAGCCAAGGATCGCTAAACTGTCGTTTGCATTCGCGATCTTGCGATCTTCCAAGGTTCGTCGCGTCCGGACCTGGGAAAACTAACTTCGCGTTTTGAGATGCGCGCGCCAATAATGTACCGTCTTCGCCACGGATGTAATCACATTCTTGATTTCACGCTTGATCGTAAACTCGGGTCCAGCGGGAACAAAGAGAATTTCTTTCTCGCGCCGAACCATCACGTTTTCGACAATGATCGCTCGCATTAGCCACACGGCCATCGCTTCGTCATCGCACAAAATCCCTACCCAGCCAAGCGATTCCGATTCCATGGTCTTCAATTGCGTAACCAATTCGATTCCCCGGCGAATCTCGTTGGCGACTCCGTGGTAGGCGTCGCGATCTTGAAGGACTTGTTCGCGTGAAATTGCTTCTAAAAGCTTACCGCGATGCGGCGGTCCGCCTGCCATCGCAAGATCGCAAAAGCTGGTCCAAATTTCGTCCCATGGTACAAGTCCATCTGCATTAAACTCGAGTGCCCTCGAACCCATCGATTGACTGCGAACGGTGTCTGTGCGTCCTTGATACTCAGATGGAAGATGCGAATCGATTCTTTGATCGAGCGACATCAAGTCAAATCGAAATAGACTACGGTCTTGGTCACTTTCAGAAACCGCTTCAGCCAAGTAGCGCCCGATCGGTCGCGATGCTAGCGCATCCAAGTATTTCTCGAACAAGATATGGATCGCGATCGGATGATCCAACAATTTGAGCGGTCCGGGCATTTGATTCGTTAGGCGATCCCAAAACCAAGCATTGGCGGGCTCCAAAACGGGCATATCGAGCGCATGCAATTGACCGATCGTACGGAAAAGTTCGGAGACTTTTTCTTGATCGAGCCTCCAACAAAGCAAAACGACTTGATGGATCTGGTCGGAGTCCATTTGATGGAACACCTGAGCCAAATTAGGAATTACTCCCTGCATGAATGCGTAACGTATCGCCCATCCCGAATCCTGCTGTAACATCTCGTGCGATAAACACGCCAATTCGACGCCTGTCGTTCTCGATTCGCAGGTTGTTGCCCCGCCATCCGAGATCACTAGCAACGCTTTTTTCTGAGGCGGTTTGGAGGGATTGTTCAATGCGTTCGCTTGGTTACTCGCGGTCACATTGTCGCAAATAGACGTCAAGAGAAGATTGCTCCAGTCCGCCATGTTCCATTCGCGAGCGATATGAATTGCAGCCTGAATGTGTTCTTGATGTGACCATACGATTGCAGTTTTCAGGCCGAGAATGTCATATGGTTCAAGACCAATCGGAATCACTACGAATCGTAGAAAACCACGCTCGCGGTATTCTTTGACGAGCGACTCCAGCGTTTCCGCACGTTCCTCGAAATCGAGTCTGCGCAACAGGATAACCGGGTGACACAATCGCGTTGCTAGACGGTCTGCAACGCCTTGCCATTGCTCCAAAGTTGCCATGATGAGTGGCGTTTGCAATTCCAGAATTGCGACAGTTTTCAATTCAGCTTCGTTTGAGTCCATCCGCGGAATGATATTCCGGTTTCTCTATCGCATCAATGATTGATCGCCCAAAACAATCAAATCTTCGCGCCCGGGGAATTGAGCCACTCTTTGGATCACTGCCGTATGTTCTTGCAAGAACGGCTCTATTCGTGAATAGAGACCCTCCGTAGTAATCAGAATCGAGTTCGAGTTTGCGTTGGATCTCTCAATCGCTTCGGCTGGCGAGTCGCAAAAGTCGATTTCCTGTCCCAGATAGAAGACCATTGTCGGGCGATAGTGACCCAATATGGTGACCTGAGTACCCTCGTTTGCAAATCGAGCCTTTAAATTCTCGGCTAGCATTTGAGACGATTGCAATCGATCCAGCTCGGGTGCAACAACCTGACTTAAGATTGCGATCAACGACGTAGCCGCCACGACGAAGGCTCCTGCTGCCCAACTTGTTTTCTTGCAATAAAGAAACGACCAACCAAGAACCCCAAAGACCGCCAGGGGCAATCCTGCCATGCCAAGCCATGCCAACCTTCGCTGAATCAATGGATCCATGTTGAAACGCCCCAGAACTGTTTGGCCCTGAAATTCAATGTAAGCCAACGCAGGCAATCCGCAAACGATTCCCACGCCAACGGCGATCAATAACAACCAGCCTGCATGAAGCCAAAAAGTATTGACACGCGATGCGTCACCGGACCATATTGCAAAGTATCGCCCCACGATGATCGCAAGAGCCGGATAGGCCGGCAAAACATAGTTCGGAAGTTTCGTACTCGCGAGCGAAAAAATCAACAAATAGACAGCTATCCAACAGCTCACAAATCGAGTGGCATAGGAATGGCTTGGCATCTTGGATTGTGCAACCCAAGTCATCGCGGTTGGGATCGCAAATGCAGACCAAGGATACAAACCGATTAGGCACGCGAGCAGATAGTAGTACGCAGGACCGCTGTGGTTGTCCATCGCGCTCGAAAAGCGGCCCATGTGATGAACGCCAATAAATTCGCGAAGGAACGCACCATCGGTTTTCCATTGCACAAGCAAGTACCAGGGAGCCGCTACAACCGAAACAGCAAGGATGGCTGTGAATGGCCGCATTTTCCAAACTGTCTTGAAAAATGGGAACGGAGAATACCGCAACAGTCCTATTGCAATGCGTTTCAAGCGCGATGCTCCGAGAGGTTGCATTACTTGCTGTTCCGTCAATAAAAACAATCCGATAACCGCGGTCGGAAAGAGGAAACCGATGGGCCCTTTCGTCAAAACGGCTAGTCCCATCACTGCGTACGCCGCAAGCCAAACCCGCCAAGGTATGGCAGCTAGCCGCTGGTCACGCGTCACGCCTTGCACCGAAAAGTAACTGCGACTCCAAACAAAAAGAGCCAATACCGTGAAGAACGCGAGATGAGCATCCGCGGTTGCGGAGCGAGCGACCGTTGCAAACAGAAAGCACGAACCGATTGCCAAACCAGCAAAGAACCCGGTTGTGGCATCAAAGAGTCTACGTGCAATCGCGTACGTTGCCATGATCGTCAGGATGCCGAAGATGCTAGAACAAAAGCGTGCACCGAACTCAGTGACGCCAAATGCGTGGTACCCGAGCATCATTCCCCAATACATCATGGGGGGTTTGTGCCCGAACAACTTTCCGTTGAAAGTCGGCGTGATCCAGTCGTTGCGGGCATACATTTCTGCGGCTGCCGTCGCATAATACCCTTCGTCTTGGTCCCACAGGTGCGAGTTTCCAAGTTGTAGCATCAGCAGTACTACGCCTACAACTAACAAACCAATCCGTTGCGCGTAGTCAAATTGTCGAGCCATGATACTTAGCTTGCCCGCCTAGTTCGTCCAACGGTTTCGCGAGCGGCGTCCAAGCGGTAGATGTGTGGGGTTTCGTTCAAGGCTGAATCTGGGGGATTGATCCAGACCACACGATGAGCGCAACCGGAGGATTCGATGTTGACCGAATCTCCAAGAACATAGAGGGGACGTTGCTTGGCCTCATCATAGATGCGGCCGACGTAGTCTCCAACCAATCCGACCGCCGTCAATGTCGCACCGTTGAATAGCAATTGAATGCACACGAGCGAACTCCAGCCTGGTGCCGTAGATCTGACAAATAGGGCAGCATAAATAGCATATGTCGAGTAGGCGAGGCCAATGGATGTCAAGGCGATTCCGGCTGTCAAGCAGAGCCTGAGTGGCATGGCTGAAAACGAGGAAACGGCTGTCCAGGCCAGCTTCACCAATTTCCAAGGTGGATACTTCGTTTCCCCGGCAGCTCGGGCCGGTCGATGAAATCGTACGATGGTTTCTCGCAGTCCCAGCCAAGCGACCAAACCTCGCATGAAACGGTGTTGTTCCCGAAACTTGCGAATCGCTTGCACGGCTCCCCGACTGAACAATCGAAAGTCGCCGACTTGGGGGGGCAACCTCTCGTCGATCGCCTTGCGCATGAAGGCGTAAAACGCAGAAGCAGTCGCTTTTTTGAAAACACTTTCACCTTCGCGGGTGATTCGTTGAGTGGAGACAACGTCGTATCCTTGCTTGAATTGCTCGACCATCGTCACCAGCAATTCAGGCGGATCTTGCAGATCGGCATCCATAACAACCACAGCGTCACCATTTGCAAAGTCGAGTCCAGCCGTGATGGCGGCTTGCTGACCGAAGTTGCGGCTAAAGCCGAGTACTTTGATGCGACTATCCTGCTGGGCAGCAGCGTTGAGAATAGAGCGCGAGGTATCCCGACTGCCGTCATCAATAAAGATAAGTTCGTACTCGCAATCGATCCGTGCAAGGACGGGCGGGAGTGTTTCAAACAGTGCGGGCAATACCTCTTGCTCGTTGTAAACCGGCAGGACAATTGACAGAAGCATGGCGGTCGCCTCGACGGTGACAGGTTTGTTTGCAGGGAATTCGCGGAAAAACCCTTGAAGATGGATGGATAGCAAATTTGGCAGGGCCGGGTCAAGATCTGCTGTCACGAAGCCTTGCAATGAAAGCTTTCGTAAACAGGCTTGCTCGATCATCTACAGATGGTGTAGATTATTGGCTGAAAGGAGGATAGCCGAATGGTTAGGAACCTGATTCGAAATCAGGCGCCGGGAAACCGGTTGAGGGTTCGAATCCCTTGTCCTCCGCTTGAGAACTGAGCCGCAAGGCACCGCATAAAGCCGCATTTTCCCTTGGAATCTTGCGGCTTTTTTGTTGAACAGTGCCATCGTCAAATCCTTTTGCGTTTGCACCGTCCCGCATGGCTACGCACCCTGCACGCACCGAGTTTGGTAGCACATGTGTAGCAAGATTTCCCAGGGCGGAGGCTTGCGGGTCGGTTCCAGTCGCTCTAAGAATGGCCGGCAAAGCGGTCAAATCGGCTGCCTGGGATATGGCGGCTGCTTGCGACCCTTCGAGCAAATGGCCGTAGGTGTCCAGCGTAAGGGTAATCGTCGAATGTCTCATAACCGACTGGATAACCTTCGGTTGGGTTCCTCGGATTGCTAGCCAAGCCCCGCAAGTGTGCCTGAGGGAATGGAAATCGAGCAAGTCCCCGGCTTCGTTCTTTGGCTTGAGGAAGTAGCTTTCCTCGCGCTTGGCTCGCTCAATTGGATCCTTGTTGGCTTCCGACAGCCACATTGAACGGGCGTCGTTCAGGTCGGCTTGAAGCATCTTGGCAGCTTCCTTGGTCGGGAGATCGAATACCGTAGCAATTGGAAGCTTGGTCGAAAGTAGCCCACGAAGGTCATTTGCCAAGTCGGTGTCGATGTACTGATATGCGGATTGCCTGTTCTTGGTGGTACCGCTATCGGCTTTGACGTAGGGTGTTTTGTCGTCAAGGTTGAATGAACCACGCTTGAGGCTTCGCAATTCAGAGACACGTAGGCCCGTTTGGATTGCAACGCGATAAACCAGACATCGTTCGGCGGCTGTCATCTCGTACCGGTCGCCCGCCTTCATGGTCGCTTTCATTAGCCAATTCCATTCGTGCGGTAGCAACATTCGGCGGTTTAGTCGTCGGTCGCTTTCGGGGTCCGGTCGATCGATCATTTCGAAAGGATCTTGGCGAAGCTTGCCATGCTTCTTAAGCCAGCTCGTGAAGTGTTTGCAGGCCCCGATCATTGCGCCAATGGTGCGAGAACTTTTGTCAGAATCGGCAAGATGAACGATGTACCGATTCATCGCATCGGCGTTCATGTCTCCGAGAACTTTGATTCCCGCATGGTTACAAAATCCACGAATATAGTTCAACTGTCCAACTACATTGATTTTGGCTTTCACTCCCGTGTAGCGCGTCTCTAGTCTCGGCGTGAAATCGGTAAGGTGATCCTCGATTGTGCGAGCGGCTTCCTTCTGAAATCGCTCATGGTCGAGGTCAATAACACCGTGAAACCTCAATGAAGCATCCGAGAGAATCTTGCTTGCTACTTGCTTGGCAACGGCCATTTCAGGGGTTCCGGTCGAAGCCCACTTTTGTTTTGACTGTCCGCTTTTGGTTCTTTCCCAATATCGAACATAGTACGGAGCGCCGATTTTGTTTGATCGCTTGAATAGTTTCATAGAATCAACTCCCATCTCTGTTGATCCATCGAAAAAATTCACGGAAACCGATGATGGAAATCGGCTTGTTGCGTAGCTATTCGCTATCCGTGAAACCTTACTATAACGGCCAAATGCCAACTCAAACTAGGCGAAAACTCATTCGTTCATTCCGCATAATCTTCGAAACTGCCCGGAATAATCTTGAATTCGCGGGTATCGTGAATGGGGTCGTTCGCCATTGCGTCAATGATTTGCCGGGTTCGCATGCCAGCATCGCGACTGATTTCAATTGGAGCGGGTAGGCCTTTGTTTGGTTGATTTGCTTGCGACATTGCAACGATGAGTTTTGCTGCGTGTAGCTTGTCGCGTGTAGAAACGTTTTCGGCTGTTGCGACTTGCATTGCCTCATGCGCGACTCGTTCCAACATTCCACGCGAAACGGGATATCGATCTTTCACGGCCCGAATTTCGGCCCATTGCTGCGCTCTCAGCGCACAACCCCCAAGCCCCTGGGAATAAGTAATCGAATCGGGCTCAAAAGCCGTTTCAGATTGTAGGACGCTCGCCTCTCCCTGCGATTGAGTATTCGTGGAAGTTGCGGTTACGCCCATGGCCAATGCGGCAAGCTCTCCAGCCCCCCGCGACTTGGCTTTGTTCTTGGATATCGTTTTTCTCTGCTGTCGTGACAGTCCCATTTTAACTTCCAATCGATTCTATGAACATCGAAGAATTGAATTGTCGCCGCTCTGCATAACGTCGCCTAGCAAGCGTGAAATACTAGTTGCGGTGGGTGGTGTGTGTCCTTATAGAGACACACCAACAACCTAGTCGGTGGTGTCACTTTTGGGCGAACAACCAGACGAACAACCGCCGTCGACGATGTAGAACCGTTCCGCAGTCTTTCCGGTAGATTCCGATTTCATTTCCCTGCCCTTGATTTTCCCGTCTTTCATTAGCCTGTTGATGCTTCTTTGAAGCCTGTCGTTTTGCCATCCAGTCTTGGAACGCAACTCGGAAATACTCAATGGTTGATTGCTTGCTGCGAGCTTTTCTCGAACCGCATCGTCCGTTTCATTATCTCGGATCGTTTGCTTTGCCTCTCGGGAACCGTTTGAGTACTTCAGTTTGGCTTCCTTAACAGACGCATGCCAAAGGGGGTATTCCCATGCGATAGTCACCACATGGGGTGTTTTGAATGATCTCGTTCTAGCCTCCAAGACTGCGAAGCCCGGATCCTCGTGTGCACGGATGGAAAGATGTGTATCCGCTGCCCTGGCGATCGCACCCGCACCGCTGCCCATGTCGGTGACGTCTTTGTTTGCCTGATCGCCTTTGCTGGAATGATGCACCACAATGACAGCGCAATCCAACTTGGCTGCGAACGTGTCCAAGTGGTTGTAAATTTGCATCATTTGGGCGTTGTCGTTTTCGGAAGTCCCTTGCGGTAATGTTCGATAGAGTGCGTCGATTACGATCAAAGCATATTCGCCAGCTTCGGATTCGATGAACTTGGAAAACTCATGGACGCCGCAAGCGACGCCACGGAGCGACAAGACGTTCACCATGTCATTGAATGAGGAATCGATTCCCATCGCGTTTGCTATGGCACCATGACGAGCGGAAATAGTTTCGGGATGCAGCTCGTTGTCGATCAAAAGTACCTTGCCTTGTGACGTATCGAATCCAAGCCATGGCTTTCCTTGGGCAATGCTCCAAGCTAGTCCACCTGCAAGGAAAGACTTGCCAACCTTCGGGCTTGCAATGATATTCATCGTCTCACCTCGCCGAAGTAAGCTATGAATGACAGGCGGTCTCATTGACGGAAAAGACGTCCATAGCTGCTGAATGGAAACGACTTTTGCGTGTTTCGGTTGCAAATCTGAATCGTCAATCGATTTTATTTGTCCACGTCCGTTGTTCATGTTTCGCCTCCTAACTGCTTGGCAATCATTTGCTTTGCCGTCGTGAGGGAAATTCCAAGCTTCTCGAATAGTTCTTCGTAATCAGCCTGTAGCTCCTTGGCTCCATTTGAAATGGCGGACACGTAGTTTGCGATCTGGTCAGACAGGTCTTGGGACGGTTCTCCCTTCTCAACTGATTGAAGGTTGATATGATGTTGGATAAGTGTATTAATGCGTCGTTGCTGGTTGCTGCCAGCGCGGCGTTTTTTCATTTCGCCACCGTCCGCGCCGACTGTATAAAACTTTGCAGGTCGTCAACGGAGTAGCGAATAGCCCGGCCAATTTTGATGCTGGCAATGGCTCTCGCGTTAGTCAAACTCCATAGTTTTCGTTGCGATATGCCGAGTGATTCGGCTGCCTGTTTCGCGGACAGAAGCACGAAAGCCGAGTTTACATTTTCTTTTGTCATTTCGATTCTCCAGGGGGTTTGCTTGCTGAGTCTGGGACGTTTTCTAAAATCTAAGCCCGAACGGCATCGCGTCGTTCCTCGGAATATCGCGTCGTTCTTAGGAATTGAGAGAATTTTCGTCACAACCTGCGCACCACGGGACTGGGGAGCCAATCAGAGCTCGATGGAGGTTAAAGAAATAGTCCCGGCCCGACGGGGCATTCACGCCAAACCGCCAAAACGGCCCCTTAGAATCGTCCGGCAGTTTCATAGCCGAATGCCCGACCGAATCAGCCACTGAATGAATGTGGACGGCTCAAAGGCTTTCCAGTTGGATAGTCTCTGGTGGATGTGTCTACCACTCAACTTGAACACCCAAAAGATTCGACGGTCTATTCTTTTTGGACTCGGCGACCAATGAAAACATTGGGTTTACAAGAATCAGAACTCGCAAACCTGGAATGGAAATCGAGTCGCACCTCCTATGCGAGTCTCTCCCCCTATTAATCAACCGACCGCAGGAAATCGCTAGCATCGCGTTCAATGCGATCTTGGGGGAATGCCGGTTTTGGAATAAAGTATACTGCATCAGGATGCGACCTAATTCCATCGGATGCGTGTCCTAGCTGTTCCTTGTAGACGTTTACTACCAAATGCTTTCGATGACTAAGGCGGATTAGAAAGATGCCAGCCATGAAACCAATTCTATTCGCGATCGCGTTGTTTTCCGCAGCATTGCCAATGGTCCTCAAAGCAGAGGATCCGAGTGAATTTATCGTTCGTTTCGGCTACGAAAACGCAACAAAAGTACAACAAGAAACCAATCTTCGGATCGATGAAGAATCCGGTAAGCTTTCGAAGGTACTTCTTCTTGCGGAAAAGCGATTCAAGCTAGATCGTAGGTTGCAATTGAATGGACAGATAATTCAATTTGTGGACGAAAGCGGAATACCTGACAAGAGTTTCGGTGCAGGCGCCCCAGGCGGCGGCTTCGCTTGGTCTCGCGAGCCGGACTTTGAAACTGCACATCTAGTGTTTGCTCGAACAGCGGATCGAAAGGATTTCATCACGAACTCAAAAGCTAAGCTCGATGAACTTGAATCTCAGCGAGATCGTTTGCCAAAATGGTGGATACCAGATTTTGAACTGAGTGGCTCAAGGATGAATCAAGCGGGATGGCTTCATTTTGATGAGTTACGAGTCGTTCAGAATCTTGGTGATGGAAGTTTTCTTGGAAAGTTCGAGGGCAAATATTATGAAGATGTTCCAGTCATGCTTATTGTCGGCATGCCAGGCGCCAAGGATTTTAGCGATGATCATAGGATAAACGACGTCTCTCCAAAGAATTTGGTGATGTGCAATCGAACATACCAATACGAGTCAGTTGGTAAGAGCATTCGAACGGTTCATGTGCTGGAAATTTGCAACCTGAAGAGCGTTGAGTCATATGTCGAAGGTCACGTTCCGAAGGCGGACAGGGAACCCCGCGCCAAGCCAAAATCTAGACGCCCGGAAGAGCGTGTTTGGAGCGACAAATCGGGAAAGTTTGCTATACGTGCAACACTGAAGTCTATCGAAGATGGAAAAGTGACACTTCTAAAAGCGGACGGAACCGAGACGGTAGTCCCCATTGATCGTTTGTCGAATAAGGATCAAAAGTGGCTTGAATCGCAGAAAGAATAATCGCATCTTTCAAGCGCCGTTCCGATCCGGATTTATTGTTATCGCCTGTGCCTCGCTACGATGTCCTGGGCGGCTTCTAAAATCGCTTTCCTAGATATTCTCGATATCCCGCTCAGCGTCGCGCAATGCCCCCAAAATCGGCCCAAGAATGCCCAACGAGAAAAGGGCATCCAACGGAATGGAGTTGAGCAGTATTTGCACCGCTTGCCGGCTCGCTTCGAGAGACTCTTTTGCGATGGACGTTAGCACATGTGTAGCAAGATTTTGGGAAGCCTTGTTTTTGTTGGCTTTCCTGTCGTTTGAACCTGATTCGAAATCAGGCGCCGGGAAACCGGTTGAGGGTTCGAATCCCTTGTCCTCCGCTTGAATTTCCTGGGAATTCCCACACAAAACCACTTCTAACCTGTCTTTTGCTCGGTTCGTGCGGGTAGTCTGCGTGTCGGTTGCCGTGGTTTGGAACAAGCGACCCCCAGGGGGCAACTCCCGCTTTTATTGAGCTGCTTCTAGGAACAGACTTCGCAAATTCGAATTCTTCCATCCGTCCCCAGTATTCGCGGCCGCTCGATGGATCGGCTTGTCGACAACGTACTTGGCTCCCTCCGGCGCGAGGTCCCAGGCTTCTTTAAGGGAATGCATAAGTTCCTCGAACATTGTGCACTCTCGAACGCCCCGCCCCTCATGCACTGTTTAGCGTCGCAAGCGAATTGCTTTGCCTTTTAAGTGCACTTTTCCGTCATTCCCGCGCAGGCGGGAACCCAGCTCCACGTCATTCCCGCGCAGGCGGGACCCCAGTCATCGCGCGCACTCCACTGGGTTCCCGCCTTCGCGGGAATGACGAACGAGATAGCCGCTCGTCGAAGAGCGAGCAAATGATACTGCCTTAGGCTACAATGGATGGCCGATATGCCGTGGCCATAAAGTACATACTCTAGCCGCATGCAAGCCCAGAGACGGAATCGTCTTGGTGCAAGCAATGCGATGTGGATGGATGATGCAAATGCGTAGGAAACCCTTGATTCGACGCCTCTTTATTGCGATGACTTTGATCGCGAGCATAGGTCAGAAAGCAATGGCCGAAAACGATGCCGACGTCATTGTCTATGGGGCGACGCCCGGCGGATTCTGTGCCGCCATTGCCGCCGCTCGCGAAGGGGCTTCGGTGATTTTGCTAGAACCGAGCGATCACGTCGGTGCGATGAGTACTGGCGGGTTGAGCCACTGCGACTCCAACCAGATGGTCCGCAGTACGGTGATGGGGCTATTCGATGAATGGCACACTCGCGTGGTCAAGGATTACACAAGTCGTGGGCTTAGCGCTCCCTACCAGCCATCGGTGAAGGACCAGGCTCTATGGACCTTCGAGCCGCACGTCGCCACGCGGGTGACGAACCAGATGCTCGACGAGGCCGGTGTGAAGGTACTTACCAATTGTTATCTAAAATCGGTTACGAAAGACGGCCCACGGATCACGTCGTTGGTTACCAAGAACCGAGCTTTTGCGGCTAGGGTCTTTATTGACGGCACTTATGAAGGTGACCTCATGGCGGCCGCGGGTGTAGACTGGACGATCGGGCGTGAAGGCCGTGAGGAATACGGCGAGTCGCTGGCCGGAAAGCAGTACCCAAAAAAGAAGATGAATATCAACGGCTTCGACAACGAAGGCGAACTGTTGCCCTTGCTCACAACCGATGATGCTGGGCCAGAGGAAGCGGGTGACAAGAACGTTATGACTTACAGCTTCCGGCTGTGTCTGACCGAGGCTGCCGACAACCGCGTGCCAATGCCCAAGCCGGCCAGTTATGATCCGGCCGTGTTCGAGATCGTCCGGCGCGCTTTGACGGCGAACGAAAAAGGTGTCGGCTTTGACCTTTACCCTTTGCCCGGCAACAAGTTTGACGGCAACAACTCGATCGGCGGGCAATTCTCAATGGGCCTGATCGGCGGTGGAAACGAGTGGCATTCCGCCGACGAAGAGGGACGAAAGAAAATCTGGGAAAAACATAAACAATACACGCTTGAGTTGATCCACTTCCTGACGACTGATCTGTCCGTCCCCGCAAGCATTCGCGACAGGTATTCCAAGCTTGGGTTGTGCAAAGACGAGTTCGCGAGTTACGACCACTTCTCGCCCGCGCTTTACGTCCGCGAGTCGCGAAGAATGAAAGGAATGTACGTCATCAGCCAGAAGGACATACTCGAAACGCCGGAGAAGGATGACCCGATTGCAATCTCATCGTTCCCGATCGACTCCCATGACTGTCAGCGCATCGCTCTGAAAGGCGGGGGCGTTATCAATGAGGGGACGATCTTCCCGGTTAGGCGAGCCAATCCTAAGCAGGGCTATGCTTACCACGTCCCGTATCGCTCGATCGTGCCCAAGCTTGAGCAGTGCGACAACCTGGTTGTGCCGGTGGCTCTGTCGTGCACGCACGTCGGCATTTCGTCGCTGCGGATCGAAGGAACCTGGATGATCATCGGGCAAAGCGCGGGGATCGCCGCAGCATTGGCATCCCGTAGCGATGCGCCTATACAGGGGCTGCCGTATCCAAAACTTCGCGAGCGATTACTGGCTCAGAAGCAGGTTCTGGACTTGCCAGACTTCTCAAAATCGCCATCAGCAAGAGGTTTCATTGACGCAAAGACGCTGCCGGGAATCGTGCTCGATGATGCAAGTGCGAAGTTGACCGGCAAGTGGTCCCACTCGGCGAATTTCAAACCGCACGTCGGAAGCGGCTATGTCTTCAGCGGCGCGCCAAGCGATAAAACAGCAGGCGACGGTAGTGCGACCGCTACGTTTCAAATCCGAGTACCGAAATCAGGTGCCTATCATTTGTTGATGAGCTACTCGGCACACGAGACCCGCGCTACGAATGTTCCCGTGACCGTCACCAGTGGTTCTCACAAAAAACATTTTACCGTGGATCAAACGCAGCCACTGCCGTCGGGCCAGCATTTCAAATCGGTTGGCAGCGTGCAACTGGAAAGCGGAGTTGAGACGGCCATTACCATAAGCAACCATCAAACCGTAGGCTTTGTCATCGTCGACGCTCTGCAGTTGCTTTCGGAAGAGCAGTAGACCTTTGCGATTGACGAACGCCCGCAGCTCAGCTGGGATCAAGCGTCTTCCAAGAGTTAGTTCATGAAAACTGTGGGCGTTGGCGGGAAACAGCCCTAAAGTCTCGTCTATGGGAGTCAAATCTGATATTATGGTCAGAATGCATACGATTCTCACTCTCGCGGCTTTGCTATTTGTACTTCCGATAGCGTCATTGCTCGCCACCGACGACAAACCGACCCGACCCAACATCGTCTTGATTATCTCAGACGACCAAGGTGCTGGCGACTACGGTTTCATGGGACATCCACACGTCCAGACGCCTCACATAGACAAGCTGGCGTCGCAGAGCCTCACCTTTCCACGCGGATTCGTTCCGACGAGTGTCTGCTGCCCGAGCTTGGCCACGATCATCACCGGTATGTATCCGCATCAACACAAGATTACCGCCAATGATCCCCCTGCCGTGCGTAATTCAGCAAAGAACTCGCGAGGATCAACGCCCGAGTTGACTGACCAATGGAACGCAGCCTTAGACCAAGTGCCGACTCTGCCTCGGTTGCTCTCCCGCGAGGGCTATTTGAGTTTTCAAACAGGCAAATGGTGGCAAGGTGACTTCAGCCGTGGTGGTTTTACCCATGGCATGACCAAAGGATCGCGTCATGGCGATGCGGGATTGAAGATTGGCCGGGAAGGCTTGCAACCGATTTATGACTTCGTTGTCGATGCACGCCAGCAGCAGAAGCCCTTCATGCTATGGTATGCACCTTTCATGCCGCACTCCCCGCACACGCCACCGGAGCGTCTGTTCAAGAAATATGAGGAAAAGACCGACTCGCCCCATATCGCTCGTTACTGGGCCATGTGCGAATGGTTCGATGAAACCTGCGGTGAGTTGCTCGGCTATCTGGATCGCGAGGGTCTAGCCCAGAACACGATCGTGATCTATGTAACGGACAACGGCTGGGTGCAGTCGGAAACCAGTGCGGGTTTCGCTCCTCGCAACAAGACGACACCCTTTGATGCAGGTCATCGCACTCCGATTATGGTGCGTTGGCCGGGCCGAGTGGCACCTGCAAAAAGCGAGTCCTTGGCATCGTCGATCGACTTGCTGCCCACACTACTTACAGCGCTCGGTTTGCAAGTTCCTGAAAATTTGCGCGGCGTCAATCTACTGGATATCCAGGCCGTGAAGTCGCGGGAGTTCGTCTATGGCGAGTGCTTCACCATTCGTTCGCAATCCCTCGATGATCCAGCAGCAAACGTATTGTGGCGATGGGTCACCGACGGTCGTTGGCGTCTCATCGTTCCCCGCACGTTTCAGGCCGAGGGGACGCTGAAAACGATCCCAAGCGATGATTACTTGAAGCCAGACCTACAAGCAACACTCCAGGACGCGCAGCCGATGCTTTATGATCTGCAAGCCGACCCAAAGGAATTAACCAACCTCACCAGCAACCATCCGGAAGTCGTCAATGCGCTGCGCACTAAGCTAGACGCTCACTGGACACCTAAAATCGCCGCACCATGAATCCTCATCTTTACCCACATCTTTTGATGTTGCTCCCCTCGCCCTCTCGCCCTGGTCTCGGGGAGACTGCTGATTTAGTGGATTTGGCATAGGGAAAGGCTATATCACAACCCGACGCGTGACGGCTTGTTGCTTTAGTCGTTTAACAGTCAGCCGAAGGCGTACTCTGCGGCTTTGATAGTACGCCTACAGCTGACTGTTAAACGAAATGCATCTGAAAAAGTATTAAAGCAACAAGCCGGTTAGTGAGGGGCAGACCGTCCCTCGCTAACGCGTCGGGTTGGGATTAATGCGGATTAAAACAGCGCGGAACTCAGATAAGTGGACCCTTCGAATGAAGTTGGCCAGACAAATCAAGGTTCGGGCGCATACTCGACCCACAACGTTTCGACACCCTTCCCGGTCGCCAATTTCCAGACTGGCTTCCCCGCTGGAACCCCCGGTGCAAACGTTTGATCTTCTGTATGCAGCCCCGAGTGGTCCTTCCAGTGAAAGGTCACTCGCGTTGCATCTTCACGCGGGAGCCGATAAGCCAAATGGACTTCGGCCCGCAAGTTCCGCTTGCCGCCGTCGTTGCGGAAGCGAACTTGAACACCGCTGGCCGTCTCCGGAAGATTCGCGGATCCCCAGCAGAAGCTCTGCGACCAAAAGTCCGCCGGCTCTTCGCCCTGTCGCGTGATCCGCCAATCTTGGACCATGTCCGACCAAGACTTGCCACTGTCGACCGAATACTCGATGCGATAAGTGAAATCGGGCGACGGGGGGTTGGAAGACGCGACGTGCGTGGCGGCATAGACCTGTGCAAGTGCCGACTTGCGCGGCGCAGCAAGTTGCAACGTGACGCGCGGCGAATCAAACTTCCCTTCAACAATGTGCTGCGCAGCTTGAGCTATGTTTGGACCAGCACTTTCCAGGCCAAGTCCCGACGATTGGAACTGAACAA
>Ga0247831_1001263_pt1 | contig 49346 bp, 51 predicted proteins | sample LaCruzMarch2015__9_FD_192406 | JGI IMG/M metagenome (GOLD analysis project Ga0247831, IMG submission 192406) | Freshwater microbial communities from meromictic Lake La Cruz, Castile-La Mancha, Spain - LaCruzMarch2015_1m | ecosystem: Environmental > Aquatic > Freshwater > Lake | place: Spain...
GCGGGGCACCGGCCGCAGCTCGTCGAGGTCGCGCGGGTGATGGACGCGCACCCCGTGGAGCCGTGCGCTGGTCGTCCTCCGGTCGACGATGATGTCGACCGGGTCGGCCTCGCTCCGCTTCGCTCCCCAGAGCCGCGCGCTCGACCGGTGCGACGCGACCGCGCCGGGCCCCACGGCCAGCACCGCCCCCGCCATCCGTTGCTCGTGCGTGCGCGGTGACCCGGCGATGCGCGCGACTCCCGGGTGCATCTGCTCCAACGTCCCTGTCCGGATCGCCCGGTGCCACGCCGACTCGCTGATCCCCACGTCGCGAGCCGCCTCGAGGGTGACGACCGCATGGTGCACCGCACCGAACCGCTCCAACCGTCTGAGTTCCATGCCCCCAGAGACAGGCATCGATCTCCCCCGATCGGAAACCGCCACCCACCCCGTCGCCATGGCGCAGCTCCGGTCGCGCATCGGTGCGGCAACCGTACGAGATCGCGACCAGAACGCTGCCGCCGGGCCGGGCCGGGCCGGGCCGGGCCGGGCCGGGCCGGGCCGGGGCGGGCGGTCAGGCGGCGGGGAGGGGGCGTTTGCGGCTGGAGCCGCCGATGGCATCGAGGGCGGACTGGTCGACGTGATACGTCGTCGGCAACGGGACGGCGGTCGCGCCGAGCAGGCCACCACGCAGCCGGCGGACGAAGGCGAGCACCTTGGCCACGGCCTCGTAGAGGGCGACCGGGATCTCGTCGCCCACCTCGCACGACCGCCACAGTGCACGGGCGAGCGGTTTGGCCTCGACGATCGGCACACCCGACGCGAGCGCCTTCTCCCTGATGCGCGCAGCCACTGAACCCACGCCGGCAGCGACTACCCGCGGTGCGCCGCCCTTGGCCGGGTCGTACTGCAGGGCGATCGCGACGTGGGTCGGGTTGGTGACGATCACCGTGGCGTCCGGTACCGCAGCCATCATCCGGTTGCGGGTCATCGACATCTGCATCGCCCGGATTCGCTGCTTGACCAACGGGTCGCCTTCGGTGCTACGAGCCTCGTCGCGCACCTCCTGTTTGGTCATCTTGAGGTCGAGGATCTTGTTGCGGCGCTGGTACATGAAGTCCACGAGCGAGATGCCGATGATCGCGAAGCAGACGGAACGGGTCATCGCCATCAGGCTCCGTCCCGAGATCGCCATGCCCTCCATCAGCGGCACTCGGCCGTGCGCCGACAGGTCGGTGGCGACCGAGTTGATGTGCGGCCAGCACAGCCACGCGATGACGGCCGCCTTCGCGACCTGCTTCCCCGTCTCGAACAGCGACGGACCCGAGAACAGCTTCTTCACACCCTGGATCGGGTCGAGCCGGCGGAAGTCGGGCTTCAGCGGGTGCAGCGACAGCACCAGTCCGATCTGAGCGAATTGGGAGACGATGGCGACGCCGGCACAGATGACGAGGAACGGCAACATCGCGAACAATCCCGCCCGCAACGACTGGCCGAGGAACCGCACGGCTGCCGTCGCGCTCGGCTGCTCGGCCACGGCCTGGGTGGCCATGAGCCCGGAGGTCACGGCGTCGGACATGCTGCGCCCGAGCATCGGGATGAGGTACGTGGCGACGAGGAGCGTGATCCACGGCCCCAGATCCTGCGACTTGGCGACCGTCCCCTTCTTCTTGGCATCCCGCTTCTTGCGGTCGCTGGGTGCCTCTGTCTTTCCCTCACGCTTTCCCATCGGTCACCCCGTGAACACACCGGTGACGGCGCGGATGCTGCGGCCCACCAGCGAGTCGACCGACTCGGGCAGGAGCATCAGCGTCCCGGCGAGCAGGGTGAACGCGAGGAACGTCTTCACCGCGAAGCCGATGACGAGGATGTTGAGCTGTGGCGCCGCCTTGCCCAGGAACCCGAGCGCCACCTCCGCGCAGAAGAGTGCGGTCAGCACGGGCAGTGCGATCTCGATCGCCGCGGCGAGGTGGATGCCGATCAGCCCGACCAGTGACTCCACCACCTTGCCCGTATCGATCTCGCCCAGCGGCGCTGCATCGACCGATTGGATGAAGGCGCGCACCACCATCACGTGGCCGTTGATCGCGAAGAGCAACGCGACCGCGAGCACCTGGTGGAGGCGGCCGATGGGCGTCGACATGTTGCCCGACAGCGGGTCGATGACACCGCCGAGGCTGAAGCCGACCTGGAGGTCGATCAGCTGACCGGCCGACTCGACTGCCGAGAAGATGACGAGCACGAAGAGGCCGAGGACGAAGCCGGCCAGCAGTTGGGCGAACATCGCACCGACGAGGCCCACGGTCGACAGGTCGCCCACCGCGGCGCCGACCCGGCCGGCGAGCAGGAACGACATCGCCACGGCGAGGCCTACTCGCACCCGACGAGGGATCGCGGGCGAGTTGAACGGCGGGCACACCATGACCCACGCGCCGGCCCGCACGAGCACGAGGCTGAAGCCCACCAGTGCCGAGGGGTCGACGAGGAGCTGCACGGAATCAGCCCCTCAGCAGTGCAGGGACGCTGTTCATGAGCTCGCGGCTGAACTCGACGAGCGATGCGAGCATCCAGTTGCCGCTCACGGCGATGACGATCGCTGATCCGATGAGCTTGGGCACGAAGGCGAGGGTCTGCTCCTGGAGCTGGGTCACCGACTGCAACAGGCCGATGACCACACCGACGGCGAGCACGACGATGAGGAACGGACCGGCGAGCTTGGCGCTCACGAGCAGCGCACGGGTGCCGATGTCGATCACTTGTTGACTGGTCACGGGATCCCCGTCATCCGTAGGAGTTGAGCAAGGTGCCGACGACGAGCATCCAGCCGTCGAGCATCACGAAGAGCAAGAGCTTGAACGGCAAGGACACGAACGATGGAGGGAGCATCATCATCCCCAGTCCCATCAGCACGGCCGAGACCACCAGGTCGATGATGAGGAACGGCACGAAGATCACGAAGCCGATGATGAAGCCACTCTTCAGCTCCGACAGCACGAACGCCGGCACGAGCGCTGTCAGCGGCACGTCCTCACGGGCCACCGGCTGCGGCGTGTTGGAGGCGTCGAGGAACATCGACAGCTCGCCTTCGCGTGTGTGCGCCAGCAGGAACTCGCGCAGCGGCCCCTGCGCTTCTTCGAGCGCTTGCGACGTAGTGATCTCGCCGGCGAGCAGCGGGTCGAGTGCCTCGGTCTTCATCTGGCTCAGAGTCGGGCCCATGACGAACAGCGTCAGGAACACGCTCAGGCCGACGACGACCTGCTGCGGCGGCACGGTGGGCAGGCCGAGCGCGTTGCGGGTCAGTGAGAGCACGATCACGATGCGGGTGAACGATGTGCACAGCACGAGCAGGCTCGGAGCCACTGACAGCACCGTCAGGATGAGGATGATGACGACGGAGTTCGACGAGTCTTTGGTGATGTCGGGGAACGACACGTCGATGCTGGCGTCGGCGCCGCTGCCCGAGTCCCCGGCGTCACTCGCTCCTGGGGTGCGCGATGTGATGTCGTCGATCCGATCGGCCGGTGTGGTGGACCGATCGATGCTGGGCCCGAGGTTCGACGACATCGAGCCGTCGGTGTCCGAGCCGAGCACCGGCACAGCGGGCGGGGTCGGCGGGGTCGGCGCCGCCTCGGCCACGCGGCCACCCAGGCAGAACGCGACCAGGCAGAACGCGACCACGGCGATGCCGGCCGCAGCACCCAGGCGAACGGAGCGGCGACTCGTGCGAGGCGCCATGAGCACGTCAGGCACGTCGGGCGGTCGCTTCACGAAGCGAGTCGAGCAGCGACACCGGACGGCCGGGCGCGCCGGGCACGATGGCCTCGCGCACCACGGTGGCTTCGTCGTCGGCCTCGACGTGGAGCATCCACGCGGCGAGGTCCATCTCGGCGAGCACCTGGGGCGCCGTCGCATCGCAGGCGCCGACGAGGAAGACCTTCTCGGCGAACTGCACGGCGATGACCTGCGACGTGCGACCGACACCGAGCCGGCCGAGCACCCGCAGACCGCGCCGGCTGCCGTTGGTGCCCTTGTTCGAGCTCGAGCTCGACGATGCCGACCGGCGCGACGAGCCCGTGTTCCGGCTTCGCGATGCTCTCGGCGCTGACGAGCCACCGAGACCTTGCCGGCGGCGCATGATGACATAGCCACCGAACATCAGACCGAGGACGATCGCAAGCGACACCACCATCCGGACGACGAGCTCGCCGAAGCCGACCTCCGTCATCGCTGATCGCCGGCGGGGATGATCTCGGTGATTCGGATGCCGAACTCCTCGTCGATGACCACCACCTCGCCCGACGCGATGCGGCGGCCGTTCACGAGCAGGTCGATCGGTGATCCGGCGATGCGGTCGATCTCGACCACCATTCCGGGCGCCAGAGCGAGCACGTCGCGGACGGGCATCGTCGTGCGGCCGAGTTCGGCCGTCACGAGCAGTTGGACGTCGTGCAGCACCGACATCGCCGAGGACGACGCCGAGGGCATGTGACCGGAGAGCGCATCGACCGCGACGGGCTCGTAGACCGGGGCAGCGTTGACGCTCGGCGTCGAGGCAGCGGAGCCCGGCGTCGCAGCGGTGTCGGGACCGATCACGATCGCGGCGAGCGCGGTGAGCGACCCGGCGTCGAGGATCATCGCCGTCGTTACCGGGAGCGGGATGGTGTTGCGCCGGGTGACGTCACCCGAGAGCTGCAGCCCGGTGATCGTTGCGATCGATTCGATCGCCGCCAGGAACGCCCTGTCGAGCAGCGCCTGGTTCGCCTGCAGACGGTCGGCCACATCGTCGTTCACCGCAAGGACGAGCATGCCGACCTCGCCGCCGGTGAAGACCATGCGGAGGACCTGATCGCCCTCGTCGATCGGCCAGTCGTCGTTGCTCCTGGCCTCGTCGCCGAGGCCGAGCTGTTCGGCCAGCACGAGAGCTGCTGCCTCGATCGCTGCTGTCAGCGTCACACTCGGAATGGATGTCTCCGTCACGTCAACTCCTGTTTCGCCGTGAGGCCCGGATGGGGTGACGCAGACAGTGCCGTGCGATGGCGATCTGTCAGGCAGGTCGCGACTGTGGGCCGCTCAACGTGACCTTCACCGGCTGCCGGTACTCGCTCGGGTCGGCCTGGCTGTCGATCACGACAGCCAGACGACGGTGCCGGCGGCCGATCCGCGCACGGTGAGTCGCCGTATCGCCCACCATCAACATGAGTGGTTCATCGAGCGGGTGGCTGAGCGGAATGAGGTCGCCGACACGGAGCTGCACGATGTCGTGCGCCGTCATCTCGAGCTGCCGGAACTGCGCCGAGAGGCTGACCGCCGTCTCGCTCACGTGCTCGTTGAGCCGCGCCCGCGACTCTGCGACGTTGGCCATGTTCTGGCTGCCGTACAGCGAAGTGGCCGACAGGGCCTCGAGGTGCGGCTGGAGGCTCGAGAAGGGAATGCAGAGCGTTGCAAAGCCGGCGACGCTGTCGATGCGGATTTCATACGTCACGACGATGACCATGTCGGTCGGGGCCGCCACCTGCGCGTACTGCGGGTTCGACTCCTGACTCATGATCTTCGGTTCCGTGGCCACGACCGGCTCGAACGCATACCGCAGCTCGGGCAGCGCTCGCTCGATGATGTCGCGAACGAGCTGGAGTTCGAGCTCGGTGAGTGGACGCGACGGATGATCGCCGCGGCCGGCCCCGCCCATCATCAGCTCGGCGGCACAGAACGCGATCTCGAGCGGCAACTGGAAGATGGCGGCACCCGACAGTGGGCTCAGGTTCAGGAGCGTGAGCAGGTTGGGGTTCGCGAGGTCGCGCACGTACTCGTCGTACGAGTGCTGCTCGATCGACTGGATCGTCACCTGCGTGACGCTCCGGAGCTGCGACGCCAACATCGTCGAGAAGTTGCGGGCGAACGTCTCCTGCACGATCTGCATGGTGCGGACGTGCTCTCGTGACAGCGTGTTCTGCTGGCGGAAGTCGTAGACCTTCGGGTCACTGCGGCTGACTCGGCCCTGCTGGGGGGGGAGCTTCTGGTCGACGGGCATGACGGGGGCCTCTCGGGGCTCGGGGTGGTGGACGGGTCAGGTGAACGGGTCAGGTGGAGCGAGGGGCGACAGCGCCTCGATCAGCGCTTGAGGTTCACGACCTCCTGCAGGACCTCGTCGGCAGTGGTGATGACTCGGGCGTTCCCCTGGAAGCCGCGCTGGGCGACGATGAGTCGGGTGAACTCCTCGGCGAGGTCGACGTTCGAGCCTTCGAGAGTGCCCCATGCGAGGAGGCCACGCCCGCCGCTGCCGGCCGTCCCGATCTCGGGCTCGCCCGAGTTCGGGCTCTTCGTCCAGGCGCCACCAACCCGCTCGAGGCCGGTGGGGTTGGTGAACACAGCGATGGCGAGCTGGCCGATCGTGCGGCTGCGGCCGTTGGAGTAGTTGCCGGTGATGACGCCCTGCTGGTTGATCGTGAACGCCTGCAGGGTGCCGGCGGAGCCGCCGTCCTGGTTCTTGATGCCCGCCGTGGTGGTGCCGGCGAACTGGGTCAGGCGGCCGGGTGACGAGGCCCCACCGAGCGCGAGGCTGATGGCACCGGTGAAGCCCGGGATCTGACCTCCGGCGATGTTGATGTCGCGGTCGACCGGTGCGGTGAGCTCGCCGTTGGCGTTGAAGGTCAGCGCCGCATCGGTGAGGGTGACGGCCGTGGCCGTCGGGCCGTACGTCGCCGACGCCGTCCACGCGTTGGCCGCCGTCTTCGTGAAGCTCACGTTGATCGGGATGCTGTTGCCCTGCGTGTCGTAGCCGGTGAGGGTGAGGGTGGTCGAGTAGCCGACGGCGGCAGCCGCCGACAGGTTGCCGCCGAGGTCGACCATCGTCGTCTGCTTGGGGCTCAGCAGGTCACCCACGCGGATCTCGACCGGGCCCGGATCGGCGTTGGTGTTCACATTGCCGCTGACGTCGCCCTGCCAGCCCTGGACGAGGTTGCCCTCGGCCGTGGTGAGGTTGCCGTTGGCATCGAGCGTCAGCGCGCCGCTGCGGGTGAACATCTGGCCGGCGGCGCCGTCGACGACGAAGAACCCGTCGCCCTGGATCGCCACGTCGGTGTTGCGGCCGGTCGACTGGATGGCGCCCTGAGTGAACGACTGCATCGTGCCCGCCAGGCGTGCCCCGAGGCCGATCTGCGCTGCGCTCGACCCGCCCGCGGTGGCGGTCGGTGCGCTCGCGCCCTGCAGGGTCTGGGTGAGCACGTCGGAGAAGATGGCGGTCGAGCTCTTGAAGCCGACGGTCGAGACGTTGGCGATGTTGTTGCCGACGACGTCGAGCATGGTCTGGCTGTTACGCATGCCGGAGAGGGCACTGGACATGGAGCGGATCATGGGAGTTCCTTTGCTGGTGGGTCGGGTGAAATGCCGGGGTTCGACGTGCGGTCAGGCGGGTGTTGCGGTGGAGATCGACTTCACCGATGCGAGAGGAATGTCCGTGGTGCCCGCTTTCAGCACGGTGGTTGCGCCATCGAAGGCCACACCCGTGACGAGTGCCGACATGGTTGCGCCGTCCTTCTCGAGGTAGGTGACCTGTTTGCCGATCACGGCGCCGCCGAGCGTGAGGCGGTTCGCCGAGTTCGACTCGGCGAGCGTGCTCGAGATCGACTCGAGCTTGTCGACGACGCTGAGCTGCGCCGACTGCGAGATCATCTCGGACGAGTCCATCGGCTTGCTCGGGTCCTGGTACTTGAGCTGGGCCACGAGGAGCTTCAGGAAGGCCTCGCGGTCGAGGGTCGGCGAGCCGACGGTGGCGGACTTGGCTGCACCGGCCTTCGCGACCGCCGTCGCTGCGGCAGTCCCGACGGGGATGGTCGGCGTGGCTGCAGGAATCGTGGTCATGGCGTCCTCGTTCAGATGAGCAGATCGAGCCCGGCGTCGGCCGAGCTGGTGCGGGTGGTCGTGATGAGCGGTGGGCGGCCGGTGGTCGAGGCGACGCCGCCGCCGAGCGACGAGACTCCACGAGCGCCGCCCTCGTCGGCACGGCCCTGTCGTTGCCCGGCACGGTCGCCCGCTCCCTGACCGATGCCGCCGGAACCCTGACCGATGTCGAGGGAGCCGACCGTCGTGCCGGCTGCCTCGAGGTCGCGGCGCAGCTCGGCGCCGGCACGGGCCAGCGCCGCGCCGACCTCGCGGTCAGCGGCCGTGAGGGTGAGGTGCAGTCCGTCGGGGCCCTGGCGGGCCTGGAGCTGCATGGCGCCGAGCCCCTCGTCGGACAGGTCGACCGAGATGCTCGGCAGCGTCAACGGCGCCCGAACCTCGTGCTTCGACGAGGCCGTCGGTTCGGACGGCAGCGCAGGCTCCGCGCTCTGGGCCGCCTCGATGAACGAGACGCGCTGCGGGGCCGGCTCGACCATGGGTGCCGACGCGGCGGTCCCGGTGGTGGTCTCGGCTGCAGGGCCCACCGGTCGAGTCGCCTCAGCGTCGACGGCGCCGAGCGCGGCGGAGCCGGCCGTTGTCGAGGTCGAGGACTCGGTCTCGGCCGCCGAGCCGATGATCACCGACTCGGTCGCTCGAGCGAGCAGCGCGGCACGGCCAATGGTCTCGATTCCGATGGCCGGGTTTGCGGTCGTCACAGGAGTTGCGTTCGCTTCGACCGTGACGTCGACCCCGCTCAGCGGCTCGGCGGCGTTCGCCAGCTGCCCCGTGCTCGACAACTGACCGGCCGGCAAGTCGGTCGGGCCTACGACCCGCCGATCGGTCGCAGCAGCCTCGAGGGTCGCAGCAGCAGTCGCTGCGGTCCCATCGACCAGTGGGGACGTCGGTACCGGCGTCGACACCGGGTCGGTGTCGGTCGTCGACAGGGAGACGGCGGCATCACCCAGGGCCGAGCCGGCCGATGGCACGGCCGGCGGCACGCTCGTCCGGGCGTCGGGGGCAGCGGGGGTCAGAGCGGGAGCCTCGGTGGGAGCGGGTGCCTCGGTGGGAGCGGGTGCCTCGGTGGGAGCGGGTGCCTCGGCGCGGGCGGCGAGCAGCAGTGTGGCGACGCCGATCCCGACGACGGGTGCCGGCTCGCCGGGGTGCCGAACGTCGTCGCGGGGGTCGATCTCCCGGTCGGACGTCCGATCGATGTCCCCGTCGGATGTCGAACCGGGTGCCGCTGTGTCAGTGCCCGGCTCGATGGTGCGCTGCTGCACTGCGTCGTCGGCGCCACGAGCCACGCCACGATCGTCACGGCCCGACCGATCGTCGCGCACGGCGCGGTCGAGGTGGCGGTCGAACGGATCGTCATGGGGTGATGCGTCGGTGGGCCCGGTGACGTCACGGCCCGACGAGGCGGCAGCCGCCGATGGCACGGACATCGCCGGTGCGGACGCTGCGGCAACGGCTGTCACGACACCGCCTCGGCGTCGGGTGACCGGCGTCGGGCGAGCACCAGGTCGTCGAGCTCGTTGCGCTCCGCCCGGTCTCGCTCCTCGGCCTCGACCTCGGCGAGGCGATCGCCCAGCCGCTCGAGCGCCTCGACGCGACGGGCTGCCTCGCCCCAACGGTCGCTGGCCAGCTCGGCGTTCCGGCCCGCCTGTTCGGTCACGGCGTGTTGCGCCTCCGCGGCCAGGGTGCCGGTGACCCGGGTGGCCTGCACCGCTGCGAGCGACCCGCTGCGCGCCATGACCTCTCCGCGCTGATCGAGGGAGGTCCACATGGTGGCCTCGGCCACCATCGCTGCGTGGTGGCGCTGGTTGCTGACGGCGAGCTCACCGCGGGCGGTGCGCTCCTGGAGGCGGCGGATCCGGAGGACGTCGGCGAGCCGGCTGCGGTTCACGATGCGGCCCCGAGGAGCTCGCCAAGGCGGCCGAAGGATCGAACGGCATCCCACCGGTCGTCCACGCGCTGCGTCAGGAAGCCGCGGATGCCGTCCTTCATGGCGACAGCACGGTCGACCGTCGGGTTGGTGCCGGGCACGTACGCCCCGATCTCGATGAGGTCCCGCGCCTCGGCTTCAGCCGCCATCAGACGGCGCAGCTCGTACAGCATGTTCCGCTCCTCGTTCGAGGTCACGGCGTTGGTGACGCGAGAGACGCTTGCGAGCACGTCGATCGCCGGGTAGTGGTTGGCGTGCGCGAGCTTGCGTGAGAGCACGACGTGGCCGTCGAGGATCGAGCGTGCCGCGTCGGAGATCGGCTCGTTGTGGTCATCGCCGTCGACGAGCACCGTGTAGAGGCCCGTGATCGAGCCGACCTCGGCCGCCCCCGCCCGCTCGAGCAGGCGGGGCAGCAGCGAAAAGACGCTCGGCGGGTAGCCACGGCTGGTGGGAGGCTCGCCGGCACTCAGACCGATCTCGCGCTGCGCCATGCAGAACCGGGTCAGCGAGTCCATCATCAACATCACGTCGGCGCCCTGGTCGCGGAAGTGCTCGGCGATGCGGGTGGCGACGAACGCGGCGCGGAAGCGGACGAGTGCCGGCGAGTCCGAGGTCGCCACCACGAGCACCGACCGCGCCAGACCCTCGGGCCCGAGATCGTTCTCGACGAACTCACGCACCTCGCGGCCACGTTCGCCGATCAGCGCAACCACGTTCACGTCGGCGGCAGTGTTGCGGGCGATCATGCCGAGCAGCGTCGACTTGCCCACACCCGAGCCCGCGAAGATGCCGACGCGCTGGCCACGCCCGGCCGGGATCAGTGTGTCCCAGGCTCGGATGCCGAGCGACATCTTCTCGTCGATCATGGCGCGGCGCAGCGGGTGGGGAGGGGCGCCGTCGAGATCGACCTCCGCGAGACCCGCGATCGGCCCGAGGTCGTCGAGCGGACGGCCCAGTGCATCGATCACACGACCGAGGAGCTGCGGCCCGACGCCGACGGTGGCGGGGCGGTCATGACCCTCGACACGAGCACCGACGCGCAGGCCCTTCACCTCACCGAGCGGCATGCAGGTGACGGCGTTCTCGCCCACTGCGACCACCTCGCCCCACAGATCGATCGATCGGTCGGTCACGCGCACCGAGGCACCGACGGGGAGGTCGAGGCCTTCGACGTCGAACCGGAGTCCGAGGACGCGGTTGATGGTGCCCAGCCGCATCGGCTGCACACAGCTGCGCGCCGCCTCGAGCCGGGGGGCGAAGTGCGGGTCGAGACCTGACCGATGGACGCTGGCAGCCGACATCACGAGACGTACTCATCGGCACCGCGGGTGACCACGACCTGGCCGCTCTCCTCGAGCGCACGGATGACTCTCACGATGGCACCCTGCGCCTCTTCCACCGTCTTCATCTTGACGGCACCGAGCAGTCGGATCTCCTCGTCGAGGTTCTGCGCAGCACGCTCCGACATGTTCCGCAGGATCTTCTGCTTCACCTCCTCGCGCACGCCCTTCAGGGCGGTGGCGAGCTCCTTGGTGTCGACCTGACGCAACACGAGCTGCACGGCGCGGTCGTCGAGGGTGACGATGTCCTCGAACACGAACATGCGTGACCGCACCTCGTCGGCGAGTTCGGCGTCGTGATGCTCGAGGCCTTCGAAGATCGAACGTTCCGTTGCACGGTCCGACCGATTGAGGATCTCGATGAGGGTCTGCACACCATCGGCCGCTGACTGGTTGGAGCGGGTCTTGACCACCGATGACAAACGCCTCTCCAGCTGAGCCTCGAGCATCGAGATCACCTCGGGTGAGCTCTGGTCGAGGGTGGCGATCCGGATCGACACGTCGCGTTGCAGGTCCTCGGGCAGGCCGCCGATCACCATCGATGCGATGTCGGCGTTCAGGTGCGCCAACACCAGAGCGATCGTCTGCGGGTGCTCGGCCGAGAGGAAGTTGAGGATCTGGCGAGGATCGGCGTTCCTCAGGAAGTCGAACGGGCTCTTCACCATCGACTGCTGGAGGTTCTCCATGATCTCGCCGGCGCGAGTAGGGCCGAGCGACGACTCGAGCATCGACCGTGCGGCAGCGAGGCCACCGCTCTGCATCTGGTCGCCGGCGACGGCCAGGGCTGCGAACTCGGTCAGCGCAGTGTCGCTGTCCTCCCGCCTGATCGTCTGGGCCCGAACGATCTCGGCGGTGATGGTGGTCACTTCGGTTTCGCCCAACAGCTTCAACACATTGGCCGAGTGTTCCTTGCCCAGCTTGAGCAGGAGGATCGCAGCCTTCTGCGCTCCGGTGAGTACTTGCTCCATGATCAGCGACCGCCCTTGTTCTCGGCCAGCCACGTACGCAGGACGTCAGCGACCTCCTGTGGCTTTCGTTCGGCCATCATCGTGAGCTCCTGCATGGCGAGTTCGTCCTTGTCCGGAGGTCGGGTGAAGTTGATCGGGAGGGGCTCGAACGCGTCGACCGGCATCGCCTGGGTGGCTGCCGCCGCCAGCGATGCCCTCGGGGCCGCCGTGATCTCGCCGATCTGGATCGGCACCGTGGTCACCCGGCGGGCGTTCTTGGCGCTGCGATAGCCGAGGAAGAGGGCGACGATGATCACGAGCAGGATCGCGACCGTGCGGGCCATGCTCATCATCTGCGCCTTCGATTGGGCGGCCTCGGTGGCGGCGATCATCTCGTCGGCCGCCGTCGTGGCTTCGGTGTCGAACGGCATGCGGGTGACCGTGACGATGTCGCCCCGGCTCTCCGACGTGCCGGCGGCGGTGGCCACCATCTCTTCGATCTGCACCTTCTGCTCGTCGGTGATCGCCTCTTCGTCGACGAGCACGGCAACGTTGAGCTGGGTGACCTTGCCGGGCACGATCACCTTCTGCTCGACCGTGCGGTCGAGCGCGTACTGCGTGTCGGATTGATCCTTCGCGTACTCCCCGTCCGCCGTCCCGGTGATCGTGCCGGTGTCCTCGCCCACAGCGCCATCGGGGCCCAGCACACCGGTCGCGTTGTCGGCACTGCCAGCCGCCCCGGCGCCGTAGCGCTCGGTCACGGTCTTCTGCGCGAGGACCTGGCCCGTGCCATCGGCGTCGGCGCCGCCCTCCTCACCGATCTGCTCGAAGTCCTCCGACGTCATCTGCGTCTGGTCGAGGTCGAGACTCGCGGTCACCTTCACGGCCACCTTGTTGGGGCCGGTCATCTTCGTGAGCAGCGCCAGGATCGACGCGCTCATCCGGTTCTCGAAGTCGGCGACCTGCTTCGCGCGGTCACTGCCCGCCACGCCGGCGCCGCCTGCAGCGCCACCGCCCGCCGACAGGACGCTGCCGTTGGCGTCGATCACCGTGACGTCGGCCGGCTTCATGTCCTTCACCGACGACGCGACCAGATGGACGATCGACTCGACTTCGGACGAACTGATGCCGTCGAGCCCCTTCGCGGCGACGAGCACCGAGGCGGTCGGCGTGGCCGGCTGATCGATGAAGACCGAGTCGTCGGGCAGCGCAAGGTGCACCGAGGCGCTCTGCACACCCTCGAGTGCCATGAGGGTCTTCGCCAGCTCACCCTCGAGGGCACGCTGATAGTCGATGCGCTGACGGAACTCCGACGTGGTGATGCCCTGGTCGTCGAGCAGGGCGTACCCCTCGTTCGACGTCGGCAGGCCCTGCCCCGCCATCGACACACGGAGGTCGTACACCTGGTCCTTCGGGACCAGCACCGTGCGGCCCGCGTCGGTGAGGTCGTACACGACGCCCTGGCCCTGCAATGCGTCGACGACCGACGAGGCATCAGACGCACTGAGGTCGGTGTACAGCGGCGCCATCGCGGCTGTGGCGGTCGAGCGGGACAGAATGAGCCCACCTGCGATCACCGTGATGACCACGGCGCCGAGGGCGATGCGCTGCATCGGCGTGAGCCTGACGGCGAGCTGCTTCGCCTTGTCGAGCGGACTGGTGTTGGAGTTCGGCGGCATTTAGATCTGCATTCGCATGATGTCGTTGAACGCCTCGAGCGCCTTGTTGCGCACCTGGACGGTCAGCTGGGTGAGGAGTTGTGCCTCGGTCGAGGCGATCGTGTAGTCCTGCAGCGACTGGAGGTCGCCCGTGGCGGCCTTGACCGCGAGGTTGTCGGCCTTGGCCTGAGCGCGGGTGACACTGTCGAGCTGGTCGGCGAGCACCTGCCCGAACGACGTGCCCGAGCCCGCCTCGCCGCCGGCCACCTGGCTCGTGCGGTTGCCCGACTGGATCGAGGGGCTGCCGATCGGCGCGATGCCGCCGATGCCACTGCCGACGATGGACGAGATGGGGAGGATCGCCATGGTGCCCGTCACCGCCCGATCGACAGGATCGACTCGTAGGCCTCTTTGGCCGTCTCGAACGAGCGCACGTTGGCCTGGTAGCCGCGCTGTGCGAGTTGCATGTAGACCATCTGGTCGCTGAGGGTGATGTCGGGCCGACGCACCATGCCGTTCGCATCGGCGAGCGGGTGGTTCGGGTCGTACTGGATGAGGCCGTCGGCGCTGCCGAACCGGACACCACTGACCCGGACCCCGTCACCAACGCCGTCGGGGCCCTCGACGGACTGCACCGCAACGAAGCGCTCCTGGAACGCCGGCTGGTCGGTGCTCGTGACGTCGTCCATGTTGGCGATGTTGTCGGCAACTGCATTGAGCCACGTCTTGTAGGCGCCCATGCCCGAGGTGGCGACTGCGAAGCTGGAGAACATCTGACTCATGTGTCCGGTCCTCTCACTGTCCCGTGATCGCCGTGCGGAGCAGGGCGTACTTGGCGTTGAGTGCCTGCACGACGAGACGCTGCCGGAGCGCGTTCTCCTTCTGCGCGAGCATCTCGAAGTCGATGTTGACGTTGTTCCCGTTGAGCCGGGTGGGCGCCAGCGAGTGGCGCACCGTCACGCCCGCTCCGGTGGGGTCGCCGCCGGCGATGGCCTGGGCGAGGCTCTCCTCGAACGTCACCTGACGGGCGAGGTATCCGGGGGTGTCGACGTTGGCGATGTTGCCGGCGATCGCCTGCTGTCGGGCGTCGATGCCGTTGATCGCCATGCGCAGTGCCTGCGTCACGCCGTCGGAGATGCCGCTCACCGCCATGTCGTGCCCCCGGTTGCCATCACGTCGGTGATCGTCCGGTGTGCGCCGAGAATGCAAGGGACCATGCCTGCTGCCAGGTTGCTCACGATGTTGCTCACGAGCGGAACGCCTCGCGCATGCGCTCGAACACCGACCCCAGTTGGGCGTCGACACGCAGCGCGCCGACCTCGGCGATGCATCCGCCCGGGGCGACACTCGGATCGGCGACCACCTGCACGTCGCCCCCTCGGTGCCCCATCAGCGCTGCCGACTCCAGCACCGCGGCCAGGTCCCCGCTGTGCACTCGCAGCACCACCGCACCCCGGTCCGGGGCCATGCTGAGGGCACGACGAACGCTTGCGGCGATCACGTCGTCGCCGACGGTGACCTCACGGCCGACGATCTCCTCGGCGATCGACACCGCGAGGCTCAGTACCTGCTGCTCGAACTGATGCAGGGTGCCGAGGTCGATGTGTTCGATCTGGTCGAGCGCCGACGCCAACGCGAGCGATGCCCGCTCCATGCCGGCCCGGGCCGCATCGTGTGCGTCGAGTACGGCCTGGAGCTCGGCACGAGCCTCCGAACGACCTGTTTCGCGAGCTTCTGCGAGCGCCGATGCCTCGGCGGCCGAGCGCGTGATCCGCCCCACCCCCGACGTCGTCAAACGCGGCGGCTCGAACTGGGTTGCGACCGACGCTCTGCGCGCCGGCACGCTCAGCTGGATCTGGTCCAGCCGGGTTCGTCCGAGTCCTCCTGCATCCAAAAGCCGATGACCTCCACGATCCGGGCGGGATCGTTGGCGGCGAAGTGCTCGGCGAGTGCCGATGCCGTCTCGATCGTGATCCGCTCTCCGGGCTGAACGTCCGGCGGACGGGCCGTCTGTCCAGTCGGACCGGACCCGGAGTGCTCGACGACGACGGGGGCCAGCGCCGGTGCTGCGATCGCTCTCGGTGGGTGATGCCGCACGACCTGCACCGTGCTGTGTTTCGCACCACCGAACCGACCGGCAGCGAGTGCGATCAGCGATCCTGCGAGCACCACCAGCGCAGCGACGAGCACGCCAGTGACGACGTCAGCAGCCAGCATCGCGATCATCTCAGATCAGCTGATCGAGGGTGCTGCCACCGGCCGACGCGGCAGTCGGCTGACGGCGGTTCGGTTCCGGGTGGGCGGCGAGCACCGACCGGGCGAGTTCGATGAGCCCCTCGGTCTCGGCGAGCAGAGCGCGCGCCCGGCCGCGCAGCGAGTCGGGCAGGGTGGGCGCGGAGGCGGGTGGCTCGAAGGGCGGCACGACCAGTGCATCTCCGTCGAGCGGCTCGTCGAGATCGACCGCGAGGAGCATCGCCCGCTGCTCGTCGAGCACGGTCGCGTAGCCGCGCAGGAGGTCGTCCCACACCGCGACGGCCGTGGCCGCATCCTCGCCGGGTGATGCGAGGGTGACAACGCTCATGCCAGCACCGACAGCAGGCGCGGAGCCGCTGCGACGACGCCGACTTCCGGGGCCTGAGGCACGACCGCAGCCGGGACGGCCGGGGCGCTCACGGCGGACGCCGCCGCCTGCTTGAACGCGGCGCCGAGCTCGGCCAGCATCGCTCGGGCCTGCTCGGCCTCGCGCGCCGACTTCTTCACGTTGGCCGTCACCAGGAGGTCGGACGCGAAGCGGTAGATCGACGACAGCGACCCAGCATGCTCCCAGGCGTCGAAGTCCATCATGCACCGCATCTCGAGCAGGATGTCCTGCGCGTGCAGCAGCAGATCGTGGGCGCGCTCGATCTGGCGATGCTCGATGGCGTCGATCGCACCGGTGATGTCCCGGTCGAGGCGCTCGTAGCACATCACGATGATCTTCGGTCCTGAGGCGGTCGTGAGGCCGCCGTCCGTGAACCGCTCGCGCGGGGTGGTGGTTTGGTACATGACAGACCTTCCGTGGTTCGTCCGTAGGTGGGTTGTGGTGTCGTGGCACTGACCAGACGGATCGTCCGGCGAGGCCGGAGGACGGCCCGCAGACCGACGGGTGAATTCGGCGCTCACTCGTCCCTCAGAGTCCCTGCCTGCTGAGCCAGTTGCCCTGCGACTGGAGGTTCGACAGTGTCCCCTGCACCGCCGACCACTGCCGCTTCAACCCGGCTTCCTTCAGGGTCATGCGGAGCTCGAAGCGCGTGATCTGCTGCTCGAAGCCGGTGACCTTGGTGTCGTAGTTGTTCTTCGCCGTGGCGATCGTGCCCTTGTCGGCGAGGGACGTGGTGGTCAGCCACGCCATACGAGCAGCGATGCCCGGGGCGTACGTGAGGGAGCCGACAGCACCCACAGCGCCCTCGGCGACGTCGACCTCGAGCCCGCGGGCGGCCGACGTGTCGAGCGACAGGAGCCGCAGACGCTGACCCACCCCGATCGCCGCCTTGCCGTCGATCGTGCCGGCCACGTCCGTACCCGTGTAGTTGGCGTAGCTGCCACTGCCCGACGCGTCGGTGTTCACCTCGAATGCGCCACCCACACCGAACTTCGTCGACGTGAACGAGATCCCGGTCCCGCTCACCGCGGCGTTGACCCCCAGGCCGGCCGCCGACATCGCCGTGTTGAGGCCGGCCACCACCTCGGCCGCGGTGGCGGTCGGTGACGTGGTGAACGTGGCCGTGGTGGTGCCGACGCGCACGTTGATCTGACGACTGCCGAGTGTGCCGGCCAGCAGGGTTCCGGTGGTGGCGCGGGTGGCCGCCGTCGTGACGTTGACCGCGTAGGTGCCCGGCACTGTGGTGTCGATCGCGTTGCCATAGGTGACCGAGCCCGTGCTGCCCGAGCCCCCGCGAGCGAAGAGACGTTCCACTGCGGCCGGATCGGCCTCGACGGCGGCGAGGAACTTGGTGCGATCGAACGAGAGGGTGCCGTCGCTCTTGGAGGTGATCCCCACGCTGCTGGCGAGCCCGTTGGTGACGCCGCCCACGACCGAGGTCGCCGCAGAACGGACCTGGTCGCTCAAGCGCTTGATGCCCGAGTCGGCGGTCAGGGGTGAGCTCTGCTTCTTCGCCGCGTCGTATCTGGTCTGCATGTTGATGTCGGCGATCAGGCTGTTGATCGCGGCCACGTACGTGCCGACGGCATCGGCCATTCCACCCGTGTCGCGTGCGACGCCAACCGTCACGGGGGTGGCGGAGAGCGCGTTGGCGCTGAGCGTCAGACCGGGCAGGACGTCGGTGAACGTGTTGCCGCTGGCCGTGATCGAGTAGGCGCCGGCACCTGATCCGACGGTGATCCTGGCGTCGGCCGCTGCTGCCGTCGTGGCGAGCCCGCCGACTGTCGAGAACTGCGAGGCATCGAGCGACAGTGCCGCAGCGGTGCCGGTGGCGGCGCTGTTCACCTGCATCAGCCACTTGCCTTCGGCGACCTTCACCGACGCAGCAGTGGCACCGACCTTGGCGCCGTTGATCGCTGCGACCACGGCGCCGAGGCTCTTGTCGCCGGTCGATACGACGGCGACGGTGGCGTCACCGACACGGAGTCCACCGGAGAGCTGGAGCGTGAGGTCCCCGGTGCCTGTCGGCACGGCGACGGTGGCACCACCCACACCGGCAGAGGTCACGGCCACGGCGGCGTTGGTGCCGATCTTGATGCTGCCATTGGTGCCCGTCAGCGCAACACCGTCGATGCCGAGCCCGAGCAGCGTGTTGCCGGCAGTGATCCGGATGGTGGCCGCGGAGCCCTCCTGCACCGTGGTGAGGGTGAGCCGGCCGGAACCGTCGACCGATGCGGTGGCACCACCACCCTGGGCATCGATCTGAGCCTGGATGGCGGCGGTGAGCCCGGTCTGGGTGTAGGTGCCCTGGGCGAGGTTGATCGACCGGGCCGATCCTCCGACCTCGACGTCGAAGGTCCGGTCACCGGCGCCGATCGTGACCGAGCTACCGAGCGTGGCAGTGGCGGTGCGGGTGGCTGGCGCGGTCGCCTGGGTGACCGTCACCGTGTAGCTGCCGGCAGTGACGCCGGCGCCGACACCGACGGTGCCGAGCCCGATCCTCGAGGTGGTGGTCGACACGGCCAGCAGTGCTGCCGATGTGACCGTCGAGGTGGTGGCACCGACGGTCGATCCTGTACGGAGACCATGTGCCTGGGCCAACTGGTCGACGGTGAAGCTCACGGATCCGACACCTGCTGCGGATCCGATCGAGGCGCTCACCACCGAACTGTTCGAGACCACCGGTGAGTACTTGGCGATGCCCTTGGTGAGCAGGGCGGCCGACGCTGCCTTCAGCGACTCGACCGAGGTCTTGAGGCGGCCGACGGTGTCGCTCTTCAGCTTGGCAGCGGCCTTGCGCTCCTGGATGGCGCTGATCGGCTGACGCTCGACGTCCATCAGTTGCTTCACGATCGATCTTGCGTCGATCCCCGTGTTGCTGACTGACATGTGCGTCTCCTACTGCCTCGTGCTGGAAAGCCGACAAAGGGGACCCGGCGCATTCGCCGGGCCCCCCTCATCGAAACTGCTGACGATCAGCCGCGCAGGAGCGACAGGATCGACTGGGGGATCTGGTTCGCCTGGCCGAGCATCGCGGTGCCAGCCTGCTGGAGAACCTGGTTCTTGGTGAACTTCACCATCTCGTCGGCCATGTCGAGGTCGCGGATGCGGCTCTCCGAGGCCATGAGGTTCTCGGTGGTGACCGAGAGGTTGTTGATCATGGACTCGAAACGGTTCTGGACCGCACCGAGGGTGCCTCGGCTGGTCGAGACCGACGAGATCGCCGTGTCGAGTGCCGTCAGCGCTGCAGCGGCGCCGGCGTCGGTGGTGACGTCGATGCCGGTGAGGCCCAGGGCCGTGATCGAGACGCCGGGGATCGCCAGGTTGATGGTGTCACCGGAGTTGGCGCCCACCTGGAACGTGCCACCGGAACCGGCAGCAGCCGTGGTGGTCGAACCAGCGGTGAAGCCGAACGACGCCAGGGCGCCGACGGTACCGTCTGCCATGGTGAACGTCTGGCCGGCGGTGAGACCGCCGACGTTCAGCGTGAGTGCAACACCCGAGCCCTCGGGAGTGGCCGTCATCGACACCTGACCCGACAGCGCACGGTTGGCCGTGATCGCCGAGGCAGCGAGTGCGGTGTTGATCGCACTCGAGACCACGGTTGCCGCCTGGGCGCCGGTGACAGCCGTCTGGGCCGTCAGCGTCACCGTGACGGCACCGAGGCCGTTGATGTTGATGGTGAAGGTGTTGCCCGCCGTCAGCGTGATCGAGTTGCTGACATTGAAGCCGGTCTTGTTGGCCGGGGTCACACCGAACGAGCCACCGAGGAGGCTTGTCGCACCGAACTTGGTCGTGCTGGAGATACGGGTGATCTCCGTCGACAGCTGGCTGATCTCGGCCTGCGCCGCGGTACGTGCCGCCGCATCGTTACCACCGGAGTTGGCGGCCTGGACGCTGAGGTCACGCATGCGGTTCAGCATGGTGTGGACTTCGTTCAGGGCGCCTTCAGCGGTCTGCACGACCGAGATGCCGTCCTGAGCGTTGCGGGAGGCCTGGCGAAGACCGGTGACCTGTGCCCGCAGGTTCTGGCTGACCACGAGGCCGGCCGCATCGTCGGCGGCACGGTTGATGCGAAGACCGGAAGCAAGCTTCTCGAGGTTCTTCGACAGCATGCCGTTCGTCGACGTCAGGTTGCGGCTGGCGTTCTGCGCCATGATGTTCTGGTTGATACGCATTGTTCCCTACCTCCGTGTGGGGTTCTGTTGAACGGGTTCCAATCCGTGGAACCCGGCCCATTGCTGGGCCCCCTTCATCGTTCGGCGGCAGGATCGGGCTGCCAGGGGTTGATGACGCAATCCCCCGCACATCACCCGGAAGTCACCCTTGACGGCCCAGCGCGGGTCGCCGAAAACGGCGCAGGAGGGCCCGGCAATGCCGGACCCTCCTGCGACGGTGGTGGACGTGATCGTCATCAGCCCTTGAGCAGCGAGAGGATCGACTGCGGCACCTGGTTCGCCTGTGCGAGCATCGCCGTACCGGCCTGCTGGAGCACCTGCGTCTTGGTGAACTTCACCATCTCGTCGGCCATGTCGAGGTCGCGAATGCGGCTCTCCGAGGCCTGCAGGTTCTCGGTGGTCACGGCCAGGTTGTTGATCATCGACTCGAAGCGGTTCTGAATCGCACCGAGCGTCCCTCGGCTCGCGGACACCGTTGCGATGGCCGCGTCGAGGGACGTGATCGCGGCGGCAGAGCCGGCGTCGGTGGTCACGTCGAGCGCGTTGATCGCGAGCCCCGTGGCCGAGACGCCGGGCACCGAGAGCGACAGCGTGTCGCCCGAGTTCGCGCCGACCTGGAAGGAGCCGCCGGAACCGGCGGCGGGTGTGACGGTCGATCCGGCGGTGAAGCCGAACGACGCAAGGGCACCAACGGTGCCATCCGCCATCGTGAACGTCTGGCCTGCGGTCAGGCCGCTCACGTTGAGCGTGAGCGCGACGCCGGAGCCTTCGACGGTTGCCGTCATGGAGACGTCATCCGCCAACGCGTTGATGGCGGCCGTGCCCGACGCTGCGAGCGCGGTGCTGATGGCACCGGTGATCACCGTGGCGGCCTGTGCACCGGTGCTGCCAGCCGCGAGGGCGGGCAGCGAGACGGTGACGGCACCGAGTCCGTTGATGTTGATGGTGAAGGTGTTGCCCGCCGTGAGCGTCACCGAGTTGCTGGTCAGGAAGCCGGTCTTCATCGCGGGCGTCGAGCCGAACGTGCCGTCGAGCAACTTGCTCTGGGCAAACTTCGTCGTACTCGCGATTCGATCGATCTCCGTCGACAGCTGGCTGATCTCCGACTGCGCGGCGTTGCGTGCCGCGAGGTCGTTACCACCCGTGTTGGCTGCCTGGACAGCCAGGTCGCGCATGCGGTTGAGCATGGTGTGGACCTCGTTCAGGGCGCCTTCAGCGGTCTGCACGACCGAGATGCCGTCCTGAGCATTGCGGGAAGCCTGCTTCAGGCCGGTCACCTGTGCACGCAGGTTCTGACTCACCACGAGGCCGGCAGCATCATCCGCTGCACGGTTGATGCGCAGACCCGACGAGAGCTTCTCGAGGCTCTTGCTCATCATGGCGTTCGTGTTGGTCAGGTTGCGAGACGAGTTCGCCGCCATCAGGTTTTGGTTGATCCGCATGTTGTGGTTCCTCTACTTCCGTGTCGTGTTCATCACGGGCCCCGTCCGTGGAGTCCCGGGCCGTGTGGCGGACTCCACTGTTCGCCGTGGACCGGATCCGTCTAGGAGGTCGAAAGAAATTGTCCGCGCCCCGTCTCGTCGGCCCCGCTCGGCGGCCGTCAGGCCTGCGTCGGGCGGTACTCCCAGTGCCACGGCTCGCGCGGCACGGCCTCGACGAAGCCGTACTTGTAGGCGTTCGCGCGCATCCAGTCGGCGGTCGCCGAGTCGGTCACGTCGACATCGACCGCCAGGCCCCACCCGTGGTTCGAGGTGCCCGGCACCGCGGCGTAGCCGCCCTCCGCGTACAGGCCCTTGCGGCGCACGAGATCGACCTGCTCGTCGTACGAGCGGTACGAGTCGGTGAGCCGCAGGTCGATGCCCTCGGCCTTGGCGTCGATGACCGCCTGCTTCCAACTCTGCGCCGCAGGTGGGTACAGCCGGTGCCCGCCCTGGCCCACGGGCTCGAGGACGTCGGGAGGGAGCGTGCCGTTTCCGTACGCGGCGAGGCGTTCCGGCACCGGCATCGGGCCGTACCCGCCGATCTTGCCGATGCTCGCTCCAGGAAGCCCGGTGGCGATGTACGACGAGTTGGAGGCGATCTGGTAGCTGTCACCGCCCCCGGCCGCCATGCCCAGCGCGGCACCGCTGGTCTGCACCTGGCTCAGGGCGAGCTGATACGCAGCGCCGAACGGCTCGAAGTCGGGGTCGGTCGGCGTGACGCGCTCCAACAGCGCCGACTGGTCGAGCGACGAGGTCAGGTCGTTGACCCGTCCGGGAGCAAACCGTTGCAGGATCGCACCGATGCGGGCCTCGACGCCGATGATGGGTGGCAGCGGCATGGCTGCGGCAACCGTCCGGCCGGAGCCCCTGCCGTCAATCAAGCCGTTCACCCGGGAGGTGACCCCCCGGCGTTCGGTGGGGTGCGACAGACTGGCAGCCGTCGAGGTGGGTCGTCCCGCCACCGTCGAGGAGACCCTGTTGCACCACTCACGCCTCATCGCCGTTCGCGCCCTCGTGGCCATCAGTGCTGCCGCTGCGCTGGCGGCCGGCACTGCCTCGTGCGGCGGCGACGGCGCTGCCGATACCACCACGACGGTCACCACCATGGCCCCGTCGACCAGCGCAGCGCCGACGACGACGGCAGCGCCCCCCACCACGGTCGCCGAGACGACGACCACGGTGCCGGCGGCGCCGGTGTACCCGCTGACCGGGGTCGAGGTCATCGACCCCGCGGTCGCCGCACGTCCGGCCCTGGTCGTGAAGATCGACAATGCGGCGGGCGCCCGCCCCCAGTCCGGCATGAACGAGGCCGACATCGTGGTGGAGGAGATCGTCAACGACAGCCTCACGCGGTTCGCGTTCGTCTTCCACAGCCAGGGCAGCGATCCAGTCGGACCCGTCCGCTCCGGCCGTCTGCAGGACATCGACCTGTTCGGGTCGTTCAACCGCCCGTTGTTCGCGTGGAGCGGCGGCAACGCCACGGTCACCGCCGCCATCCGTGCCAGCGACCTGATCGAGCTCGGGCCGCAGCAGGCGAACGTGTACTTCCGCTCTGGCGATCGCAAGGTGCCGCACAACCTGTACTCGACGACGACAGACCTGTGGAGCAAGGCGCCGGCCGACGCTCAGCCGCCGCAGCGGCAGTTCGCGTACCGCTCGCCGACCGAGCCGGTTGCCGGCGTGCCGAGCCCGGGCGCACTGGTCACGCTCGACAGCATCGACGTGCGGTGGGACTGGGACGCGGCAGCCGGCGTCTACTTCCGCACCATGGAGGGCAAGCCGCACGACGACACCCAGAGCGGGCAGGTCAACACCAACAACGTCGTGGTGCTCGAGATGACCTACCTGCCCGGCATCTCCGGTAGCCCCGATGCCCAGACCATCGGGTCGGGGCGGGCGTTCGTGTTCACCGGCGGCCAGTACATCGAGGGCACCTGGTCGAGAGCCGACCGGCGTGCGCCCTTCACGCTGACCGACGCCGACGGCAGCATCATCGAGATGACCCCGGGGCGGACCTTCATCGAGCTGCCACGCGAGGGGAACACCCTCGCGTTGCCGGCGGCCTGAGCGTCAGCCGACGCGGATGAGACCGTTGCGCAGCGCATAGCTGACGGCCTCGAGGCGTGAGTGCACGTTCAGCTTGCGGATGATGTTGTTGACGTGGTTGCGGACCGTGTTGACGCTGACGAACAGATCGGCGGCGATCTGTTCGGTGGTGAGCCCGTCGGCGAGGCGGCGCAACACCTCGTTCTCGCGAGTGGTCAGCGCCTCGGCGCTGACCGTGCCGGGCCGGAGCAGCTTGAGCACCCGGCTGAGCACGGCGGGGGCAAAGGTGGCCTCGCCACGAGCGACCGAGCGGATGCCGTCGAGCAGGTCGTCGAGCCCTTGCTCCTTGAGGAGGTAGCCGTGGCAGCCGGCCTCGACCGCACGGGACACGGACCAGTCGTCGCCCCAGGCGCTGAGCACCAGGACCTTGCTGTTCGGTGAGCGGGTGAGGATGTCGGGGATCACGGCCGTGCTGTCGTCGCAGTCGGCGAGGCGGACGTCGAGGAGGACGACCTGCGGCAGGTAGGCCGACACGAGGGCGAGCGCCTCGGCGGTGGTGCCCACAGCACCCATCACAGTGAACGAACCGGCGGCCGTGAGGGCGTCGGAGAGCGCACGGGCGACCATCTGGTGGTCGTCCACGATGAGCACGTCGATCAAGGCATCATCCACGTGCGGCACTGTACGACGCAGAGCCGAGGAGAGCACGGACACGGCGCTCTTTTTTCGCTCACTGCCCCGAAACAGCCACGTAGAGCGGTCGTCGACCACCGAACATGGTGCAGGTGACCCAGATGAGGCCCTCCAGCCTGATGATCAGGACAGCGACCGCAGGCACCAGCGCCGCCCGTGCCGCCGTGCTACGACGAGGGGACGGCCCGAGGCCAGCTCCGTTCGGCACCGTTCGGTCGGCCCGGCTGCGAGGGTCAGTCCTCGGCGACTCGGGCGGCCACGATCGGCAGCAGCTTCACGGCGAGGTGCGGCACGTCGTCGAGGAGGTGCGTGAAGCCGCGCCCGTCGATGTGGAGCAGCGTCACGTCGGTCTTGGCGACGACGCGTGAGTTGCGGGGCCGGTCGGTGAGGAGCGCCATCTCGCCCGCGAACCCACCGGGGCCGATGTCGGCCACGTGGGCGCCGTTGCGGGTGACCTCGAGGGTGCCGTCCAGCACGACCACCATCTCGTGCGCGACCGCGCCCTGCTCCATCAGCACATCGCCCGCGGGCACCGTGAGCTCGGTGGTGACACGGTGCATGTGCTCGAGTTCGTCGCGGGTGAGTCCCGAGAACAGCGGCACTTGCTTGAGGTGATCGTGCACTTGGCGCATGGTGTGGCTCCTGGTTCCGTCGAGCAACCCGACCGTACACCGCCGGGCCGGTCGCCCCCGAAGCCCGGCTGCGGTCCCGTCAGTCGTCGAAGAAGCTGCGGCGCGGCGTGCCGTCGGGTTGGTACACCGGGCAGTCCTGCTCGGTGAGGTACGCGCGGTTCGCTGCGGCGACGATGCCGTGGCTGCGGAGCATGTCGCGCATGGCCGCATAGTGCGGGTGGTCGAAGTGCGCGGCGAGCGTCGGCCCGTCGCTCCACAGCTCGTAGACCTGGATGCGAGTGGGCACCACCGGATCGGCGCCGAAGCAGTAGGCGAGGCATCCGTCCTCGTCGTCGCGGGTGGCCTGCTGCAGCGGCACGGCCTGCTCGACCGCGAGGTCGCGTGTGGCCTGGTCGGCGAAGTCGAGCGTTGCGGCGACGATGATCATGCGCACCAAATGTAACGACGGCCCCGTGGCCCGTGACGGTCGAGCGGCGTGCCCGAAAAGCGAACAGACCGGGCCCTCGGGGCCCGGTCTGTCTGGGATGTCTGGCGACATCGCGTCGCGCGCTCGAAGGGACTCGAACCCCTAACCTTCTGATCCGTAGTCAGATGCTCTATCCATTGAGCTACGAGCGCATACCGGACGGCGAGTGTAACCGGCACGGGCAGTGAACGCACCGCCCGTTCACTGCCGCCAGCTCAGCCAGATCAGCCGGGTCAGCCACCCCAGGGCTTCCAGCTGCCAGCGCGCTGATACAGGGCGTACGCGGCCGCGGTGTTCACGTTCGGGTCGAGGAGCTGATCGGCACTGCTGACGCCGATGTCCTTCAACCACTTCGAGTGAACGCCGTAGTAGATCTGGAACAGGCCCGAGCAGCACCAGTTGCGAGCGGTCGGCTTGAGCCTGCTCTCACGGGTGGCGATCTGGATCGCCTTGTCCTCGAGGTCGTCGGGCCACACCTGGCGGATGATCGCCTCGACCTCGGCTGCCGTGTACGTGCGCACCTGGACGGCCGTGGTGGGCGGCGCTGCCGCAGGCGGCGCAGGCGTGGTCCCCTTCTTCTTCTTGGCCGGCGCAGCGGCGGGCGCCGCCGGGGCGGTCGTGCTCGGGGCAGCGGTCACCGAGGCGCCCTTCGGAAGGCAGATGCTGCGGTCCGGGAAGAGCTTCGTCTTCGCGGTCGCGCCGTTGGCCGCGAGGAGTTGTTTGGTGGTGACCCCTGCGCGCTTGGCGATCACGATCCAGCCGTCACCCTTGACGACCGTGTAGGGGTTGCTGCACGCCTTGGTGGCGGGGCGAGCGGCGTCGGCGGGGGCTGCCGTGACCAGGCTGACGGCGAGGCTGACCGCGAGGCCGGACATCACCATGGCTGCCAAGCGGGAGGTGACGGGGTCGCTGCGGCGGCGCGGCGCCACGACCAACTCGTCGTGATGCTCGTCGTGCTGCTCGTCGTGCATGTTCACGTCCATCTCCTGTCACCGTTCGGAACGCGGCGCGTCAGCGCCAGGTCTGTTACGAAGATGACGGAATGTCTACTCCCGTCGTCACACAAATGCAACACAACCGGTCATGAGCAGGGCCTCGGGGCCACCTGCCTCGAGACGCGAACCGGCCCGGGGGCACGAAGCCCCCGGGCCGGTTCGACTGGCGGAGAGGGTGGGATTTGAACCCACGGACCACTTTAGGGTGGTCCCCGCATTAGCAGTGCGGTCCATTCGACCTGGCTCTGGCACCTCTCCGAGTGAGCGGGAATGCTACCGCAGGCACTGCGGCCGCCCCACCCCGCACCCGGGTTGGTCGCCGTCACCCTGCGGGCAGCGAGGTCGCCGGCGTGTCCGCGGGCACCGACGGGACGCCTGCGACCGGCGACTCGGCGACTGGTGTCTCGACGACCGGTGTCTCGACGACGGAGGTGGGCGGCGGCGGCAGCAACGCCGGCGGCTGGTTCACGGTCGCGCCCACCCAGGGCGGCTTGCACGAGTAGGGCGGGATCCACGGCCCACGACCGCAGTACACCCACAGGTCGCTCGCCGCATCGGCGCAGGCCTGGAGTGACGACACGACGGCGGCGACGGTCCAGCCACGGCGCCCGAGTTCACCGCGGGGCCCGAACGTGCCCGACAGGACATTGAGCTGGAAGGTGCAGTGCGAGTCGTCGCGGGTGCTCGGGTTGATGTTGACGGCAGCGAACCGACAACCGCCCTCACGGGACGCGATGTAGACCGCCCACTGCTGGGTCGCCGAGTCGGCGCCGTCGCGGGCGAACTCGGCTGCGATCGTGTCGGCCTCGGCACGTGTGCACTGGCCGCGGTTGCCGAAGAACGGGATGCCCTCGGCAGTGAGGTTCCACCTCGGCTCGTTCTGGATCGGTGCGGGGAACGGACCGGCAGCGAACCCACCGAGGACGACCTGCGGCTGGTTGTCGGCAACCGTGAGCCCGCTCCAGATGTCGAGCGCTGCCAGCGTGCGGGGGCCGGCAAACCCGTCGACGAGCAGTGGCGGCGTCTGCTTCTGGTAGCGCATCAGCGCCTGCTGGGTGGGTGTGTCGTGGATACCGGTCAGTGGACCGGTGTAGTGGCCGAGCTCGATGAGGCGGCGCTGGAGGCACACCACCGACTGTCCCCGCTCGCCGGGTGCGATCTCGGCGTCGGCGATGCACGGCTGACGCACCGATGTCGCACCGGCGGTGGCCCCGGCGGGCACGGCGGGTGTGACCACGGCCGGCGCGAAGATCGCCGCCGACGCGTGGATGCCGAGCAGCCGCAGCGTGTCGTCGCCTGCCTTGCCGTCGGCGACGAGCGGCGGGTTCGTCGCCTGGAACCAGCGCACAGCGGCCTCGGTGCGCTCGTCGTATGAGGCGCTGTACGGCACCGAGTAGCCCATCATGATCAGCGAGAACTGGAGGCACGACACGCCGGGCCCGGTCGACCCGCGGGCCAGCGTCGGCTGGGCGACGCAGGGCTCGATCTCGGGCAGCGCGCTCGCGGGCGAGGCGGGGAGGACCAGCGCGAGGACGCTGCAGACGCCCACCAGCACCGCTCCGATCACCCGTCTCACGCTCATCACCCCGTGACTGTGCCTGACAACGCCAGGATGACACGCATCTCCGGTGGGAATCCGCGACGCACGTCGCGGTGTTGTCCACCGCCGTGACACCTTCCGACGACCGGCCCGCCCCCGACATCACCGTGTTCTGGCGGCCCGGCTGCCCCTTCTGCGGGAGTCTCTTCCGCCAACTCGAGCGCGAGGGTGTCGAGCACCGCCGGGTGAACATCTGGGACGACCCCGATGCGGCGGCCATCGTGCGCTCGATCGCCCGGGGCAACGAGACGGTGCCGACCGTGCTGGTCGGCGGGGTCGGCCTCGTCAACCCGAGCGTGCGCGAGATCCAGGCAGCGCTCGCGGGGGCCTGAGGGCGACGCGAGCGAACCGGTAGGTTCGGCGTGTGAACGTCCTGCTGATCACGCTCGACCAGTTCCGCGCCGACTGCCTGTCGTCGGCCGGGCACCCGCTGGTGCAGACGCCGTCGCTCGACGCACTCGCCACGCAGGGCGTGCGCTTCGCCGCCCACCACAGCCAGGCGGCGCCGTGCTCCCCGGGCCGTGCGGCGCTCTACACGGGCACGTATCAGATGAACAACCGGGTGGTTGCCAACGGCACGCCACTCGACGCCCGGTTCGACAACCTCGCCAAGGCCGGGTTGCGCGCCGGCTACCGGCCGGCCCTGTTCGGCTACACCGACCAGAGCATCGACCCACGCCAGGCGAGCGGGCCGGACGACCCGCGGATGCAGGCGTACACGAACGTGCTGCCGGGGTTCGAGGCCGTGCTGCACATCCCCGACGATCATCAGGTGTGGCTCGACTGGCTGGCCGAGCGGGGCCACACCGACCTCGGTGGCGGCTACGACGCCCTCGGCACCGAGCCCTCGAGGCCGGCCGAACACAGCGTGTCGGCGTTCCTGGCCGACCACGCGATCGAGTGGCTGCGTGCCCAGCAGGGTTCGGGCCAGCCATGGATGGCGCACCTGTCGTTCCTGCGGCCGCACCCGCCCTACGCCGCAGCCGGCGAGTTCAGCACGATGTACGACCCCGCCGATGTCTCCACGCCGATCGAGGCGGCTGCGGCGCGCCACCCGCTCCACGAGGTGGCCCTGCGCCACCCGCAGGCCGCTGCGCCCATCGACGAGGGGGCGATGCGGCGCATCAAGGCGCAGTACTTCGGCATGATCAGCGAGGTCGACCACCAGCTCGGGCGGCTGTGGGACACGCTGCGCGAGCTCGACATGTGGGACGACACGCTGATCATCGTGACGGCCGACCACGGCGAGCAGCTCGGTGATCACGGCTTGCTGCAGAAGGTCGGCTACTGGACGCAGAGCTACCACATCGTCGGCATCGTCCGGCATCCCGGTCACCCCGAGGCGCATGGCTCGGTGATCGACGAGTTCACCGAGAACATCGACATCTTCCCCACCATCTGCGAGGCGATCGGGGTGCCGGTGCCGGCACAGTGCGACGGCCTGCCACTCACACCGTTCCTCCGTGGCGAGACCCCACCGTGGTGGCGCACCGCCGCGCACTGGGAGTTCGATTGGCGCGACGCCTTCATCGGCGGACAGCCGCACGAGTGGCCGTGGGATCGGCGGCTCGAGGAGCAGCACCTCACGGTCCTGCGTGATCGTGACGGTGCGTACGTGCAGTTCGGCGATGGGTCGTGGCGGTGCTTCGACCTGGCGGCCGACCCCACGATGCGCACCGAGATCACCGACCCGTCGGTGGTGCTGCGCTACGCGCAGGAGATGTTGGTGTGGCGGTCGCGGCACGCCGACCGGACCATGACCGACATGCTCGTGAAGGACGGCGGCGTGGGCCGCTTCCCCGCCGAACCGATGCTGGTCGACGTCCCGCTGCCCTGACCACGAGGTCGAAACCTCACGATTGTTGCCCGTCCGGTGAGACACCGGACACGTTCGGGTCGTACGTTCTCGGCCGTCACCGCAACCGGTGGCCGCGTACCAAGGAGTTGACCATGTCGGATCAATTGGTGTTGACGTCGGGTCAGTACGACCTCGTCTACAACGCCTTCTCATTCGTGATCGCCGCGATGGGCGCATCACTCCTCTACTTCCTCCTGTCCCGAGAGCGCGTGCACATCTCGCACCGCGTCGCGGTCACCGTCACCACGCTGGTCGTGGCGATCGCCCTCTACCACTACATGCGCATCTTCGGGTCGTGGAAGGACGCGTTCACCTTCACCGACGGCAAGTACGTGGCCGACGGCGTGCCGTTCAACGAGGGCTACCGCTACGTCGACTGGCTGCTCACCGTGCCGTTGCTGCTGGCCGAGCTCGTGCTCGTGCTCAAGCTCAGCAAGAACACCACGCGCAGCCTCATCATCCGGCTCGGCATCGCTGCCGTTGCGATGATCGTGCTCGGGTACCCCGGCGAGATGGCCGACCCGGATTCGGGCACCCGCACCCTGTTCGGCATCCTCTCGACGCTGCCGTTCATCTACATCCTCTACGTGCTGTTCGTGGAGCTGGGCAAGTCGCTCGACCGTCAGTCGCCTGGTGTGCGCAAGATGGTCGACGGGATGCGCTACATCCTCATCGCCACGTGGGGCGTCTATCCGCTGGCGTACATGGCCCCGTCACTGATCGACAACACGGCCACGGCCGAGGTCGTTCGTCAGGTCGGATACTCGATCGCCGACGTGCTGGCCAAGCCGCTGTTCGGCATCATGGTGCTGGCGATCGCAATGATGAAGACCCGCGAGGACGCGGGCGAAGACGCGGTCGCGTAGGCAACCGCAGTCTGATCACCGCATCTGTCGGTGCGCTGGAGCCAACACGTGGCGAAGGCGCACCGACAGGCAGGTGACGCAGCCCTCGAGCTTGACGAACTCGCTGATGTCGACCTCCACCGGCCGGTAGCCCAGATCGGTGAGCAACGCCGCCGACCGGGGGCAGTCGGCAGCCATCAGCAGACGGTCGTCGCCGAGGTGCACCACGTGAGCGCCGGCCTCCTCGGGCATCGGCACGAAGCGCGGGAACATCGACACGTCGTCGATGACCGGCAGGTAGCCGATGATCGTGCCGTCGGGCAGGGCGGTGACCGCCGACTTGAGGTGCAGGACCTTGGTGAGCGGGACCGCTACGACGGTGGCGCCGAGCGGTTCGACGATCGCTCGCAACTGGCGGATGCCCTCGCCGTTCGTTCGGCCGCCCCGGCCCACGTAGAGGGTGTCGCCGACCTTCAACACGTCACCGCCGTCGAGCGTGCCGGGCTCGCGGATGCGGTTGATCGAGCAGCCGAGCGCCTCGACCACCGACTCGACCGCCGGAGTTTCGCCACGACGCTCGAGGGCACCCGGTCGGGTGATGATCGCGACGTTGCGGTACATCAGGACCGCGTCCTCGACGAACACCGAGTCGGCGCACTCCGGTGCGGGCGGCACCTGCACCACGTGCCAGTCGTGCTCGCGGAGCACCTGGACGTACGCCTCCCATTGGCGCTGCGCCAGGTCGACGTCGATCGGCGAGCGCTCGATGTGGGTGACCAGCCCGTCGGCCAGGCGCGGGCTCGGCTCGCGGACGAGCGCGACGGGTCGGGACGTGCTGGCACTGGTCATCAGCTGGCCGTTCATCGGATCGAGGGTACGGGACGCCATCCGGCTCAGTGACCATGCAGCACGGGTATCGTTGTCCAACAGTCGAACAGAAGCAGAGGAACGTGAGCGGCAACTCGACATACGCGCACCGCAATGCCGGTGTGATCAGCGTGGAGGCCGTCGAGGCACCCGAGGTGATCACGTCGGACTGGATCGACGAGCAACTCGCCCCGACGTACGAGCGTTGGGGTCTGCGCCCCGGCCTGCTGGCCGAGCTGGCCGGCATCAAGGAACGCCGCTGGTGGCCGGACGGCGTGACCTTCGACCAGGCCGCGGCGATGGCCGGACAGCAGGCCATCGAAGCCTCGGGCGTCGACCCGTCCGAGATCGGCATGCTCATCTCGACCTCGGTGTGCAAGCACCACCTCGAGCCGTCGGTTGCCTGCTCGGTGCACCACCAGCTCGGCCTGCCGCCGTCGTGCACGAACTTCGACATCGCCAATGCGTGCCTCGGCTTCGTCAACGCGATCCACCTCGCGTCGACCGCGATCGACGCCGGCTTCATCAAGTACGCACTCATCGTCGACGGCGAAGGCAGTCGCTACACCCAGCTGCGCACCATCGAGCGGTTGCAGAGCGAGCACGCGTCGGTCACCGACGTGTTCGACGAGTTCGCGTCGCTGACGCTCGGTTCGGGTGCTGCGGCCATGGTGCTCGGCAACCTCGAGCAGCACCCCGACGCACACCGCGTGGTCGGCGGCGTGGCCCGCGCCGGCACCGAGCACCACACACTGTGCATCGGCGACCTCGACAAGATGACCACCGACACCAAGCGCCTGCTCGAGGCCGGGCTCGACCTCGCGCACGAAGCGTGGAAGGACGCCGAGGCCGACTTCGACTGGGTGAACGGCATGGACCGCTACATCGTCCACCAGGTCAGCTCTGTGCACACCCGGCTCATCACCGAGCGCCTCGGCATCGACCCGGCGAAGGTGCCGTTGACGTACCCCAAGTTCGGCAACGTCGGCCCCGCGGCCATCCCGATCACGCTCGCCGGCATCGCGCCCGAGCTCAGCGCCGGTGAGCGCGTGCTGTGCATGGGCATCGGGTCGGGGCTCAACACCAGCTTCACCGAAATCGTCTGGTGAGGTCCTGCGGGTGACCGCACCCACGCTGCCCACCGCGGCCGACTGGCACGCCTGGCATGTCGACCCGTCGTGGTCGCGCACGCTCGACGTGGCGTCGCACGACGGGGCGACCCATCGCTGGCACGTCCTCGAGCGGTCGCCGGCGAACCCGATCGGCACCATCGTGTGCGTGCACGGGAACCCGACGTGGTCGTACCTGTGGCACGAGGTGATCGAGCAGGTGGGCGACCGCTACCGCATCGTCGCAGTCGACCAGTTGGGCATGGGCTTCTCCGACCGCATCGGGCCGCGACGGTACGCCGAGCGCGTGCGCGACCTCGACGACGTCATCACCGCCCTCGGCATCGATGGCCCGGTCACGCTGATGGGGCACGACTGGGGCGGCGCCGTGTGCATGGGCTGGGCGGTCGACCACCCCGACCGGTTGGCCGGGATGGTGCTCTGCAACACCGGCATCGCCGTGCCGGCCGGACGACGCGCGCCGTCGCTCATCCGCCTCGCCGCTGCCGGGCCGATGACCGACCTGGCATGCCGACGCACGCGCACGTTCGTCGACGGCACGCTGCGGCTGTCGTGGTCGCGTGTGCCGGTGGAGGCACGGGCTGCGTTCCGTGCGCCGTACCGGCGGGCCGCCGACCGGGCGGCCGTGGCGGCGTTCGTGGCCGACGTGCCGTTCGACGACACTCACCCCTCCGCTGCGGCGATCGCCGACGTTGCTGTGCGACTGGCTTCGGTGACGGCGCCGATGCTGCTGGTGTGGGGCGCCGCCGACCCGGTGTTCGACGACTCGTTCGCGCTCGACCTCGCGATGCGCATGCCGCACGCGCAGCAGCACCGCTTCGACGGCATCGGTCACCTCGCACCGGTCGAAGCCGACGTTGCCGGTGCGGCCGACGCGTGGCTGTCATCGCTGGCCGATGCACCGGCCGCTGTGTCTGCCCCGGAGTCGTGGGTGCCGACGTGGGCGGCGCTCGACGAGCGTGCGCACGACGACGCCACGGCGTTCGTCGACGGTGCCACCGGCGAGCGGACGTCGTTCCACGAACTGCACCGGCGGGTCATGGGCATCGCCCGCGGCCTCGGCGAGCTCGGCCTGCAGCCGGGCGAGCGGGTGGCGATGCTGGTGCCGCCGAGCGTCGACCTCGTCGCCGCGGTGTATGCCGTGTGGCGGGCCGGTGGCGTCACGGTGGTGGCCGACCGTGGGCTCGGGCTGCGCGGCCTCGGCCGCGCAGTGCGCGGGGCACGGGTCGACTGGGTCATCGGGCCACCGCAGGCGCTGGCGGCAGCGCGTGCGCTTCGTTGGGCACCGGGCGCATACCGCATCGCGGTGGGGCCCAAGCCGTCGATGGGCGCCGTCGCCACGCTCGACGACCTCAGCCGTTCGGCCGCTGTCATGCCGCCCGTACCGGCGCCCGACGACCCGGCCGCCGTGCTGTACACCTCGGGGGCGACGGGTCCGGCCAAGGGCGTGCGCTACCGCCACCATCAGCTCGCCGCACAGCGCGACGCACTGGCGAACACCTACGGCATCACCCGCGCCGACTCGCTCGTCGCCGCCTTCGCGCCGTTCGCGCTGTACGGGCCGGCGCTCGGCATCGCGTCCACCATCCCCGATGTCGACGTCACCAAGCCCGGCACCCTGACGGCCGAAGCGCTGGGTGCTGCGTGTGACTCGGTCGATGCCACGATCGTCTTCGCATCGCCTGCGGCACTGGCGAACGTGGTGCGCACGTCGTCCGGCGTCGATGCGCGGCTGTCCCGTGTGCGGCTGGCGCTGTCGGCCGGTGCGCCGGTGCCGGTCGCCACGCTGCGCGCCATGTCGGCGCTCACGCCGGGGGCCGGGTGGCACACGCCGTACGGCATGACCGAGTGCCTGCCGGTGGCCGACGTGTCGCTCACCCAGATCGAGACGGCTGGTGTCGGCCGAGGCGTGTGCGTCGGGCATCCGGTCGCGGGGGTCGACGTGATGATTGCGCCGCTCGGCTTCGACGCGTCGTCGGTCGTGTCGTCCGTCGAGGTCGCCACGACCGGCGAGGTGCTCGTTCGGGCGCCGTGGCTGAGCGACGGCTACGACCGGCGCTGGGCGACCGAGCGAGATGCGCGACCGGCCGATGCGGCGGGTCTGCGGTGGCACCGGTCGGGCGATGTGGGTCATGTCGATGCCGAGGGCCGGCTGTGGATCGAGGGACGATCTGTGCACGTCATTCAGAGCGACGCCGGGCCGGTCACGCCGGTGCCGGTCGAGGTGGCGGTCGAGGCAGCGGTCGCCGGCGTGCAGCGGTGCGCCGCCGCCGGCATCGGCCCGGTCGGCTGCCAGCAGCTCGTCGTCGTCGTCGAGCGAGCGGGCGACGACGGCCTCACCGACGCATCGGTCGCCGCTGCCGTGCGCAGCGCCGTCGACCACCCGGTGGCCGCGGTGCTGCAGGTGTCGGCGTTGCCGGTCGACATCCGCCACAACACCAAGATCGACCGCACGCTCGTGGCCCGCTGGGCCGGGGGCGTGCTGTCGGGTCAGCGCACGAAGCGGCCCTGGTGACCGCGATGCGCGTGCTCGTCACCGGTGGCACCAGCCTGCTGGCCCGTCGCACGGCCGAGGCACTGGTCGCGCGTGGCGACGACGCGGTGCTGCTGCAGCGCAGCGCGTCGCCCACCGACATCGAGCAGGTGCTCGGCGACGTGCGCGATGCCGACCTCGTCCTCCGAGCGGTCGACGGCTGCGACGCCGTCATCCATGCCGCAGCGAAGGTCGGCGTGGTCGGTGCGTGGGAGGACTACCGGTCGATCAACGTCGACGGCACCGCCAACGTCGTCGCCGCGGCCCGTCAGCACGGCGTGTCGCGTGTGGTGCACGTGTCGACCCCGTCGGTCGCGCACGCCGGGCACTCGCTGGTCGGCGCCCCGGCATCGCCCGCCGTCACCGGCCGCACCGACGCCCACTACGCCGAGTCGAAGGCGATCGCCGAACGGCTCGCACTGGGCGCCGCCTCCGATGCCCTGCCGCTGGTCGCGGTCCGACCGCATCTGGTGTGGGGCCCGGGTGACACGCAGTTGGTGGGCCGCATCGTCGAACGGGCGCGCACCGGTCGTCTGGCGCTGGTGGGCGGCGGCACCGCGCTCATCGACACGACCTACATCGACAACGCAGCGTCGGCCCTGGTGGCCGCGCTCGACGCCGCCGTGCCGGGCGCCGCGTGCATCGGCCGGGCGTACGTCATCGCCAACGGCGAGCCCCGCCCGATCCGCGAGCTGATCGAGGGCATCCTGCACGCTGCCGGGGTGCAGGTGACGCCGCGCAACGTCCCGCTCCGCGCCGCCACCTTGGCCGGTTCTGTGGTCGAGCGGCTGTGGCCCCTGCGTCACCCCGACGTCGAGCCCCCGCTCACCCGCTTCCTCGCCGAACAACTCGGCACCGCCCACTGGTTCGACCCCCGCCCCGCCCGCGACGACCTCGCCTGGACGCCCACCGTCACCATCGACCAAGGCCTCGAGCACCTCACCGCCTGGTTCGCCGCCAACCCCTGAGCGTTTGTGAAGCCGCCCAGCGCCGGCGGCGACGAAGTTCACAAACGCGGTGCTGCTGTGACGGAATCCGCCGGGGCAGGGTGGCGGCATCCATCCGAACCCCTGGCAGGCTTGCGGACGTGGAACAGCGAGACCTACTCATCATCGGTGGCGGACCGGCCGGCTCGGCCGCCGCGATCGTGGCTGCCCGGGCGGGCGTGCGGGTCACCCTGTTCGAGAAGGGCCCGCACGAGCGCGACAAGGTGTGCGGCGACGGGCTCACCCCACGTGCGGTGGCGGCGCTCGAGGAGCTGAAGGTCGACTACTCGGCAGCGCACCGCATCGACGGGCTGCGCATGATCGCCGGCAAGAAGACCCGAGAGCTCGCCTGGCCCACCACCGACCGCTTCCCCAACCACGGTGCCGTGTGGCCGCGCCACCGTTTCGACACGCACCTCATCGACCTCGCCATCGAGGCCGGCGCCGACGTCCGCTTCGAGAGCGAGGCGCTGCCCGTGATGGAGGGTGACCGCTGCATCGGCGTCATCTCCGGCGGCGACACCTTCACCGCACCGCTCACCATCCTCGCGGCCGGCGCGCAGGGTGCTGCGGCGAAAATGCTCGGCGCCGAGCGCGACCCCAACGAGCCGTTCGGCCTCGCAATCCGCGCCTACGCCCCCACGCCCCGCCATGCCGAACGCCACCTCGAGGCCTGCCTCAGCCTGCGCGACGAGCACGGCACGCCGGTGCCCGGCTACGGCTGGATGTTCCCCGCCGGCGACGGCACGGTGAACATCGGCGTCGGTGCGCTCAGCACCATGAAGGGCTTCAAGAAGCTCAACCTCAACACCCTGCTCGACCAGTACGCGGCCATCGTGCGCGAGCCCTGGGGCCTCGGCGGCTACGTCGACAAGCCGCGTGCGTGGCGCCTGCCGATGAGCTGCGTGAAGCGCCACGGCCCTGGCTGGCTCGCCATCGGCGACGCGGCCGGTTTCGTCAACCCGATGAACGGCGAGGGCATCGACTACGGGTTGGAGAGCGGCATGCTCGCCGTCGAGCAGTTCCTCTCGAACCCCGCCACGGCGCCGGGCGTGTACGACCAGCTGGTGGGCGAGCGCTTCGACAGCTTCCTGCGCACCGGCCGCCGGTTCAGCTTCCTCATCGGCCACCCATGGCTGCTGAAGCCGGGCCTGCGCATCGCCGTCGGCACCCAGTCGGCCGCCGACATCACCCTCGCCGTCATGGGCAACCTGGTCGACAGCCGCACGCCCGGCGCGGCCGGCACCGTGCTGAAGCTCGCCGACAACGCCCTCCGCCTGGCCGACCCCGTCCTGCGCCGCACCCGCGCCGCCGCCTAACCCCCACGAACTTCGGCACCCAGCAGGGCCTCAGGCCCGGCGGCGTGCCGAAGTTCGTGGGGGTGGGGTTTCAGCTGGTCATGCCGCCGAGGCCGACGAAGGCGCGGGCGAGCTCGATCTCGCCCATGTGACGCAGGCCGTGCTGGTAGATCCAGCACTCGAAGCCGTCGAGCACGGTGATGCCCTCGGGCCCGGCCACGCGGGCGCTGTACGTCGACGCGACCTGCGGCGGGAACGGGTGGGCGATGACCACCCGGTGCAAGTCGGCGGGGTCGAGCTGGGCGAGGTGGGCGTGGGTGCGGTCGAACACGGCGTCCTGGTACTCGGTGAACGCGCCGAGGTCACCCATCCGCTGGAGCACCATCTCGTCGACCGTGCGGTGCTTGCCGTGGTCGTTCACGCTCATGCCCACACGGGCCTGCCACTCGTCGTTCCAGATCGGCGCCTGGCCCGTCAGCAACATGAACGACGCATCGTGCATGTTCAGGTAGTGGAACAGCGAGAACGCGATCGGCAGCACGCCGTCGCGCTCCACATGGTTCACGTGCTCGACGTCCATCGTGGTGACGGCCTGCGTGTACAGCGAGTGCAGCGCCCGCATGCGGCGCTGCAACGAGTCGAGGGTCGGGTCGAGGTCGGCCATGGTCACTCCCGTGCCAGTTCGGTGGCGGCGATCGCGGCCACGTCGGATGCGGTCTGCCTGCTGCGGATGTCGAAGGTGACCGAGTGGATCGTGCCCGTGAACGGGAACGGCCCCTCGTAGTCGGACACGACGGGCGACAGGGTGTCGCGGCCGATGTCGGTGCCGGTGGAGCCGAGCATGCGGATGAGCTGCGGCACGCTGGCGCTCGCGAGGTCGGCGCCGTCGACGGCGACGGTGATGTCGCCCGATTTGCCGGTGCGGTCGAAGCGGGCCACCAGCTGGTGACGACCGGGTGCCAGCGACACAGGCGCCGAGGCGCGAGTGTGCGTGCCGAGCGCGTTGTAGTCGAAGTGCAGCACGCCGTCCTGCAGGAAGAAGCTGTGCCCGACGTTGTGGCTACCGCGTGCGTAGATCACGCCCTCGACCGCGCCATCAGCTGCGTCGCCGACGGTGACGTCGGCGGTGATGGTCCACGCACGCGCACCGAGCGACGGTGACGCGTCGGACGGGATGTGCGACAGCGGCGGCACGTACACGTAGTTCGATCGGGCGTGCACGGTGCCCGGGCGAGGCGCCCCACCGAACAGCTCGATGGTGCGGTCGTCGAGGGGCAGCACGCCCTTGTCACCCGCCTCGGTCCACCACAGCTCGATCAGCTCCTGCAGCTTCTGCGGGTGCTCGGCGGCCAGGTCGTGGCACTCCGAGAAGTCCTCGTCGAGGTGGAAGAGGCCCCACACGTCGTCCTCGAACGGCGCACCGGACTCGTGGTACGTGGTGGCCTTCCAGCCGTCGGCCCAGATGCCCCGGTGGCCCATCTGCTCGAAGTACTGCACCCGGCGCGGCGCCGGTGCATCGGCGTCGGTCAGGGTGGGCACGGCGCTGCGGCCGTGCATGGGAATCTGCTCGTGGCCGTTGAACGACGACGGTGCCTCGAGCCCGACGATGTCGAGCAGCGTGGGCGCGATGTCGACCGCATGCAGGAACTGGCGGCGGATCTGGCCGTTCGACGCCGCATCGATGCCTGCGGGCCAGTGCACCACCAGCGGGTCGCGCACACCGCCGCCGTAGGTGTTCTGCTTGTACCAGCGCAGCGGCGAGTTGCCGGCCTGCGCCCAGCCCCACGGGTAGTTGCTGTGCGAGTGCGGGCCGCCGATGTCGTCGAGCCGGGTGGCTGCGATGGCGTCGACGTCCTCCCACATCCCGTTGAAGAACGAGAACTCGTCCATCACGCCGAACGGGCCACCCTCGCGGCTGGCACCGTTGTCGCTCATCACCATCAGCACGGTGTCGTCGAGCAGCCCGCGCTCGGCGAGGTAATCGGTGAGCCGCCCGATCTGGTCGTCGGTGTGGTGGAGCATCGCGGCGAACGCCTCCATCAGCCGGCACGAGAACGCCTGCTGGTTCGGCGTGAGGTCGACCCAGCGCGGCACACCCGGGTTCAGTGGCGCCTGGGTGGTGCCGGGCGGCACGATGCCGAGCTCTTGCTGGCGGGCGAACCACCGGTCGCGCCACACCTCGTAGCCCTCGTCGAACGCACCGCGGTACATGTCGCGGTACGTCTGCGGCGACTGGTGCGGTGCGTGCATCGCACCGAACGCCATGTAGAGGAAGAACGGCCGGTCGGGGCGCACCGACACGAGGTCGTTGATGTACGCGATCGACTGGTCGACGATGTCCTCGCTGACGTGGTAGCCGTCGTCGGGCCCGCCCGGGGGGTCGATGTGGGTGTTGTCGCGCGTCAGCTCGGGATGGAACTGGTCGGTCTCGCCCTGCAGGAAGCCGTAGAACTTGTCGAAGCCCTTCTGCAGCGGCCAGTTGTGGTGCGGGCCGGCGGCCGAGCACTCCTCCATCGGCGCCATGTGCCACTTGCCGGTGGCGAACGTGGCGTAGCCGTGGCTGCGCAACAGCTCGGCCAGCGTGGCCGCGCGCGGCGTGATGCCGCCGCGCATGTGCGGGAAGCCCGTGCTCCAGTTGCTCACGCCGCGCATGCCGACGGTGTGGTGGTTGCGGCCGGTGAGCAGACAGGCGCGGGTGGGCGAGCACAGCGCGGTCGTGTGGAAGTTCGTGTAGCGGAGGCCGTTGGCCGCGAGCCGGTCGACGTTCGGCGAGTGCAGGGTCGAGCCGTACGAACCGAAGTGCGCGAAGCCGAGGTCGTCGAGCACGATCATGACGACGTTCGACTTGCCGAGACCGGCCGGCAGGTCGGGCCACGACGGCACCGAGTCGCGGTAGGTGCGGCCGATGTGGCCGGCGAACCCGGGCTCGTGGTTGGTCACGACCAGCCGCCCGAGTACGAGACGAACTGGCCGGTGGCGAAGCCACTGGTGCCGTCGACGTACGGCATGCAGAAGTGGGCGAACTCGTCCATGGTGCCGAGGCGGCCGAGCGGCACCTGGGCCTCGAGCTTGGCCCGCACGGCCGGGTCGTCGGCGCCGGACGCGCGACGGAATTCGGGGAAGTCCATGTAGTTGGTGCCGACGGCGTTCACCTGCACGTGGTTGCGGGCGACCTCGTCGGCGACGTTGCGCACCAGGTGCGTCGCCCCCGCGCGGGCCGACGAGTACAGCGGCGCACCCGGCGTGGGTCGCGCCCCGCTGGCGCTGGTGATCATCAGGATCTGGCCCTCGCCCTGCTCGATCATGGGGGCCACGACCGCCTTCAGGAACAGGTACGGGGCGATCATGCAGCCCTCGATGACGCTGCGATAGTCGTCGACGTTCGACTTGGTGAACCGACCGGTGATGATCTGCCCGGAGAAGGCCGTGGCCGAGTCGATGCGGCCGTGGGTCTCGATGGCTGCGGCGACCAGCCGCTCGGACGCCGCGGGATCGGCAAGGTCGCGCGTGCCGTCGACGGCGACGACGTTCGTGCCACCGGCCCGCAGCTCGTCGACGAGCTCGGGCCGGGGGTCACCGAGCACCAGGGCATGGCCGCTGGCGGCCAGCAGACGGGCGAGCGACGGGCCGACGTAGAAGCCGGCACCAGCGATCAGGGCGACGCGAGGTTCCATGCCCGTACCGTAGGTTCTGTCATTCGTGGTGGCAATAGAGGCGATCACCCGAGTCAGACGACTCGGGAACCCGCTGCGATCCCGTATCGTCGTACTTGTATGAGAACGACCCGCTTCGCCATCGCCCCCATCGTCATCACGGCACTCGCGCTGTCCCTCGCTGCCTGCGGCGACGACACGACCGACTCCGGCTCCGGCTCCGGCGGCGACGTGTCGACCGCCATCGACGGCCGCACCTACGTCTCGCAGGCGGCCACCGGCTTCACGCTCGTCGACGGCAGCGACGTGCGGCTCACGTTCGACAACGGTCAGCTCGGCGCGAACGCCGGCTGCAACAGCATGAGCGGCGGCTACACCATCACCGACGGCAAGCTCGTCGTCGAGGCGTTGGCCTCGACGATGATGGCGTGTGAGCAGCCGCTGATGGACCAGGAGACCGCTGTCTCGACGTTCCTGACCAGCAGCCCCGCCATCACCGCCGCCGGCGACGCCCTCACGCTCACCGACGGCACGATCACGATGGAGTTCCTCGACCGCGAGATCGCCGACCCGGACAAGCCGCTCGCCGACACCACCTGGACCGTCAGCGGCATCATCAGCAGCGACGCCGTGTCGAGCACCACCGCTGGCACGGCTGCCGACATCACCTTCACGCTCGACGCCGACGGCAAGGGCACCGCAGCCGTGAACGCGGGCTGCAACACCGGCTCGGCCGATGTCACCGTCACCGAGACCGCCATCACCTTCGGCCCGATGGCCCTCACCAAGAAGATGTGCGACGACGCGGCGATGCAGCTCGAGACCGCTGTCGCCACCACGCTCACCGGTGAGACCACCTACGAGATCGAGGCCGACTCGCTCACGATCATGAGCGGGGCGTCCGGCCTCATGTTCACAGCGGGGTCGTGACCACACCGGTCGTGCCGAGGCTCGCCCCGATGACGGCCGAGTGCGAGCCCGAACAGGAGCACGAGGACGGTCGGCGGGCGCGCCGCGACCGCAACCGCGAGGCTGTCGTCGACGCGTACCTCGACCTCGTGCGCGAGGGCGACATGCACCCGAACGTCGCCGACGTGGCCGAGCGCTCGGGTGTGTCGCACCGCAGCGTCTTCCGCTACTTCGCCGACAAGGACGAGCTCGCCCGCACCGCCGTCCAGCGCCAGACAGCGTGGGCGAGCTCGCTCGCGGCGATCCCCGTGGCGGCCACCGCTCCGCTCGACGACCGCATCGCGGCGCTCGTCGAGCAGCGGGCCGAGATGTTCGATCGCATCGGTGCGGTCGGCCGCCTGTCGAGGGCCCTGGCCGGCCGCCAGCCGATCATCGCCGAACAGCTCGAGCTGTCGCGCCGCTTCTTCCGCAAGCAGGTGAAGGTGCTGTTCGAGCGCGAGCTCACCGCACTGGGTGAGCCGGACTCGGGCGAGGTGCTCGGCGCGATCGACGTGCTCTGCTCGTTCGAGTCGTACGACCTGCTCCGACGCGACCAGGGCATGTCGCAGGTGCGGGCGAAACGCGCCATGGCCCGCGCCGTCCGGGCATCACTGGGATGACGGTGAGTGACGGGGCACTCATGACACACGCTGTGCCAATTGATACGGTGCGGGCATGATCGTGCTTCGCACCCCCGACGACCGCTTCACCGACCTCCCAGGGTTCGCGTTCGAACCGCACTACGCCGAGATCAGCGCCGTGCCGGGTGACGCCGCCGCCGGCACGCTGCGCGTCCACTACCTCGACGAGGGGCCGCGCGACGCGGCGCCCGTGTTGCTCATGCACGGCGAGCCGAGCTGGTGCTACCTCTATCGGCACATGATCCCGGTCCTCGTCGAGGCGGGCCACCGGGTGATCGCCCCCGATCTCGTCGGCTTCGGCCGCAGCGACAAGCCGTCCGAGAAGAGCGACTACACCTACGCCCGCCATGTCGCCTGGATGAGCGAACTGCTCTTCGGTCACCTCGACCTCCACGACGTCACCTTCTTCGGTCAGGACTGGGGCGGCCTGGTGGGCCTGCGCCTCGTGGCCGAGGCCCCCGAGCGCTACGCCCGCCTCTGCGTGGGCAACACCGGGCTGCCCACGGGCGACGGCAAGCTCAGCGATGCCTTCATGGCGTGGCAGAAGTTCTCGCGCGAGTCGCCGCAGTTCCCCATCGGCCAGATCGTGAACGGCGGCTCGGCCACCGACCTCGCGCCCGAGGTCATCGCCGCGTACGACGCGCCGTTCCCGGACGACACCTACAAAGCCGGCGCCCGCATCTTCCCGTCGCTCGTGCCGACGTCGCCCGACGACCCGGCCAGCGCCGCGAACATCGCCGCATGGGAGGTGCTCGAGCGCTTCGAGCGGCCGCTCCTGTGCGCGTTCAGCGACAAAGACGCCGTCACCGCCGGCGGCGACGGTGTGTTCCTCCGCCGCGTGCCGGGTGCCGAGGGCCAGCCCCACACCACCATCGAGGGTGGCGGGCACTTCCTGCAGGAGGACCGCGGCCCGCAGCTGGCTGCCGTGCTGAACGACTTCATCGCTCGGACGAGCTGATGCTCGGCAGCCTCCGCCACGAGATCCGCATCGCCCGGTCAGCCGACGACGTCTGGGCCCGGGTCAGTGATGCCGGCGCGCTGCATGAGTGGTTTCCCGGCCTCATCGCCTGCACGGTCGACGGCAGCACTCGCGTGATCACCATGGGTTCCGGCATATCGATGCCCGAGGAGATCCTCGTCAACGACAGCGCGCAGCGCAGGTTCCAGTACCGGATCACGGCGCCGGTGTTCCAGCACCACCGCGGCACGATCGACGTGATCGACCTGCACGACGGCACGTGCCTGGTGGTGTACTCCACCGAGGCCGATCCGCGCACCATGGCGCTCGTCATCGCCGGCGGCACGAACGACGCCCTGAAGGAGCTCAAGCGCCAGATGGAACCCGGCCAGACGACAACCGACGCGACGGAGGGCAGCCACTGATGGGCCGCAAGATCCTGTTCATCACCACCGACCAGCAGCGCTACGACACGCTCGGCTGCAACGGCGGCACGCTGGCGCGCACGCCGGTCATCGACGCTGTCGCCGCCGCCGGTGTGCGCTATGAGCGGGCGCACCCGCAGTCGGTCGTGTGCATGCCGTCGCGCAGCACGATGATCACCGGCCAGCACCCCAGCACGCACGGCGTCTGGATGAACGGGGTCGCTCTCCCCGAGACGGCGCCGTCGGTGGCCGAGGTGCTGCAGCAGGCTGGCTATCGCACGGCCATCATCGGCAAACCCCACTTCGAGCCGTTCCTCGACCCGTTCGCGAAGTTCCCCGAGAACGGCTTCGCCCGCAACGGCACGTTCGGCCCGCACCGCGGTTTCGAGCACTTCGAGTCCGCCACCCATGGCGCTGTCGGGCCACTGCACTACGCACGCTGGCTGGCGAGCACACACCCCGAGACGGTCGGCATGTTCTACCCCGTGCTCGACGGTGCTCTCGAGGTCAATGCGATGGGTGGTGGCGACACCGGCGCGCCGCAGGCGTGGTCGAACGCGATCCCGCGCGACTGGTACCACACCGACTGGGTGGCCGACCGCACGATCAGCTGGCTCGACGGCCTGGCCGCCGACGACGACTGGTTCTGCTGGATGAGCTTCCCCGACCCGCACCACCCGTGGGACCCGCCTGCGTCCGAGGTCGGTCGCATCGACTGGCGCGACGTACCGCTGCCCGACGGCTACCCGCAGAACGCCGCCGAGCGCGAGGCGATCCTCGACGCCAAGCCGCGCCACTGGCGGGCCTGGTACGACGGCCGCATCGTGTCGAACTACGAGGCGCCACACGACTGGGTGCCGGCCACGCTGACGGCCGACCAGATCCGCGAGGTCAACGCGCTGAACGCCGTCGAGTGCGAGCTCATCGACGAGGCCATCGGCCGCGTGCTCGCTGCCATCAGCGCCCGCGGGTGGGACGACGACGTCGACATCGTGTTCACCACCGACCACGGCGAGCTGCAGGGTGACTTCGGCCTGCTGTTCAAGGGCCCGTACCACGTCGACGGGCTGATGCGCCTGCCGCTCGTGTGGCGGCCCGCACCGTCGGCCGGGCAGACGCCTGCGGCGGTCTCGCGGCCCGTCGGCATCGTCGATCTGGCGCCCACGTTCTGCGCGATCGCCGGCCTGCCGGTGCCCGAGTGGATGGAGGGCAAACCGCTCCCCGTCGACGACACCGATGCCGATGCCCGCGGGTTCGAACGCGTGTTGACCGAGTGGGACAGCATGTTGTTCGGCGTCGACGTCCACCTGCGCACGATCATGCGCGACCACTGGGTGTGCACGACGTACCAGCCGGGCTACTCGCACGACGGCACCGAGGGCGAGCTCTACGACATCAGCGCCGACCCGCTGCAGCAGGTGAACCGCTGGGACGACCCGTCGCTCGCATCGCTGCGCAGCGACCTGATCGCCGACCTGTGGGATCACCAGCCGGTGCAGCAGCAACCGCTACTGCCCGTCGAAGCACCCGTCTGATGTGGATGCCCGACGCGATCGTCGACCCGAGCGACCGCATCGGCAGCTGACACTCGCCACCCGCCCCGTCACCAGACCGAGGCAACCATGACCCGCACGCTCACCTCCATCGCAGCGCTCGCGCTGCTGCTCGCGACCGCTACGGCGTGCTCGTCGGACGCCGACTCGTCGAGCGCAACGACGATCGACGCCACGACTCCCGAAGCGACGATCGAGCCGGCACCCGCCACGGCCCCCGAGACGACCGCTGCCGACGAGCCGGCCGGGTGGACCGAGCCGGGCTTCGACGACAGCGCGTGGGTCGCGGCCACTGCGTACACCGAGGAGCAGGTCGGCGTGAAGGACGGCTACCTCGACATCGACTGGGACCCGGCAGCCACCCTCATCTGGACATCGGACCTGCAGGCCGACAACACGATCCTGTGGCGAACCACGGTGACGGCACCCTGATCGAACGGCCGGGTCGGTACTCGAGGCACGCCGTCAGCCGCGCCGGAACCGGTCGATCTGGCGGCGGTCCTTCTTGGTCGGGCGACCGGTGGCACGATCACGGGTGAGTAGCGGCGCCGACATATCGGGCGGAGGTGGCGGCGGGCTGTGGTCGACGAAGCACTCGGCCGCCACGGGCGCCCCGACGCGCTTGTCGATCACGCGTACGACCTCGAGGATGCGCTCGTTTCCATGACCCTTCACCACCACACGGTCGCCGATCTTCACCGTGGTCGATGGCTTCGCAGGCGTGCCGTTCACCCGGACGTGGCCGCCCTGGCAGCCGTCGGACGCCGCAGTGCGGGTGGCGTAGGCACGCACCGACCAGAGCCACTTGTCGACCCGGGTGCTGTCCATGACCTGCGATCGTAGGTGACCGCGCCGCCTGCCCGATCGTGCGGATCCGGTCTCGATCTGCCGAACGTGGCAGGACATCGACGGCCGGATCGATCACCCAGGTCGACACCTCGTACTGGGCGTGGCCCTGCTGGCCGCGGCGATCGTCTACCGGAAGCTGCCGGCCGGCAACCCCCACGCCCACGCGAGCCTCATGACTCCCATTGCCAGCGAGGCAAGTTCGGCCTGACGTGAGCGTCCGGCTCACACGGAGCCGGACTTCGCGCAGTTGGCGGAACGGGAGGGATTCGAACCCCCGGGCCTTGCAGCCTTCCGCTTTCAAGGCGGATGCATTTGTCCGCTCTGCCACCGTTCCGCCCAACAAGCTACCCGCGCCGTGCTGCTCCGCGAAGCGCGTCGGATGGGGAGTCCCAGCGCGTCACCGTGACGCGGTACGCCTCCGCATCTGCGAAGGGGGGTCAGGCGCTGAGGGCGGCCTTCACCATGGCGGCGATCTTGGCGCCGTCGGCGGTGCTGCCGGCCTTGGCTCGCACGGCCGAGACCACGCGGCCCATCGCCTTCATGCCGGTGGCCCCATCGGCGGCGGCCACGGCGATCTCGTCGGCGATGCATGCGGTCAGCTCGTCGTCGTTCATGGCGGCGGGCAGGTACGCCTCGAGCACGGCGGCCTCGGCGCGCTCGCTCTCGACCCGCTCGGCGCGGCCGGCGGTGGCGAAGGCATCGGCGGCCTCGTGGTGCTTGCGGACCTCGACGGCCAGCACGGCGAGTACGGCGTCGTCGGACAGCTCGACCGCCTCGGTACCGGCCGTCTCGGCCACGGCGATCGACGACAGCGCCTGGCGCAGCGCCGACAGCGCGACCTCGTCGCGGGCCTTCATCGCGGTGGTGAGTGCCGCCTTCAGTTCAGCCTTGACGGCCATGACGTCCTCCGGAGGGGTGAGGTGGAACGGGTTCAGTCGACGATCTGGTGGCGCAGCGCCCGGACCCAGTCGTCGGCGTCGCGCCAGCGGGCATCGGCGTGCTCGCGGGCCTCGTGCGCATCGGCGCCGGCCGCGGGGTACGAGCCGAGGAACTTCACACGACCCTGCTTCGAGTGCAGCGCCCGCATGGCGTCGGCCAGCAGCTCGTCGGCCACGTGGCCGTCGGCGTAGAGGATGAAGCAGTAGTCACCGAGGCCACCGTCCTTGGTGGGACGTGAGATCAGGTTCGACAGGTTGATCCGCCGGGCGGCGAACTCCTGCAGGATCGAGATGAGCGAGCCGGGCTCGTCCGCCCGCTGGTAGACGACCAGGGCAGTGCGGTCGTGACCGGTGCGTGCCGGCACGCCGGACCGGGCCACCAGCACGAAGCGGGTCTGGTTGCCGGGGTGGTCGGCGATGTCGGCAGCCACGACCTCGAGGCCGTAGAGGACGGCGGCGGTGCGGGGCGCGATGGCGGCTGCGCCCGGGCCCATCTCGGCGACCAGGCGTGCGGCGTCGGCCGTGGAGTTGGCGGCACGCACGTCGGCGTGACCCACGAGCTCGCGCAGGTAGGCGTGGCACTGCGCGGTGGCGACGGGGATCGACATGACGACCTTGATGTCATCGAGCTTCGTGCCGGGCTTCGCGAGCAGGCAGTGCTCGATGTCGAGCACGACCTCGCGCTGGATGAGTAGCTCGTGGTTGAACGCGAGCTCGTCCTGGGTGAGGTTGACGGCACCTTCGATCGAGTTCTCGATGGCGACGAAGCCCAGGTCGACCTCACCGGACCCCACGGCGTCGAGCACGTCGGGCATCGTGCGAAACAGCACCAGTTCGGCCGCGGCGAGGTCGGGCTGCGACTGCAGCGCCTGCTCGGTGAACGTGCCGAGGGGCCCGAGGAACCCGATCCGTGTCATGTCGCCCAGGCTAGGCCGTGCACCCGGCCGCGCCCGGCCGCATTCGACCCCTCGGGCGTCACCGCGGGCCCATTCCTCGGCGCACGCTCGGCGGCCACCGGCCAGAATGGGCGCATGGACGAAGCCCGGTTGCTGCAACTGATCGACGACATCCGGTCCGGGGCGGTGTCGCCCGATGATGCGGCGGCACAACTGCGTCGCCTCCCGTTCGCCGACGTCGGCGACGCACTGGTCGATCACCATCGCTCACTCCGTCAGGGGATGCCCGAGGCGATCTACGGGCCCGGCAAGTCGCCCGAGCAGTGCGTCCGCATCGTCGACGAGCTCCTCGCCCACGGCAGCGGTCCCGTGCTGCTCACCCGGTCGACCCCCGACCAGCAGAAGGCCGTGCTCGCAGTACACCCCGACGCCGAGGTGAACAGCGGCTCGGTGCTCTGGCGGGCCCCGTCGGTGCTCCGCCCGCAGCGCGTGCTC
>Ga0247831_1001271_pt1 | contig 48919 bp, 51 predicted proteins | sample LaCruzMarch2015__9_FD_192406 | JGI IMG/M metagenome (GOLD analysis project Ga0247831, IMG submission 192406) | Freshwater microbial communities from meromictic Lake La Cruz, Castile-La Mancha, Spain - LaCruzMarch2015_1m | ecosystem: Environmental > Aquatic > Freshwater > Lake | place: Spain...
CGCATGCAAACGTCCATGTCCCGGTTTTCTGAGGCCTTTTGCGACGCAATTCGGTCTAGACTGGCTTAAGCTGCCCCCATTTCGGACAGGGCCCGGATCTCGCTAAGCCTTCATTCTCGAAAAAAAACGCCGCGCCCGAGGGCGCGGCGAAGTTTCTAGGGAGGAAACGCCCGAGATGGGCGGCGGCGTGCGACGCCGCGACAACTCCAATTTACATTGCGCTGCACAATAGGCAAGTCCTGAATCCAACCCTTTGGCGTTTCCGGACGCGCGAAAAATTAAAAATAAAATAAAAACAGTTATATAAATGTGGATTCGTGCATGTTGCAGCGCACACAAAGCAGCTATGCGTTTCTGCAATGCGCTCGCGGCACGAGCTTTGCTCAAAGCCTTCCCGAACGGCGTGCATTTGTACGCACGCTTTAATGGCTTCGGCCGGAGAGGGATGATGGCCAACTCGATTGATCTTCACGTAGGCAAAAGACTGCGGCGCCGCCGCCGTTTGCTCGGCATGACGCAGCAACAGCTCGCGTCGTCGGTCGGTATTCGGTTTCAACAGATCCAGAAGTACGAATCTGGCGCCAATCGCATCACGGCAAGCCGCCTTTACGAACTCAGCACCGCCTTGAGCGTTGCTGTTCAATACTTTTTTGAAGGCCTGCAGCCGATTTCGGCAGGCGCGGAAGCCGCTGCGAACGAAAATGCGGACATTTCGCCGGATGTGATGTCCCAGAAGGAAACGATGGAACTCCTACGGGCATATTATCGCCTGGGCGAACGTCCGCGCCGCCGCCTGCTCGACCTCGCAAAGGCCCTGCAGGAAGACGCGTCCGACGCCGCTTAAGCGCCGGTTCGGACCTGTAGTTTCTTCACTGTCCCTCCAAAGCCCTCTGCTGGATCAAAACGATCCGGCGGAGGGTTTGGGCATTTTGAATGTTGCTTCAATTTGATACGCTAGAGCATTTTCAAGAAAATCCGAACCGGATTTGAGATACGAAAATGCACTAGTTTAAAATACTTAGAGCGCATTCGACTGGAAAACCGGGCTCCACTTTTCCTGAATGTGCTCTAGTTCGGGACGTTTCGCCTGACGCATGCTATGATCACCCCGATCAAGGCGGAGTCGCATGCAGCCAGACAATTTCGCTTCCGGCGAACCTCAACCGGCGACTGAAGCCGAGCTTAAGGAATTCGCCGCCTTCGCCGAGACGCTGGCCGATGCGGCCGGCGTGGCCATTCTCCCATTTTTTCGCGCCGAGACAGAAGTCGCGGTCGAAAACAAAGCCAAAGGCGGTTTCGATCCCGTCACCGCCGCCGACCGCGCCGCCGAAACGGCGATGCGTGAGCTGATCGTCAAGAAATTTCCCAAGCACGGCATTATCGGGGAGGAATTCCCCGAGAAGAAAAGCCGCAACGGCTATTCCTGGGTGCTCGATCCGATCGACGGCACGCGCGCCTTTATCTCCGGCCTGCCGCTTTGGGGCGTGCTGATCGGCCTTGTCCAGGAAGGCCGCCCGCTCATCGGCGTGGTTGACCAGCCTTATATCGGGGAACGTTTCATCGGTTATCCGGGCGGCGCGATGTTCAAGCGCGGCGGGGAAGAACGTCCATTGGCGATCCGGTCCTGCGGCCAGCTCCGCGATTCGGTGCTCTCGACCACCGATCCGCACCTGTTCGTCGACAAGGAAGCCCAAGCCTTCGATCAGGTCCGCGCAGCAGTGAAGCTTACGCGCTACGGCTATGATTGCTACGCCTATGCGATGCTGGCGGGAGGTCATATCGATCTGGTAATCGAATCCGGCCTGAAACAGCATGACGTCGCAGCCTTGATCCCTGTCATCGAAGGGGCGGGCGGCGTGATCAGCAATTGGCGCGGCGGCCCGGCCTTTATGGGCGGGCAGGTGATCGCGGCGGGCGACCAGCGCGTACATGCGCAGGCCTTGGTCGCGCTCAAGCGCGCCGCCTCCTAAACGCAACGAAAAGAGACCGCGATGAGCCAGCAAGCCACACGTACCGGCGGCTGTCATTGCGGCGCGGTGCGCTACGAGGTGACAATACCCGGCGGCGACAATGACGGCCTCGGCGCAGTGATCGAATGCAATTGCTCGATCTGCCAGATGCGTGGCCTATTGCTGTTCTTCGTACAGCCCGATCAATTCAAGCTGACGGCCGAGCCTGCAGGCATGCAGAGTTATTTGTTCAACAAAAAGCAGATCCACCACGTCTTTTGTCCCAGCTGCGGCATCGAATCTTTCGCCAGGGGGATCACACCCAAAGGCGGCGAGATGGTTGTGGTGAACGCGCGCTCTCTGGACGACATTGATGTGACGGGTTTGTCCACAAAAGCATTCGACGGCAAGAAACTTTGAGCGCGCGCGGAATCGCTGGATTCTAAGCGTCATGAGCGATTCGGCGCAGATAATCGAAACTGGCCGCGATCCATTGCGATAGGAAACGGCACGCATGAGCCTCTGGCTGAAGATTCCATTGTCGCTGCGTGTTTTCGTAGGCCTGCTCCTGGGGATCGCGGCTGGCTTCGGCTTGCAGACGGCGGCTAATGGCGGCTCCGCTCTAGCGCATGACGCGGTCGGCTGGATCAAGGTCGCGGGCGATTTCTTCACCGCCATCATCAAAATGCTTGTGGCGCCTTTGGTGTTCCTCGCCATCACGGCGGGCGTGGTGTCGCTGGGCTCTTTGCGGAAGATTCGCGGCGTCGGCTTTCGCGCAGTGTTCGTACTGCTGGTCACCACCATCATCGCGGCCTGCGTGGGTGCGGGGCTGGGGCATGTTTTCCAACCCGGCGCGGGCTTTGATCCGTTTGCGCCGCCAGCCTCGCCGATGCTGGGCTCGAACGCGCCCACAGTCGCCGAACAATTGCTGGGCTTAGCGCCGGAAAATCCCGTCGCCTCAATGGCGCGCGGCGACGTTTTACAGATTTTCGTTTTCGCCTTGCTGTTTGGCATTGGCCTGAATTTCGCGCGCGAAAATGGCGCGGCCGCCGCCCGTGCATTGGAAGGCGCAGCCGAAGCGCTGATCAAGATCAGCGGCGGCGTGATGGAACTAGCGCCGTTTGGCGTCTTCGCGCTGATGGCGGCGGTGGCGGCGACGTTTGATGTGCAGGCCATGGGGCCTTTGGCGACGCTCGTCGCGCTGCTCTATGCGGGCTGCGCCGTGCACGCGCTGATCGTTTATGGCGGGCTGATCCGCATCATCTGTAATCTGCCGTTCCTGCGCTTTCTTGGCGGTGTGCTGACGCCGTTCTCGGTGGCGATTGCGACGATATCATCCAACGCCACTGTGCCCGCGACCATGCATGCGGTGGAGCGCAATTTCGGCGTGTCGAACCGGGTGGCCAGCTTCGTCGTCTCGCTGGGGTCGACGCTCAACAAAGACGGCACCGCGATGTTCCTGGCTCTGGTCGCGATTTTCGGCGCGCAGGCCTATAATGTGGCGCTTGATCCCAGCGCCTACGCAATCATCATCGCCATGGCGGTTCTGGGCGCGGTCGGCGCGGCAGGCGTGCCCGGCGCGGGTTTGATCATCTCTTCGCTCGTGCTATCGGCGGTGAATGTGCCGCTGGAGACGATCGCCGTGCTGGCCGCGATTGATCGTATTCTAGACATGCCGCGCACTGCTTTGAATGTTTTGGGCGATTGTTCCGCCTCCGTGGTCGTCGCCAAGTGGGAGAACGAACTCGACCAAGATATCTTCCGAGGCAAGAATACGCCCATGGACGAATTGGTGACGGACGAATCCCCCGCCAAGCAACAGGCTTGATCATCATGACCAGCACGAAAGATCCGGAAGAGTTCGCGAACAATCTCGAAACGATCATGGGCGCGAACCAGGATATGCTGGACGATGTCCTGGCGGACCTTTTGGCGGTGATGCCGGCGGAACAAGCCGCCGCGATGAAGCGCTCGCTGCTGGCCATTCACGACGAGTATGAAGCGGACATGGCCAACCTCATCAAACAAACGCGCGCCGACGTCGCGCGTCTTGAGGAAGCCGAGGACAACAAAGAATGAGCCGCGCGCCATCCGGCGTTTCCTATTTCCCAGCATTCTTTGATTTGCGCGGACGCAAAGTGCTGGTGGCGGGCGGCGATTCCGCCTCCGCCGCGAAAGCCGCCGCCTTCGCCGAAGCGGGCGCGCGGGTTTTGCTGGTCTCACCGTTTCCGGGGCCGGAGGCTTTGGCCTTGGCGCCCAATGTTAAAGTGGCGCATCGCGGCTGGCTGTTCGGCGATTTGATGGACTGCTTTTTGGCCTGCGCCGGGCCGCGTCTGCCGCTGGGCGCCCTCGAGCGGCTGGCCAGCGCGGCGGCGGAAACCGGCGCCATGTTCTATGCGGTCGACCGGCCGGGCTTCTCCGATTTCTCCAGCGGCTCCGCCGTACGCCGCGGCGCATTGTCGATTGGTATCTCCACCAGCGGCGCGGCCCCCGCGTTTGGGCAAGCGCTGCGGCGGCGCATCGAGGCGTTGATCCCGGAGGGCGCGGCCGCATATCTTCCGGCGGCGGATCAATTGCGCGCGAAGGTGAAGGCTAAATTCGACGGCGCGTCGCGCCGGAGGTTTTGGGCGGACGCCGCCGACGCCGCGTTCGATCTGATGCAAACCGGCGCCGCGCCGAAAAGCGAAAAGGCTTGGGAGGCGTGGCTGCAGCAGCGCCTCGACGGCGCCGGCGCGGACTCCGCGCGGCTGATTGTGATCGCTCCGCCGAAATCGGTAGATGATGTGACGCTGGGTCAGGCGCGGGCGCTCTCCCGCACGGATGTGGCGTTCATTGCGGAGGGGGCGGAGCTTGCGTGTCTATCGCTTTTGCGGCGTGACGCCGATCAGCGCGCGGTGAAGGATTTATCCGAGGCGCAAAGCGCCGCGGAAAACCTAGGTCTGGGTCAGCTTGCGGTGGTGATTGTTCCTCGCCCCTAGAATTGAAACTCCGTCGTCATCCCGGTTGCCCGCAGCGCAGGCCCGGACCCACTATTTAGAGCCTCCAGTGGTTTCAGAACGAGCGCCAAAGTGTGCACTCGCCAATCAGCGACCCGTGGAGCGTCACATGGGTCCCGGGCCTCGCGCCGCTTCGCGGGCTCACCCGGGATGACGACGGTGGGAACGGAAGCGTTTCGTCAGGCTAGCTCCCTGTCGTGATCGTCCCGAAAACAGAATAAGCGATGTGGCTTGGCTCTTCCCCTCCCCCTTGCGGGGAGGGGATGGGGGTGGGGGGATGTTCGTGATTGGCCCTGAGCGGCCGTTCGCCGCTGCGGTGTTTTTCTCGCCGCGCTCGCACGGCTGGCGCACTACACTGGGGCGGTTAGGATCAGCAGGGCCGCGTCGGGGTCAGCTTCAAGTTGGTCCAAAGCAGCGGCGTGATGAGCGAGCAAAGCAGCGATGACCTCTGTGCCGGCATTTCCGATCCGCAGCCAGACCACCTTCGGCGGCGCGCCATACACTGTGCTCAAGTGATAGAAATCGCTGTCCTTCGAGACAATCACAAATCCGTCACTGGCTGCGAAATTCCAGATCGCCCGGTCGGTTCGAAGGGCTAAATCCCGCACGTGAACTGAACCGGGATAGAGATCGGCTAGGTGCTTCGTGAGTTGTGGCGCCAGGTTCGCGTCAAACAGGAGTTTCAAGAGGCCGCGGAGAGAATGCGGCGCTCGCGCTCGGCAGCGAAAGCTAGGCACGCTCGTATGTCATCGCGCGTCAAATATGGGAAATCCGCGAGGATTTCATCCTCGCTCATGCCTCCGGCGAGGTATTCCAACACGTCGCTGACGGTCACTCGCGTATCACGAACAGAAGGCTTGCCGCTCCGCACAGCGGGATCCGCAGTTATGATCTTCGAATAGTCCATGCGGTGAAACCTATCACGCGCCGCGACCAAAATAAATCCCATCCTGAATTGGCCCGCTTGTGCCCAAGACAACAGGTCTTTCGACAGCGGTATCGCCGGTCACCAATATCCTCCGCCATTAGGCGGACGCTAGGAATGGCGGCTCACGGCGAATAACAGACGTAGCGCTCTACGATCACCCCACCCCAATCCCCTCCCCGCAGGGGGGAGGGGTTTCCGAGTTGAAGCTCAATTGTCAGAGTAAGGGTATCTGAAGGTTGACGATAGCCGCAGCGATATTTACTCCGAAATCTCATTCCGCAGCGCGATCAGATTCACCACGACCGACAGATTGCGGAGCAGCTCGCCGCGTTCTTCGAACGTCAGATCGGGCTTAGCATGCACCAGCCGCATTGCATCGTAGTGCATGCGCACGGCGCCATTTTTCCAAAATTGCCTTTCTCGAACACCTGCAATAGATCGCAGAGTGACAAGGCGATGTCGCCCAGCGCCTTGCGCTGAAACATCGCCGCGACGCTTAAGATTCCGTCCGCCAGGCCATAAAGCGTTTGAGCCTGCGCCCGCAGATCGATCGATTTGTCCTGAAGAAGCGCGCCGATGGCGGCGACATTATCATCGAGACCGCGCTCAATTTTGCTGCGCATGGATTCCAGATGCAGCGCCGCGCGGTCGAGCGCCTCGTCCATGCTCATGCCGTTGCTGCGATTGAGAAACTCTGAGAGCGCGCGCTGAGGAGAGGTCATGCCGCAACTCCGGCTATTTCATGCGCCATCGGGTCATCGGTCGCGCCGATCTTACGCCCGTCTTGTTCGGCGACCCAGATCAGGCGCTCCAACAGCACGGAGGGCGAATAGGGCTTGGCGATCACGTAATCCGCGCCGGCGTCGCGCGCTTCGGTGACGGCGCGCAAAAAGGCGTGGCCGGTGACGACAATGATGGGCGATCTGGCGTAGGAGGGCTCAGTGCGCGCCCAGCGGATGAAGTCTAGCCCCGCCTCGCCATACCTATAGGGATCGACGAACACCAATTCGACTGGGGAGGATTTGAGAAAGTCCTGGCTATGCCCAATGTTTGCGAAGCGATGCAATTGCCGAAAGCCGAAGCCGCCGAGAATGCCGGCCATCACTTCGTGGCTCAGCATGTTGGAATCGATCAGGACGGCGTGGGCTTTGTCGAAGTTGAATTTCAACCGCTCTTGCTTCACGCGCCAGGAATCGATGATGTCAAGACCGACGCTCACTGCGGCGCCAAGTGTATGGTCAATGAACCGTGAAAAGCGGGCGCCACGGAAAACCTAAGATCTGAGAAGATGATGGGTTTTAATTGGCGGTTGCTGATGGCGGTTGCTGATAAAGCGTTAATCCGCGGCCGGAGTGCCGGTGAAATTTTTGCCAAACCTGGAAACTTAGGGGCCTAGAGGCGCCCAGGTGCGCGCAAACTTGACTCTTCACGCTCTGAGCATCACCAAGCGGCCCCCTGCGAAGCGCGCGCTAGTCTAGAGCTGGGGCGCTTCTGTGTTGGCTTGAGGGCTGTCATGAGTTTATCGATCGGCCTGGATTTCGGCACCACGAACACCGTCGCGACGACGATGAATGCGGATGGGCAGTCGGACACCATCAAATACACCCATGGCGGCGAAACGTTCGACAGCCTCCGCTCTGTGCTCTGCTTTTGGCAAACCCATGACGAAGATGTGCTGCGCACGAAAGTCGAGGCGGGGCCGTGGGCGATCGAGGAATTTCTCGATCTGGCGGGCGAGTGCCGCTTCATTCAATCCTTCAAGACCTTCGCCGCCAGTGCGCTGTTTACCGATACGCTGATCTATTCCCGGCGTTTGAAGTTTGAGGAATTGCTGGCGGCGTTTCTACGGCAGGCGCGGGCTCATTCCGGCGCGGATTTTCCCAAGCGCGTCGTAATCGGGCGGCCAGTAAAATTCGCGGGAAATATGCCGGACGACGTGCTGGCGCACACACGCTACGAAGCCGCGCTGCGCAGCGTAGGCTTCGAGGAAATCCACCATGTTTACGAACCCGTCGCCGCGGCGTTTTTTTATGCGCAGCGCCTGAACGACGATGCGACCATCCTCGTCGCGGATTTCGGCGGCGGCACGAGCGACTTCTCAATCGTACGATTTTCGGCCGCTCCGGATGGCCTGGATTATAAACCGCTCGCGCATACGGGCCTTGGCGTTGCGGGCGACGCATTCGATTCCCGCATTATCGATCAGGTCGTGGCGCCCGCGTTCGGCAAAGGTTCTGAATATTTGAGCTGGGGTAAGGTGCTGCCTGTGCCGAACGGCTATTTTTCAAAGTTCAGCCGCTGGCACGAACTATCCATCATGCGCCATTCGCGCGATTACCGCGAACTACAGCAACTCTTGCGGACCAGCTTCCAGCCGGATCTGATCCAAGCCTTCATCGCATTTCTGGACGCGGATGCCGGCTATGCGATGAATCGCGCGGTCTCCGACGCCAAAATGCAGCTTTCAAATAAGGACGAGGGCACGCTTTCCCTGCATGTCGCGGGCGTCGATATTGAACACACGATCAAGCGCGCAGAGTTCGAGGCGTGGATCGCACCCGAACTCGCCGAAATCGGCGCGTGCGTCGACCGTGCATTGATCGAGGCCGGCTTGACTGAATCCGGGATCGATCGCGTCTTCTTGACGGGCGGCTCGTCGCTTGTGCCCGCCGTGCGCGCTCAATTTGAGGCGCGCTTCGGCGCAGCCAAGATTGAAACGGGCGATCAATTGGTGTCGATCGCGAACGGGCTGGCGCTGATCGCGCGCGAGCGGGACATCAGCCGCTGGGAGGCGTAAGATGCGTCCCCGGGCTGAGCGGCGATTAATTTTCATGAAGCCAAGAAAAAAGCCCAGCGACGAAGAACCGTCGAAAGTCTTCCAGTCCTATCCGATGACGTGATGAACATATTGGCGGGTCAGGAATGCCTCCATCGCCTCGGTCGAGCCTTCAGTGCCATAACCGCTTTCCTTCACGCCGCCGAATGTGGCTTCGACGTGCGATACGGCAAAGGTGTTGATGCCGATCTGACCCACTTCCAGGCGCTTGGCGATTTGTTCCGCGGCGGCGAAATCCTTCGAGAAAATATAGCCCGCCAAACCCGCTCGCAGACTGTTCGCCCTGGCGATCGCGTTGTCGACATCTGAAAACGGCGTCGCCGCGGCGATGGGACAGAACGGCTCGACGCTCATAATCGATGCGCGGTCGGAAACGTCCGCGAGCAGCGTCGGCTGAAAAAAGTAGCCGCGATTTCCCAAACGTTGCCCGCCTGCGGCGATGCGCGCGCCGGTCTCCACTGCGTCTTGCACGAAATTCTCAGCGGCGCGCAGGCGCCGTTCGTTCGCCAAGGGGCCCATTTGCACGCCGTCGTCGCGGCCTTTGCCGACCTTCAGAGCCGACAGCGACGCGCTGAAGGCGTCGACGAAATCGCCATAGATCTTATCAGCAACGTAAAAGCGCGTTGGCGAGGTGCAGACCTGCCCGGCGTTTCTTGTTTTACCGCCCACGGCCGCCGCAACGGCGGAATCGATATCTGCGTCGGCCAGAATGATGACGGGCGCATGGCCGCCCAGTTCCAGCGTGCATGGCTTCAGATGTTCGGCGGCGACGCGCGCCACGTCGCGGCCAATCGCCGTCGAGCCGGTGAAGGTGATCGTCCGAACAAGCGGCGACGCGATGATTTGTTCCGAGATGCGCGGTGCATCGCCAAAGACCACGTTCAGCGCGCCTTCCGGCAGGCCGGCTTCATACAAGCATGCCGTCATGGCGAGGGGGGCGGCGATCGTTTCTTCGGCTGGCTTGAGAATGCAGGCGCAGCCGGCCGCCAAAGCCGGAGCGATCTTGCGGGCGCTGAGCAGAAGCGGAAAGTTCCAGGGCGTGAAACAGGCGACGACTCCGATTGGGCGCGGCGTAATTGTCTGCACGGCGTTGGGCGCGCGCGGCGGGATAATGCGACCGTAAATGCGCAGCGTCTCTGCGGCGTACCAATCGAAGGTTTCCGCCGTCAGCTCGACTTCCATCATCGCTTCCGGCAGCGGCTTGCCTTGTTCGACGCTCAAAACGAGAGCGATCGAAGCTTTGTTCTCGCGGATTTTGTGCGCCCCAGCGGCCAAGATGCGGCTTCGGCCTTGCGGCGGCAGTGCTTGCCATTTCTGCATGCCGTCCTGCGCACTCTTGAGCGCGTCATCGACCTCCTGCAACGAGGCGCCGCCGATCTGCGCGAGTGTATCCTCAGTGGCCGGATCGAGAAGCAAAAACGTAGCGCCGGCGCCCTGTCGTAGCGCGCCGCCGATATGCAGGCCAAGCTCAAGCTTGACGCTATCGATATTCATGCTGGCCAGCGAGGACATGATCTATCTCCATTGCACACGTTGGACGCAGCGCCGTAGGCCGCTTTTATGTCGTCAGCCAGTCCGGCATGAATTCCAGCGCCAACTGATCTTCAACCGTCATGCGGCGTTTCGCCAAGGCCACCAGCGCGCCATTGACCATCACTTCCGGCGCCAGCTCGCGGGAATTGTAGGTGGACGACATCGTGGCGCCATAAGCGCCCGCCGTCATGAAGGCGAACAGATCGCCAGGCTTCGCCGCCGGCAATTCACGGCCCGTGGCGAAGGTGTCGCCAGTTTCGCAAATCGGTCCGACCACGTCATAGGTCTCTGTCGACGCATTCCAAGCGGCTTCACGCACGGGCCAGATGTCATGATAGGCGTCGTACAAAGCCGGGCGTAGCAAATCGTTCATCGCCGCGTCGAGGATCAGGAATTTCCGGCCGTCGCCCTGTTTCACATAGATCGTGCGCGACAACAAAACGCCTGCATTGCCTGCGATCAGCCGGCCCGGCTCGAACGCCAATTCCACATCCAGATCGCCGATCGCATTCAGCACCATGTCGGCATATGCCTTGGGCGAGGGCGGCTCAACGGCGCCTTGATAGGGCACGCCCAAACCGCCGCCAAGATCCAACACACGCACCGGCATGCCGCCCGCGCGCAATTCGCGCGCAAAGGCGACCATGCGGCGGAAGGCGGCATCCATCGGCGCCAGATCCGTGATCTGGCTACCGATATGGCAGGCGATGCCGACCGGATCGAGATGCGCAGATGCGTGCGCGCGCGCATAAAGCCGCGTGGCATTTTCAAAGCTCACACCGAATTTGTTTTCCGATTTGCCGGTGGTGATCTTAGCGTGGCCGCCTGCGCCGACATCCGGGTTCACCCGAATGGCGATGGGTTGCTTGCGGCCCGCATCGATGGCGACTTGCTCCAGCAAATCCATTTCCGGTTCGGATTCGATATTGATCTGGCCGACGTCGTTTTCGAGCGCGAACTCAAGTTCGTCGCGCGTCTTGCCGACGCCGGAGAGCACGATCTTTGCACCGGGAATGCCGGCCGCCATGGCGCGCCGCACTTCACCCGCTGAAACGGTGTCCGCGCCCGCGCCGAGGCGTGCGAGCGTGCGTAACACCGCAACATTGGAATTGGCCTTCATCGCAAAGGCGATTTTCACGGGACGCGGGGCGAAGGCCTCTTCGAATACTTTATAGTGCCGCTCCAACGTATTGGACGAATAGACATAGACCGGTGTGCCGAAGCGATTTGCGATATCTTCGAGCGCGACATCCTCACAAAAAAGGCGGCCATCTTTATAGACAAAAAAGTGCATTTAGGGGGCCTTGCCGGTAGGGCTTTCAACGGCGTGATCGCCGCCGCCAGGAAGTTAATAGCGCGGGCTGGAGGCGGTCATATCCTCCACGGGCGGCAATGCGCCCTGGCTCTGGCTCATATCGATCGCGGCGGGCGTTTGCGCATTTTGATCGACCGGTATGGCGACGCGCGTGCGGCCTTCCGCGCGCTCAGCCGCCGCCGCCGCGGCTTCACGTTTTTGCTGCTCTTGATATGTTTCGCGCGCATCGCCCCAGAGCGGCGCCGGCCGCTCCAGTTTGCCTTTCAGGCCGCAGCCTGCGCTCAAAACCGCCAGCGCCGAGATCCCGGCCGCAATCAGCACACGCTTCATTTCAAACGCTCCTTCCACGCGGCGGCCTGCGCTCGGACATTGTCCGGGGCGGTCCCCCCATAGGATTTCCGGCTGGCCGCCGACGCCGATACCGATAGCACGTCATAGACGCCCTGATGAATGCGCGGCTCGATTTTTTGCATCTCGGCCAAAGGCACGTCCCAGAGCATCGCATTCAGCTCTTCGGCGCGCTTCACGATGGCGCCGGTGACATGGTGGGCGTTGCGGAACGGCATGGCCAGCTCCCGAACTAGCCAATCGGCGAGGTCCGTGGCGGTGGAATAGCCATTGCCGGCGGATTCTTCCATGGCGGCGCGGTTGAAGCTGAGGTCGCCCACCATGCCGGCCATTGCCGCAAGGCAAAGCGCGGCGTCGTCGAAGGCGGCGAATGTCAGGGCTTTGTCGTCCTGCAGATCCTTGGCGTAGGCGAGCGGCAGCGCCTTCACCAATCCCGCCAGCGCGGCGAACCGGGACATGGCCTGCGAGGCCTTGCCGCGCACCAATTCAGCGGCGTCCGGGTTCCGCTTTTGCGGCATGATCGAGGACCCGGTGGACCAGGCGTCCGACAACCGCGCGAAGCCGAATTGCGGTGAGGTCCAGAGCACGATCTCTTCGGCCAGACGCGACAGATGCACGCTCATGATCGACAGGACGGCGAGGGCCTCCATCGCGAAATCGCGGGAAGAGACGGCGTCCAGAGAATTGCGCATCGGCCGGGCGAAGCCCAAGGCCTTGGCGGTCATTTCGCGGTCCAGCGGAAAGCCGGTGCCGGCCAAAGCTGCCGCGCCCAACGGGCTTTCGTCGAGATTGGTGATGGCGGATTGCATGCGATTGCGGTCGCGCTGCGCCATTTCGGCATAAGCCAGCAAATGGTGGCCCAATGTGATGGGCTGGGCGGTTTGCAGATGGGTGAAGCCCGGCATGATCCAATCGGCGTGGGCGCTGGCTTTATCGACCAGCGCCACGATCAGCGCGTGCAATTGCCCGTCGGCCTGCTGCAAGGCGCGCTTGACCCAAAGGCGGAAATCCACGGCGACCTGATCGTTGCGCGACCGGGCCGTGTGCAGCCGGCCGCCGGCATCGCCGATGATCTCCTTCAGGCGCGATTCGACATGCATATGGATGTCTTCGAGCTCCTGCCGGAACGCGAAATCGCCTCGGGCGATCTCCTCGGCGACCTGGTCCAGACCCTTCAGAATAGCGGCGGAATCGTCTTGGGAGATGATGCCTTGCTTGGCCAGCATGGCGGCGTGGGCCTTAGATCCCTCTATGTCTTCGGCCCACAAGCGTTTATCCACGTCGATTGACGCGTTAATCGCCTGCAAAATTTCGCCGGGCTTGGCGCCGAAACGCCCACCCCACATATTCTGGCCTGACATGACAAACCCTGACCGCGCCGCCCCCAAGAGCAGCTTGATTCTCTATAGCGCCATCGCCGCGATTGCGGCGGCTTTGCTCTATGCGCTTTTTCATTTCGCTTCAAACGCTAGCGCGCCAGGTGTTGCGGGGAAATTGAAGCCCTACGTCAAAGGGCATATGGCGTCGGTCCAATTCCTGCCGGACCCGCCGCCGCAGCCCACCCAGACGTTTGTCGACGCGGACGGCAAAGAGCGCACCTTGGCCGATTTCCGGGGCAAAATGGTGCTTGTAAACCTCTGGGCGACCTGGTGCACGCCCTGTAAGGCCGAAATGCCGACCTTGGCCGCTTTGGCCGCGAGCAGCGACCCATCCAAGCTCGTCGTGGCCGCCATCTCTGTCGATAATGAAGGGCGCAGCGCGGAGGCGAAAGCCTTCATCGATGGCTTCGATGCAAAAAACTTCGATTTCTATCAAGATACTACATCCGCGATCGTGTTTGCCGCGGCCGCCGAAGGCATGCCGGTCAGCATCCTGTACGATCGCGACGGCAAGGAAATCGCCCGGTTGGCGGGCGCGGCGGATTGGGCCAGCACGGACGCCCGGGCGTTCCTGGAAGCGGCCCAGGCCCCCTGAACGCTCCAGAGCATTGCCCGATCAAAGTGATGCAAATCGATCGGACAGGCCTCTGGCAATGTTTTGATAAGCATTCCACCAGAGTCTGAGGGCGGTTGCAAAACTGCCGGGACTACAATGTCAAATTCAAGCGCCAGCGATTCTGCGGAGGGGGATGACACGCGCGCCGACGCGGCGACGCAGCTTGTGGTCGAATCGCAGGATGTCGGCGCCGTGATGACCGCGATGAACCGCATCCAGATTTTGGCCGAAACGCTGTTCGAAACGAATCTCGATCCCATGCAGATTGAGCTGCTTGGCGCGCTTATCGATTCCGGCATGGATCTGCGCCGCCGATTGTTAGGCGCGTCCGCCGTCGTGACCTCCGACGCCGAAGACGACGTGGTCTATCTCGACGATGATTTTGAGCTGGGCGTGACCGGCGTCAATGAGGAAGATTTCCGCGATTTCGAGGAAGATCTGTTTCTCTACGAAGAGACGCTGCAATACGCGCCGCCGCCGCCACATCCCAAGGACGAGTCCGAGGATTCCCTGCTGGAGGTTTTGGACGCGGAAAGCCCCGTAGATTTTGAGGACATTATCGAAGCGCCGAACGGCCCGTTGCGCGGTTTGCGTGTGGTTCTGGTCGACGAAAACCCCGGACATTTGACTGCGGTCTCGAACCTTTTGAGGGATCTCGGTGCGGAGCCAGAGCTTATCGCCGCCGAATTCGCTGCGCAGGCCATCCGGCAGGGCGCCTTTGATGCGGCCTTGGTGGACATGCAAAGCGCCGCGCGCATCGGGCTTTCGCTGGTGCGGCTATTGCGCGTCGCCAGCGACACGCGCCTAGACCGCACAACTATTTTCGCCATTCTACCGAACGCCACGCTAGAACAGATCCGCGATTGCCTGTCCGCCGGTGCGGATGGTTGGCTGCCCCGGCCGCCGACTCGCGCCCATCTGCTGGAGCAATTGGAAGTGCTGGCGATCGAGAAGAGTTTCGATCGCGACGCGGCTTAAGGGCTAATCTTCTCTTTGCGTGAAACTTGACGAACCTTCGCGCACACTTTTTTGTGCATGCATCGAGCCCCGTCCGCCGACCAGACCGCCGCATTTTTTTTAAGGACGATGACGAGCCCGCAACAATGGGCTCGGCGCAATGGCTGTTGTCTTCGCTCTGCCGTTTTGCGTGCTTTGCATCCATCTGGCGTGATCGCGCCGGGCGGGACATTGCCTTAGAATTGGTGCGTGAAACAGATCAGGACGCCGTCATCAGGCTCACGGGCGCGATAATAGGCTGCATCGAGCTTTCAATTAATCCGAGTTTGTGGGTGCGCGCGGATTTCTATCGTGGCGAATCCTGGTTCGGGCGGGGCGGGATCGAGCGCTGTTACGAGGAGTGCGAAATCTGGCCCGACGGCGCCGATGGGGTGATCGGTCCCAAGGTTGAAGACGACCCGCCGGGTCGCATCTCGAAGCGCGGCTATTGGATACAATTCGATACCTTGCACTGGCCAGGTTACGAGAGCGCCGACCGAACGATCGGGTTTGAAATCCCGGACGCTTTTGGCGCTGAGTGGGCCCTAAAGGCCGCCCCCAACAATGCCTGAGACTGCTCACTCCGCCGCCGGCAGGGCGTAGTAAACGCTCGCCCCAGGCCCAAGCGGCAGATCCAGAAACACCCATCCAAATGTCAACGCCATGCCCACGATCAATAGCCAGATCGAATAAGGCAGCATCGCCGCCGTCAGACTGCCGAGGCCGAAATTAGTGCGCCAGCGCTGGCAGAAGGTGAGCACCAGTGGGAAATAGACCATCAGCGGCGTGATGATGTTGGTGGCCCCGTCGCCGACGCGATACGCCGCCGTCGACATTTCCGGCGAAACCCCCAGCAGCATCATCATCGGTACGAGCACGGGCGCGAGCAGCGCCCATTTCGCGCTGGCCGAGCCGATCACCAGATTGACGCCCGATGAAAAGACCACAATCAGCGCCAGCAGAACCGGCATCGGCAGACCGGAATCGCCGATCGCGTCTGCGCCTTGCACCGCGAAGATCAGACCCAGATTAGACCAATTGAACATCGCCACGAAATGCGCCGCCGCGAAGGCGAGCACGAGATAATAAGAGAGGTCCCCCATCGCGCCAGCCATCATGTGCACGACATCGCGATGGTTTTTAACCGTACCGGTCGCGGCGCCATAGGCCCAGCCGGCGGCGAGGAACAGCAGCATGAACGCCGCCACCAATGATTTGTAGAATGGCGTGAGCCGCCCTTCGGGTGTGGCGGAATCTTCGTCGATTAGCGGCGTGCCGGGCCCGAACGTAAAGAACGCCCACAAAGCGACGATCGCCACCGCTGCAAGCCCTGCGCGCACCAGGCCTTTTTTTTCCAGCGCGCTCAAGGGCGCATCGGAATCACCCACGTTCGCCATCGCCGCTCCGTCCGGCGGCGAGAAACGCTGCAGACGCGGCTCGATCAATCGGTCGGTGACAAACCAGATCACTGGCAAAAACACGATCAGCATGGCGGCGATGAAAAACCAATTGCCGGCGATGTTCGCATCCCAACTGGGGACGATTTGCTCCGCGGCGGTTTCGGTTATGCCGAACAGCAAAGCGTCAAGCTGGCCCGGCAGCAGATTGGCCGAAAAGCCGCCCGCGACGCCGGCGAACGCTGCGGCGATGCCCGCGATCGGGTGACGCCCAGCGGCGGCGTAGAGCACGCCCGCAAGCGGGATCAGCACGACATAAGCGGCGTCGGCGGCGAGATTGCCCATCATGCCGACAAAAGCGACAGCCGGCGTCAGCCACATCTTAGGGACGCCGCGCACGCCCGCGCGCATCGCGGCGGCGAACAGGCCAGAGCGCTCGGCCACGCCGGCGCCCAGCATCACCACCAGAACGTAACCCAGCGGGTGAAAGTGCGTGAAGGTTTGGGGCATCTCGACCCACACACGCCGGATATTGTCCGGCGATAGAATGGAGACCGCGCTGATGAGCTTCGGCGCGCCGTCTTCGCCAAGCTCGGTGGGGTGCGGCGCCGAAAAATTGAGGAGCTCCGCGATCACGCTGCCCGCAACAAGGAAGCCGATCAACCAGAGAAAGATAAAAACCGGATCCGGCAACTTGTTGCCCGCGCGCTCTATGAGCCCGAGAAGTCCGGTTTGCTTGTCTTGCGCCGCCGCCATAAATCTTCGCCCGCATTGTTCCTGGCCACATGACAAAGGCATGCGGCGCGTCAGGTTTAGCGATTAGCCGCCCGCGGGATTTGGCGCTAGGGGAAGAAATGAAGCGCTGAGAGCGCAATGGCGATTGCCGCCAAATGCGCCGCCCGCCAATGACCGCGCCTCTAGGGCGCTGCGCCGTCTGCGTCCGCGCTCTCGAGTATGGGCATCTCGACAATAAAGCGCGCGCCGCGCGGCGCGTTCGCTTGCACTAGAAATTGGCCGTTTAACTGGCCGATGACGCCGGTGATCAATCTGAACCCCCAGGCTTCTGCGCATATGGCTGACGTCAAATCCAGGCGGCAGACCGACGCCTTCATCCGAGACCTGCACCACAAGCAATCTATCGCGCTTGTGGGCGGAGACGGCGATCGTCCCGGGGCCGTCCGGATAAGCGTATTTGATGGAATTGGTCACCATTTCATTGCTCAACAATCCCAGCGGAATGGCGTGATCCGCCGACAGGATAATCTGATCCGACGTGCAGATGATCGTATGATCGCCCGCGGCCTCGTTCAGTTTTTTGCAAAGTTCGCTGACAAAATCGCTGAGCTCAATATAGCCGATATTCGCGTCGCGCCACAGATGGTCGTGGACTTGCGCGATGGTCTCTACGCGCGAACTCGCATCGCGCAAGGCCTGCTCAATGTCCTCGGATTGCGCACTCCGCGCTTGCACGCGGAGCATGCTGACCACGGACGTCAAACTGTTCTTGACGCGATGGCTCATTTCGCACGTGAGCAGCGCCTGAAACTCCAGCGCCTGCGCCAGTTTCGCGTCTGCTTGCTGGCGTTCGATCGCAATCCCTAGCAGACCCGCGAACACAGCGAGGAAATCCGCATCGGCGCGGTCGACCTGACCCGGATCCGGGCTGTGCACTTCCAACACGCCATAGGGTCTGGAGATTTCATTGCCGCGTTCGACCAAAACATTGATCGCGCGTTTGACGCCGTGCTCGGCGAGCAAGAGCGGCGTGCGAAAGCGCGCCTCCTCATGCAGATGATTGGAAATGATGGATTGCCCGGTGTGGTAGGCATAGCCGGCGGGGGATTCCAGATCGGCGCCGAGCTTCGCTTCATCGATCGTGCCGGGGTCCCGGCCGATTTCCGCGCGCACTTCAAGCCGGTTATCGTCGGGAAGATATTCCAGGACCTTCGCGTACGGCGCCTCCGATCCTAGCGCGCAAAGCTCCGACGCGTTCTGCAGGATCTTTTTCAGATCGCGGGACTGCATCGCGAAGCGTCCGAACTTGCCCAGGATCGCTTGCTGACGCAGGCGATAGGGTAGCTCATCACGCGTTTCCGGCGTCGGGGGCGCGACTCTTAATTCCGGGGGCGCATCCGAAGAGATTGGATTTCTCTCGTTCGAAGGGCCTTTTGAAGTGGACATTGATCGAAAACCTTAAAGGATGGGTGGCGGGGGTGGCCCGCTAAGGTCATCGACGCGGCCAAAAGGGCCGCCAAACGTCACTATGCGCTACTTAATCACAAACCGGGGGGGCTGAACGCGCGGAAAGCCAGGTTCGATTGGCGGGCACTGTGGTCGCGTCTCAAATTGCCCCATTGCCGAAGCGGATTTCCTCAACGGCAAGTCCGCAGCCGCCAAACGCACACTTGCATCGAAGAGCGCGCGGCAGCGCGGCTTTGGCGGACATCCGCACAATCTCCCTCGCCGCAAGCGGCAGGGCGCCAGAACCTCGCCAGGATGAACCGCCCCGCGCCCTGCACAAGCCCCACCCCATCCCGGGATTGATTCACAGCCGCACCCGGCGCATTTTGCGGCTATGGTGAAACTCGACAAAATCTACACCCGGGCCGGGGACAACGGCACGACGCGCCTCGCCACCGGCGAGGAGTTGGGTAAGGACAATGCCCGGGTCGAAGCCTATGGCGCGGTCGACGAGGCCAATTCCGCGCTCGGCATCGCCCGGCTGGAGGCAAAGGCCTGGCCGGAACTGGATCACATCCTGGAGCGGGTCCAAAACGACCTCTTCGACGTCGGGGCCGACCTCGCCACCCCCGAGCGCGAAAAACCGCTGGGCTTCACCCCCTTGCGCGCGACCCAGGCCCAGATCGACCGGCTGGAGGGCGAAATCGACCAGCTTAACGCCCATCTCGCCCCGCTGGAGAGTTTCGTTCTGCCGGGCGGAAGCGCCGCGGCGGCGCATCTCCACCTCGCCCGGGCGATCTGTCGCAGGGCGGAGCGGCGAGCCGTGACCCTGGCCCACGACCCGGCGGAGAAGGTTTCGCCCCTGGTCGTTCACTATCTCAACCGCCTGTCAGACCTTCTGTTCGTGGCGGCGCGCTGGGCCAATTATATGTCCGGGCACGGCGATGTTCTGTGGACGCCGGGGAAAAACCGCTAATCTCCAGCCTTCGGGGCCCAATCCCGGCGGGTTTACAGGCTTATAACCAGTCCTACTTCAATGGATGAATTGACGGATCGGCTGGTGCATGGCTAGTTCCGGCCACCTTATTCTTGGGCTTCGGTTTCAGTCCATCCCCGGTTCAATGGGGACCGGAATCCGGGCTAAACCCTCTCGGAGGAACGTATGAAAGTGCTCGTGCCCGTGAAGCGGGTGGTTGACTACAATGTTAAAGTCCGCGTGAAGGCCGACCAGACCGGCGTCGATCTCGCCAATGTGAAGATGGCGATGAACCCGTTCTGCGAAATTGCCGTCGAAGAGGCGGTGCGCATGAAGGAAAAAGGCGGCGCGACGGAAATCGTCGCCGTGTCCATCGGGCCCGACAAAGCGCAGGAAACCCTCCGCAGCGCGCTGGCCATGGGCGCCGACCGCGCGATCCTGATCCAGACCGATGAAAACGTCGAGCCGCTGGCCGTCGCCAAATTGCTGGCGAAGGTCGTTGAAGCCGAACAGCCGGGTCTTGTGATCTTGGGCAAGCAGGCCATCGACGACGATTCGAACCAGACCGGCCAGATGCTGGCGGCGCTCTTGGGCTGGCCGCAGGCCACCTTCGCCTCCAAGGTCGAAGGGTCCGAAGGCAAGTTCTCCGTTACCCGCGAAGTCGATGGCGGTCTGCAGACCTTGGCGCTCGACGGCCCGGCCGTCGTCACCACGGACCTTCGCTTGAACGAGCCGCGCTACGCTTCGCTGCCGAACATCATGAAGGCGAAGAAGAAGCCGCTGGACGTGAAGAAGCCGGACGAACTGGGCGTGGACGTTTCGCCGCGTCTGCAGGTCCTGAAAGTGACCGAACCGCCGAAGCGTCAAGCCGGCGTGAAGGTGGCGGACGTCACCGAATTGGTCAGTAAACTGAAGAATGAATCGGGAGTCCTGTAATGGCCATTCTCCTCATCGCCGAACACGATAACGCGCATCTGAAGGACGGCACGGCGAAGGTCCTCACGGCCGCCAAAGCCATCGGCGGCGACATCGACATCCTGGTTGCGGGCGAAGGCGTTGCGGCTGTGGCCGAAGCGGCGTCCAAGCTGGGCGGCGTGCGCAAGGTGCTGGTCGCTGACGGCGCGGGCCTGAAGAACCACATCGCCGAAGCGCTAGAAGCGCTGATCGTGCCGCTGGCCGCGAGTTACGACACCATCATCTTCGCCGCCGACACCACGGGCAAGAACGCCGCGCCGCGCATCGCCGCTAAGCTCGACGTAATGCAGATCTCCGAGATCGTCTCGGTCGAGGCGCCGGACACCTTCACGCGCCCAATCTATGCCGGCAACGCGCTGATGACGGTGAAGTCCACCGACGCAAAGCGCGTCGTCACCGTGCGTCTGGCCAGCTTCCAGGCCTCGCTTGAGGGCGGCTCGGCCCCGGTCGAAGTCGTGGACGGCTCTGCCGCCGCGCCGAAGACCACTTTTGTCGGCCAGGAATTGTCGAAGTCGGATCGTCCCGAACTCGTCGGCGCCAAGCGCATCGTCTCGGGCGGCCGCGCCATGGGCTCCTCGGAAAACTTCGTGATCATCGAAAAGCTGGCCGACCGGATCGGCGCCGCCGTGGGCGCATCGCGCGCCGCGGTCGATGCAGGCTACGCCCCGAACGATTATCAAGTCGGCCAGACCGGTAAGATCGTCGCGCCGGAGCTCTATGTCGCCATCGGCATTTCCGGCGCCATCCAGCATTTGGCGGGCATGAAAGACTCCAAAGTCATCGTCGCCATCAACAAGGACGAGGAAGCCCCGATCTTCCAAGTCGCCGATTACGGTCTGGTGGGCGATCTCTTCAAGGTCGTCCCGGAGCTGATCGGCGCGCTGGACGCCGCGGGCGTCTGATCCATTCGACGCGACGCCTTTTCCCGATTTGAGTTCCGAAACTCAAATCGGGAGAGGCGTCAAAAAAACACGCCTCAATCCCGGCGCCGCATTGCAGCGCGAACCGAACCGGCGCTATTGTTTTCGGGCTCACGCGACGCCAACTTGAAAGGTGCAGCCTTTTCAGCGCGGCGTGTTGGGGGGAAAGCGGAGTTTAGCGCGCGTTGGGCGTGCGACCCGCGCACGAAAGCGCAAACATGCAGAATGTGAAGACGATAGGTATTATCGGCGCGGGCCAGATGGGGAACGGCATCGCACATGTGTGTGCGCTGGCCGGCTACAATGTCCTGCTGCACGACGTCTCGCTCGACCGCATCGAGCAGGGCCTGGGCTCGATCCGCCACAATATTGGCCGCCAAGTCGCCAAGGGGATCATCACCCAAGCCGATCAGGACGCCGCCTTAAAGCGCATAGAAACCGCGGAAACGCTGGCCGATATCGGTCAGGCCGATCTGGTCATCGAAGCCGCCACCGAAAAAGAGCCGGTGAAGCGCAAGATCTTCCAAGATCTCACACCTTTCCTCGGGCCGGACACCTTTCTGGCCACCAACACCTCGTCGATCTCCATCACGCGTCTGGCCTCGGCGACGGACCGGCCGGAGCGGTTCATCGGCCTGCACTTCATGAATCCGGTGCCGCTGATGAAGCTGATCGAAATCATTCGCGGCCTCGCCACCAGTCAGCAAACCTATGACATGGCGGTGGGTCTCGCGGGCGTGGTCGGCAAGACCATCGCCAACGCCGAAGATTTCCCGGCCTTCATCGTCAATCGCGTCCTAATGCCAATGATCAATGAAGCCGTGTACACGCTCTATGAAGGCGTCGGCACGGTGCACTCGATCGACACGGCGCTGAAGCTGGGCGCCAATCATCCGATGGGCCCTTTGGAGCTGGCGGATTTCGTCGGTTTGGATACGTGTTTGTCGATCATGCAAGTGCTGCATGAAGGCCTCGCCGACACCAAATACCGCCCGTGCCCGCTGCTGGTGAAATATGTCGAGGCCGGCTGGCTAGGCAAGAAATCTGGCCGCGGTTTTTATGATTATCGCGGCGAAACGCCGATGCCGACGCGGTAGGCTAAGCGCAGCAATCCACCCCACGGGACCGTCATCCTAAGTCGAGCGCCGCAGAGCGGTGCGAGTACCTCGGTATGCGGCCTGCTGCGCAGGCCTTACTTTAGGATGACGGTAGAAATTCTCTCGAACGGCGGGGCAATCAGCCCCTCAAGCGTTCTGCTTCCACCAATATCCAGCGCACAGCAGAATGATCGCGATGAATTGCACCAGCACACGCATGCGCATGAATTTGTTCGAGTTCGAGCGCCCATATTCACCGCCTTTGAACAGCGCATAGATCCCGAAACACAGGATCACAAACACCGCCCCAACGGCGACGAAGGCCAGAATGTCGAATGGATTGCTAGGCATATTCTATCTCAAACGCGCCCCAAAGAGGCTCAGCTCAAGCATTTAGCTTAGCGCGTTCTGAAGGGAAGGGCGGGGGAAAATTGTCGCGGGCGGCTCACCCCTCCACCCTCTACGCCGTCGCTGCGCTCCGGCTTAATGGTCCCCCGCCCCAAATTGCATTTGGGGAGGAATTGCGTCGCGCCCTTCATCGACGTTCCAGATAGAGACGCGACGGTAATTCCTCTCCAAGCTTGCTCGGGGAGGGGGGCGCCCGTAGGGTGGTGGAGGGGTAAGGTTTAGCGCAGCGACTTAAGAAAATCAGGAGCGAAAAAGTCCTCACCCCTCCAAGAGCCGCTGCGCGATTACATCCGCTTGGATATCGTCGGCGCCTTCGAAGACGATCAGGCTTTGCGGGTCACTTAGAACTGAACTGATCGGTTATTTCCGCGCGAAGCTGTCGCCGCCTTGGATCCGCAGCGAGATGCCGGCCCCGCTTCAGCCCAATCGCCGCCCAGGTGGCGGGGAGCACACAAAAACTCATCCTCCCGCTCCATCCGTGCCCGTCAGATGCGTGCATGGATCACGCGCCGACAGCATCGCGTCGGACGGTGGGCTCTCCCGTTTTCGGTCATTGCGCGGGTCTGGTCCAAGCGGCATAACGTGGGCGATATCGGTCACTCGCAACAAGCCCGGAACAGAGCCTGCTTATCGGCACTGCATTCTAGGGCAGCTCTATTAAAGCGGGTGGCCTGGAAACTGCTCTCACTAGAAGTGCTTCAGCCGTTGAGGTGAAGAGAGTCTCGAAAGCGGACCGCCGTCTTCGAATGCATTCATAAGGCGCCGTTTGCGATTAGTCGCTGGCGAGTCATCCTGCTCTTACCGTGCGCGTTTGAAGCGAACAGCATCCGCTCCTTTAAAAAGCCTTGGCCATTTGCGCCTTCTCCGAAGCGAAAACGATTCCATGTTCTTGGAAAATCGCAGCAAGCGGTGTTGGAACGGGCATTTTTAAAAGGCGCATTGGTCTGGTGCTCAATGTGCGTACGTCAGGCTATCCTCCGAATTACGTTGGAGTTTCTGCTTTGGCTGGGCCAATGCCCGACAAGATATACAGTCCGTGTTCACAGCTCGGGCCATACTGCCACTCGATAGTTCGGTTTCCTTCCGGCCGCGACCGAGTAAAGATTTCGCAAATAGTGAGGAAGCGGCATGCACACGAGCACTGCACTGGATTTGATGCGCCGAGCGCTTCGCATCGTCGAAGCGCAAACGCCGGAAATGGCGGATGCCTACATGCATGTGCCTCTTGATTATTATTCCAACGCCGATTTAGCCGCACGTGAGCGAGAGATTTTTGAGACGACGCCGTTAGCGCTGATCGCCGGATCCGAGATCGGCAAACCGAACGACTATCTGGTGCGCAACGCCGTCGGCAAATCCGTGCTGATCACGCGCGACGAAAACGGCAAGGCGCACGCCTTCTTAAATTATTGCCGGCATCGCGGAGCCGAACCCGCCAAGGGTTGCGGCAATGCACGGCGCTTCACCTGTCCCTACCACGCCTGGACCTATGACAATCATGGCCAGCTGATTGGCATGCCGCTGCGCGATCGGCACTTGAGCCTCGACCTTTCTCAATATGGTTTGACGGAATTGCCCTCAGAGGAACGTCACGGATTCATTTGGGTCGTGCTGCGCCCAAACCATCCGATCGACGTCGCCGCGCATCTGGGCGAACTGGATCAGGAGATCAAGGACCTTGGCTGCGCCGGGATGACCTATCATCCCAGCCTCGCCGAACAGCATCTGGCGGTAAATTGGAAGGCGGTCGGCGAAGGCCTTCTGGAAGGCATTCACGTGCCGCACGTCCATCCGCAGACTTTTGGTATGAACCCGCAGGCGACCAATGTTGACTTGTCCTTCTACGACCGCGTCGGACGGCACGTTCGCTATGGCTTTGCGATGTTCGACGAGGATGGCGCCAAGCGCCTAAGGGCCACGCCGGAATCAGAATGGAAACCGGAGCGCGAGCTTGGCTGCGTTTGGCTGATCTTTCCCGGACTGATGCTGGCGAACGAATTATACGGTCTGCTGTACGCCGACCTCACACCCGGCGCGACAACTGGCGAGTCTTATCTGCGCTATGGCTGGCTGAGCCCATATAAGGACGGACCCAACGGCATGCCTTCGCCGGAACACATGGCGGCGCGGGCGGCGCGCGGCGTGGGCGAAGACAAACCTGTCTGGGAGGGCTGCCAACGTGGGATATCGCATGGCTCGCATGACCATGTTCTGATCGGCCGCAATGAGAAGGGCCTCCAGCTATTCCACGAGATTGTGAGCCAGAGCATTGGCTATAACGGCCTGCGTTATGGCTGACGCCTCTGCGGCGCAACGACATTACGCTTTACATTTTGGCGCAGTGAAGTGATGGTGCCGGTAATTGAGAACGTTATTCTCATTTTCATAATCGTAATACTCGGGAGGGGTCATGGAGCGCGAGCTTCTGATGACCGGCATCGGCGGCCAAGGAGTCCAATTGGCGACCCAGGTGATCGCGCGCGCGCTGACGCTGGAAGGCCGCTATGTGATGTCGATGGGCACCTATGCGGGCTCCATGCGCGGCGCCAACACCGACACATCGCTGGTGTTCGCCGACGCGCCGATCAGCACGCCCCCCATCGTTGCGCGCGCCTGGTCGGCGATTGCGATGCATCACCGCTTCTGGGGTGACATGAAATCCAGGCTTGCCGATGGCGGCTTGCTGCTCGCCAACGCGCCGGTTGTCGAGCGGGACAGCGACATTGATCGCTTCAATTATATCGAGATCCCGGCCATCGCGATTGCGACAAATCTCGGCACGGTATTAGGCGCGGGGATGGTCATGATCGGCGCCTATGCGAAAATCACTAATTCCGTTTCGATCGATGCGTTGCGCGAGGCCATGGCGCAATCCTTGCCGCCATATCGCCAGAAACACGCACCCAGCAATATCGCAATGCTGGAAGCAGGCTATGCGCACGTCGCGCAACCCCTGCATTCCGTATGGGAGGCGGTGTAATGGGCGCCATGATCACCACACGCGGCACGATCACCGTCGATATCGAATTATGCAAAGGATGCGAGCTCTGCATACCCGCCTGCCCGATTGACGTTTTAACGATGAGCACCGCGCTCAACGATCGCGGCGAGCGCTATCCAGAACTGGCGCCGGGCTGCACCGGCTGCGGCGCCTGTTATTTCGTGTGCCCGGATTTCGTCTTCGCCATCTATGAATATGAAACGCCTAAGAAGTTTCCAGCCGCCGGAGGAGCAGCACTATGAGCCGCGAATTCGTGGAAGGATCGGAAGCCCTGGCGCGCGCCGCCATTGATGCGGGCTGCCGCTTCTTCGCCGGCTATCCGATGACGCCGTTCACCGAAGTGCTCGACCACATGGCCGAAAAGATGCCGGCCGCAGGTGGCGTCTGCATCAACGCCGAAAGCGAGCTGGAGGCCATCGGCATGACTTGGGGGGCCCTGGCCACAGGCGCCCGCGCCGCAACCGGTTCGGTTGGCCAAGGCCTTTCGCTGATGCAGGAAAGTTTCTCCGAGATCACGCGCGCCGAACTGCCGCTTGTGGTCTTCAACATGGCGCGCGGCCAATCGGATTATTTTCAGTCGACTCGCGGCGGCGGTCACGGCGACTATTATCACATTGTCCTTTGCCCCATCGATATTCACGAAGCGATCGAGCACGTCTATCTCGCCTTCGACCTCGCGGATCGCTGGCGCAATCCGGTGCAGATTTATGGCGATTACCTTTTGGGGCACACCTGGGAATCCGTCGATCTGTCGCCGCGCTCGGTCGCCCTTCCGTCAAAGGAATGGGCGCTGGACGGATCGCTGAACGGCACGGGTCGCGCACGCAACATCAATTCCATCGGCATGACCAAGGGCGCCAAGGGCATCGATCCGGAGACGTTCTGGAACCGCCTGCAGGATAAATACCGCGTGATCCAGGCTGCCGAAACGCGCATCGAAACGGAATTCACCGACGATGCGCTCTACACCGTCGCCGCGTGGGGCACTGCTGCGAAATTTGTGCGCTATGTCGTGCGGGAAATGCGCAAGGAAGGCTATAGGATCGGCTACATCCGCCCCATCACGTTGTGGCCGTTCCCGACCGACGCCTTCAAGGCAGCCGCGCGCGGCGCGCGCGAGATCGGCGTGTTCGAACTCAATGGTGGACAGATGATCGAGGACGTACGGCTCAGCCTTTTGGGCGATGCGCCAGCGGTTTCCATTGGCGGAATTTCGTCGGATTCCTCAGGCTTCGGGGTCGGGCCGTTGTTAAACACAGCGCGCATCCGCGAAATCATCGAGCGCCACTACGCGCGCGTCGCTGCTGCACGCGCCGCTTGATTCGGAAGGGATTGAGACATGATCATCATCGATACAACCCGGCCGCCTCAGGAACCCGCAAAGCAGAAGTGGGATAACCGCCCAGACCTTCTGATCGAAGGCGACCACGATCTATGCCCCGGCTGCGGCGAACCGATAGCGCTGCGCTGCATGCTGGAAGTCATCCAGGAAATGGGGCTGTCAAAGAGCGCCATCGGCGCAGTCGGCATCGGCTGCTACACAGCGCTGACCTCGCTTCTCGACACGGACATGGTGCAATGCCTGCACGGCCGCGCGCCGAGCGTCGCCACCGGCATCAAGCGCATGCGGCCCGAGAGCCTCGTCTATACGATGCAAGGCGACGGCGACATGGTGAATGAAGGCCTGCAAGAGATCATCCATTCCGCGGCGCGCGGTGAGAACATCACCTGCTTGTTGTTGAACAATGGCGTGTTCGGCGAGACCGGAGGCCATATGACGGCGACGACAGTGATCGGCCAGCGCACCAAAAATACACTGGAAGGCCGCGACGCCGCGTATCATGGCCATCCGATTTCCATGACGGATTTGCTGACTCCGCTGGGCGGCGTAGGCTATGTCGCGCGCTCCACCGTCACGACCGCGAAGGATATCCAGCGCACGCGCCGCTATTTCAAGAAGGCGTTCGAAACGCAGATTGAGGGCAAAGGTCTGTCGTTTATCGAAGTGCTGACGATGTGCCCTACGGGTTGGTTTATACCCGTACAAGAGGGCCCGGACTATCTCAACGCAACGATGAGCCCTGTGTTCAAGATTGGTGAGTTCAAGGTGGACGGAAAGATCGTCACGCCCGAAGGTCAGGTTTAAGCATGGCCCGCCGCGCCGTCTCTGCCGTAAAAACTCCGCCGCAATCGGACGGCGCCCGCACGGCCGCCCAGCGCACGGTCGATCGCGTTTTGGCGCCGCGTTATGCAATCTATCTCGATGAAGTGAGCCGCTGCATCGCCGCTTGCGTGAAGGTGATGAAGCGCACCGGCGATTTTTCGCCCCGCGTAAAGGAAGTGATCGACGAAGCGGGATTGTCCAATCAGGCTTTCTATCGCCACTTCGCCAGCAAAGAAGAATTGCTGTTGGCGGTGATCGATTCCGGCACGCGCGATCTGGATGTTTATCTGCGCCGCCGCATGGGCGCCGCCACCGAACCTGTCGGCCGCATCCGCGCCTGGGTGACCGGATTTGCGGCGCAGGCGATCAGCCCAGAAGCCGCCGCTGCGACCCGGCCGTTCATGATCCCCTCCGCGCGCCTCGCGGACCGCTTTCCAGATGCCGTGCGCGCCAACGAAGAGCAACTCACCGCCAGCCTCGTGGAGGCGCTTGCCGATGCGGTTGAAGCCGGCGCCGTGCGCGACGACATCGACCCTGTCGAAGATGCGCGTTTCATCTATGATCTGTCGAAGGAATGGCTGCAGCGGCAATTGACCGCGCCGCAGCTCCCCGCGCCCTCAGAGGCGCGGAAAAGCGCCCGCCGACTGGAGGCCTTCGTGGTCGCCGCAATCGGGGGTGAGTAATAAAAATGGAGGAGAGATGTCATGCCGGGAGAACTGAGCCCACGTGAAATGATCGGCACGAAACTGCTGATGGAAAATGATCGGGTGCGCATCTGGGAACTAGCCTTGGCGCCGGGCGAACGCAGCTCCTTGCACGAACACGACAATGATTATGTCGTCGTGCAGGTGTATGGCGACAAAGTCGCAGTAGAGCCGCATCCGGATACCAAGAGCATCTACAAAAACTTTCAGGAAGAGCCCGTCATACCCGGCCGCGCAATCTATGTCGGCAAAGGCGGTCTCGAGGTCGCGTATAATTCCGGCGACAAGCCTTACCTTGAGCTCATCGTTGAGCTCAAAGACTAAGAACAAGATGCGCCAGCAACGCCGCGCGCGCCGTCTCTGCGACGAATTGCGTGCAGCTGCAGGCGCGGACGGCGCGACACAGGAGAACCTGCATGAAAGTCGTCATTGCGTATCCCGAGAAATGGGAAACGCGGCCGCAGGAAGATGTCGCGCGCTACAATGAAAAGCTGCGCGCCATCAATCCAAAGGCTGAGATCGTCATTGCACCTTATGACGAAAGTGAGGAATTGCGCGTGTTGCGCGGCAAGCCGCCCTATGACGCCGCCCGCAGCTTGGCCCCGACGCTTACAGATGCGCAGCGCGCCGCTTACGCGGAAGCGGACGTGATCCTCACGCTCAATCTGCCTTTCGATATGGATCAATGGGCGCCAAAACTGCGATGGGTGCAATCTATCGGTGCGGGCGTGGCGCAATTACAATCCGCCGGGCTAGAGATCAATAACGTCACACTGACGAATGCAGCGGGAACAGCCTCAGCGCCGATCGCCGAGTTTGTGCTGGCGCGCCTTCTCGAACACTGGAAGCTGCTGCCGCTTTATGCCGGCATGCAGCGTGACCAAAACTGGACGCCAACTTATGGGCGAGATCTGTCCGGCTCAACGCTGGGCATTGTCGGCCATGGCGCCATCGGGGCTGCTGTGGCGCAACGCGCGAAGGCGCTGGGAATGCATGTGCTCGCGACCAAGCGCACCGTGACGCCGGACCTGAAAGACCCATTCGTCGATCGATTTTTTTCCTTCACCGACTTTACGGGGCTGTTGGCTGAAGCCGACGCAGTCGTTTTGGCCGCGCCGGAATCCGCCGAGACGCTGAACCTGTTCAACGCCAAGACCTTCGCCGCAATGAAGAAGGGCGCGTTCTTCGTGAATGTCGCGCGCGGTTCGCTGGTGAACGAAGATGATTTGATCCAGGCGCTCAGGAGCGGGCATCTCGCCGCCGCCGCCATCGACGTCGCGTCGGTCGAACCCTTGCCGGTGGGGAACCCGCTCTGGAATGCGCCGAACATCCGAATCTCGCCGCATAGTGCAGCGACGGTGGCGCGGTATTTCCACGCCGTCTGGGATCTCTTCCTCGACAATATGGAACGCTATCAGCGCGGCGAGAAACTGCGCAATGTCCAGTCTTCAGCCTATGTGGGTTAGACAATGTCTCTGACCGTCGATGAAATCGTCCGGCGCAATGCACTCACACTCCCCGATCGAGTCGCCGTGACGATGGAAGGCGTCGCTCTGACCTATCGCGAGCTTGATACGCTGGCGGACCAGATGGCGCATGCGCTGCGCGCCAAGGGGCTTGGCTATCAAGAGCGCGTGATTTCGTGGTCGGAGAATAATCTTCTGCTCCTGCCGCTGTTTCTGGCCACCGCAAAATTGGGCGCCGTGTTCGCGCCGATCAATGCGCGCCTTTCGGCGAATGAAGCCTCGAAATTATTGCAACTCGCCGATCCGGCTTTGATCATTGCGGATGGCCCACACTTTGAAATGGGCAGCGACATCGCACAGCGCGCCGGCTTGCCGATCCTGACACTGGACGAGACCCCTTCCGATCTCAGTTTGCCAATGCTCGCGCGTGCGTCATCGACTGAACCGGTGAAAGAACCGCGCTTAACGGAATTGGATGCGCAGGTCTTGTTCTTCACTAGCGGCAGCACCGGCCAGCCCAAGGGCGTGGTGCTGTCGCATCGTACGAACTTCCTGCGCGGCTGGCAGGGACAATATATCGACGAACCGCTGCGTATGGTGTGCATGTTCCCGCTCTTTCACATGGGCGGTTTCACGCTGGCGTTGCAGGCGTGGCAGACGCAGGGTGAGATCACCTTCGTCCGCAGCCCCGTCGCGAAGTCGCTATTGGACGAAGTGCAGGCGCGACGCGCCAACCACCTTTATTGCATTCCAGCGGTCTGGAGCCGCATTCTCGCGGAAGACCTCTCGACGTGGGACCTCTCCAGCCTCAAGATTGCGGATACGGGCACCTCGGCGACGCCCCCCGAACTGATCCAGGCGCTGAAGACGCAATTTCCCGCCAGCTTAGTGCGCGTGTTCTACGGCTCCACAGAGGCCGGTTTCGTTGCAGGCCTTTTCGACGTGGATGTCCTGCGCAAACCCGGAAGCGTCGGGCGACCAGGCGTCGGCGTAGAGGTGAAGCTCACCGACGCCGGAGAGATCTGCGTGCGCACGCATGCGATGTTCGACGGCTATTTCCGCAACCCGGACGCAACCCGCCAGGCCATCCGCGGCGGCTGGTATCATACCGGCGATCGCGGCGCGTTCGACGACGAAGGCTACCTCTACGTTACGGGGCGCCTCAAAGAGATCATCCGCAGCGGCGGCGAGACCATATCACCCGTCGAAGTGGAGAGCGCCCTCGCCGATCATCCGGCGTTGCGGGAAATCGCCGTTATCGGCATTCCAGACGCAAAATGGGGCGAGATTGTCTGCGCCGTCGCCGTATTGTGCGAAGGCGCAACGCTGACGCTTGAGGCGTTGCGCATCCATGTCGAAGGAAAACTCGCGTCCTACAAGGCGCCGCGCCGGCTAGAATTTGTGGACGCCATCCCGCGTACAGCTGCGACCAATCAGGTACAGCGCGCACTCCTGATCGAAAGACTACAGCTCAGGCGCTAGTCTGCGCTGCACGGCGGTCTCAACTGGTCGCTGCAACAAAGGCGCCAAATCTCTCAGCAGGTGATTCAAAGTCCAGCGTTTTTCTTGGGCGTTCATTGAGTTGTCGGGCGACCTTATCGAGCTGGGCTTGCGAGTGCACGGACAGGTCAGAGCCTTTCGGGAAGTACTGGCGCAGCAGGCGTTTGGTGTTTTCGTTCGTCCCTCTTTGCCAAGGACTTCGCGGGTCGCAGAAGTAGATGTCGACATCGATAAAAGCTAGGTCTCCAGTCGGAGACTGCAACCGACACTCACAACACTGATTCAGCGCCTCATTCACCGGGCAACCTTCCGTCGAGAATTTCCTTTTCTGCGATTCGCGTTTCCGCTTCGGTCCAGTTCAGCTCCGTTACGCGAGCGATGATCGCCTCGACGATAGCGAACAGCGAAACGCTGGAATCCCAAGCGCCTTCGACATCAACGCTGCACGGCAGTACGTATTTTGCGTAGCGCGACACCGGCGAGATCCAATTGTCTGTGATCAAGATGACGCGTGCACGCCGCATCTTTAGCGCCTGGGCCAGGCTCAGCATTTCCGGATCGTAGCGGCGGATGTCGAAGAGAACGCCGGCGTCGCCCGGGCGCACGTCCAGAAGTTCGTCGCTGCGGCTGGCGCGCCGCGCCTCCAAAGTGCGCACACCAGGGCGCACAATGCGCAGATGCGCCGCCATGTAATCGGCGATCGGTGCGGTGAAACGTCCTCCCGCCAGATGCAACGCGCCACGCGTATTGGCGATCTGCGCACAGACGCTGGAGAATTCGGACGCAGGTAAGCGGGAAACAGTCTCTTGAAGATTGCTCGCGATTTGCGAGGCGTAGCGCGCCAGGAAATCCTCACGGCTCCCCTGGTGTTTGCCAGCAGCCGCCTTTTGCAGCGGCGATTTGATCCGCTCGTCCAGCTCCTCGCGCAGGCGCCGCTGAAAGTCCGGATACGATTCAATGCCCAATTGCGCGATGAAGCGCAGCACGGAGGCGGGGCTTGTCTCCGCAGCTTCCGCGAACTCGGCCACGGGCGCCAGCCCCAAGGCGGGGTAATTAGCGATCAACGCCCGCGCGGCGCGCTTCTCGGCCGCCGTGAGGCGGATCATGGCTTCGTGGATTTCCGTCTCGACGCTGATCTTGGCCATGCCAGCAAAAGAGACTCAAATTGTCGGCGCCGCAAGTGCGAGCGTCTGAAACGAGTGTTTCAAGATTGACATTATCTGAAATTCCCGAAAACTGGTATCGTGGATGAAATCGAGGCCCGTGTATGGCGCGCCATGAGCCGCTCGACGCGATCATCTTGAACGCTCCTCAGGGCGATTCAGGGCGTACGCCCCTTTTGCTCACCGTCGAACATGCGACGAACTTTGTGCCGCCGGACTTGAACAATCTTGGACTGTCGGTTGATCTGGTTCAGGATCATGTCGCCTGGGATATCGGGGCGCTGGAGGTGGCCAAAGGCATGGCGTTGGCATTGGGGGCCGCTTTGGTCGCGGCGCCGGCGTCGCGTCTTCTCATCGATCCCAATCGCGACCTGAATGCGCACGATCTGATCCCCGAGACTGCCGAAGGCCTGCCCGTGCCGGGAAATTTACGCCTCTCGGATGAGGAGCGCGCCGCGCGCATCGCCGCCTATCACGCGCCGTTTCACGCCGGGGTCGAAAAGACCTTGTGCGCCCATCCTGACATCGTGGCGATCGTGTCGATCCACAGCTTCACGCCGCAACTCTTCGGGCAGAAGCGCCCTTGGCACGCAGGCATTTTGTACGACGCGGATACGCGCATGGCTGATACGATTTTCAATTATTTGAAGGCGGATCCAAACATCGTGGTGGGCCGCAATCAGCCTTATGCACCGACTCAAGGCGTATTTTATTCGATGGACCGGCACGCCGCAGGGCGCGCTGTCGTGATGCTCGAAGTGCGTAATGACCTCATCAAACACAAACAAGGCCAGGAACGCTGGTCGAAACTTTTAGCGGGCGCGACAGCTGCCGCGCTGAAGGGGCTCGCTGCATGAGCGGGGGCTCGATCTCGGACGTGCTGTCTATCTTGGGGCGAACAGGGGAGCCGATCAAATGGCTGAGTTAGAGGCTGGGGCGGCCAGCGACGACGTAAAAACGCTGCATAAAATGGGATACGCGCAGGAACTGGCTCGGAACATGAGCCACTTCTCGAACTTCGCGATTTCATTCTCGATCATTTGTATTCTGTCCGGCGGCATCAACTCGCTGGCGCAGGCCACGAGCGGCGTCGGTGGCGCGGCCGTGGGCATCGGCTGGCTGGTCGGCGGCGGATGCGCGCTGTTGTTCTCGCTCGGCATGGCGCAGATCGCCTCGGCTTATCCAACGGCGGGCGGCCTCTATCACTGGAGCTCAATCCTCGGCGGCCGCTTCTGGGGTTGGCTGACGGCTTGGTTTAATCTGATCGGCATCGTGACGGTGCTCGCCGCCATCAATGTCGGCACTTATTATTTCTTCATCGGCTCATTCGCGCCGATGCTGGGAATCGAGGACAGTTATGTCACCAAGGTGACCTTCATGGCCTTGATCACCGGCGCGCATGCGCTGATCAATCATCTGGGCATCCGCACCACAACGCGTCTGACCGATTTCTCCGGCTATCTGATCTTATTCGGAGCAATTCTATTGACCGGCTCTTTGCTGGTATTCTCCAAGGGCCACGACATATCGCGGCTATGGACCTTCTCGAACTTCTCAGGCGATGCGGGCGGCGGTGTGTGGCCAGCGACGACTTCCATCCCGATGTTGTTTCTGCTCGGTCTCTTGCTGCCGATCTACACGCTGACCGGCTATGACGCCTCAGCGCACACATCGGAAGAGACGCTCTCGGCGGCCAAGAAAGTCCCGACCGCGATCATTCATTCGGTTTTCTGGGCTGTGCTCTTTGCGTGGCTATTCTCCAGCGCGTTCGTGATGGCCATTCCGGATATGGCCGAAGCGGCGGCCCAAGGCTGGAACGTCTTCTTCTGGGTGATGGATCAGACCGTTCCACCCACGCTGAGGATGACGATTTATGGCATCATCCTGACCGCGCAATTTATCTGCGGTCTGGCGACGGTGACGTCTCTCAGCCGGATGATCTTTGCGTTTGCGCGGGATAATGGATTGCCGTTCTCCAGCGCATTGAAAAAGGTCAGCCCCAAATGGCGCGTGCCGGTGGCGGCGATCTGGACGGGCGCCGTGCTTGCGGTGTTCTTTGTCGCTTACGCCGATGCCTATTCGGTGGCTGTGGCCGTGACCTCGATCACGCTCTACGCCTCCTATGCGATGCCGATCGCTGCGGGCTTGTTCGCCTATGGCAAGAAGTGGACGACGATGGGACCATTCAATATCGGCCCGATCTTCCGCGTGGTGGCGGTGCTTTGCATCGTGATTGCGGGCGGCATCTTCTTCATCGGCGTGCAGCCGCCAAACGACAAGGCGCTCGTGTTCCTTGGCGCAATCGGCGCGATCACTTTGGCCGTTTGGTTCTTGGTTGAGAACAAGCGCTTCAAAGGCCCACCGGTCAGCGAAGAAGAAGTCGCGTTGCGTCAAGCGCAGATCGCGGCGGCGGAAGCGGCCGTCGGTCAAAAGTAAGACGAACGATAAGCGGCGCGGCCGCCGGTTCAGTCCGGCGGCCGCGCTCCGCAATTAAAAAAGGGTTGCAACGCATGGATGGGATGCTGACTTTGGACGGCTTGAAAAAAGCCGTCGCCGCGGGCGAACTCGACACAGTGCTCGTCTGCTTTCCCGACATGCAAGGCCGTTTGATCGGCAAGCGCTTCCAGGCGGAGTTCTTTTTGGACGGAGCCTATGAGGAGACGCATGGCTGCGATTATCTCCTCGCCAATGACATCGATATGGAGCCAGTGCCGGGCTACGAAGCCTCAAGCTGGCAAAAGGGATACGGCGATTTCGTCATGAAGCCGGATCTTTCGACAATGCGTGTCACGCCATGGCTGCCGGGCACATGTCTGGTGCTGTGCGATCTGGAAGATCACCACCACCACAAGCCGATTCCGCATTCGCCCCGGGCGATGCTGAAAGCGCAGATCGAAAAGCTCGCGAGCATGGGCTATTCAGCCTATGCGGCGTCGGAGCTAGAATTTTATCTCTTCGACGAAGATTACCGGACGCTGCGCGAGAAGAATTACCGCGATCCAAAAACGGCCGGCTATTACATCGAGGACTATCACATCTTCCAAACATCTAAAGAAGAAGACGTGATGCGCGCCATGCGCACCGGTCTGCAGAAAGCCGGCATCCCGGTGGAGAATTCCAAGGGCGAATGGGGCCCAGGCCAGGAAGAGCTGAACGTCCGCTATGCGGATGCGCTCACTATGGCGGACCGCCACGTCATCATGAAAAACGGCATGAAGGAAATCGCTTTCCAATACGACAAGGCAATTACCTTCATGGCCAAATGGAAATACGATCTCGCGGGGTCGAGCTGCCACATCCATATGTCGCTCTGGGACAAAGACGGAAAAAAGCCGATGTTCCAAGATGCGAAAGACAAGCTCGGCATGTCGGACGTCATGAAAAGCTTCATGGCTGGCCAGATCAAATATGCGCCGGACATCACGGCTTTCCTGGCGCCCTATATCAATTCTTATAAGCGTTTTCAGAATGGCACTTTCGCGCCGACCAAATTGGTGTGGAGCGATGACAATCGCACCGCGGGTTTCCGCCTGTGCGGCGCCAAATCAAAAGCTGTGCGCATCGAGTGCCGCGTCGGTGGCGCCGACCTCAATCCCTACCTCGCTTATGCTGGCCTGATTGCAGCCGGCATTAAGGGGCTGGAGGAAAAACTCATGCTCGGTGCGCCCTTCTCCGGCGACGCTTATGGGCGTGATGAGCTCAAAGACATTCCGCGCACCTTGCGCGCCGCCGCCGCGACCATGGACCGCTCCGAAATGTTACGGGAAGCGCTGGGCACAAAGGTCGTGGACCATTATGTCCATACAGCCAATTGGGAACAATTGGAGTATGATCGCCGCATTACGGATTGGGAATTGATCCGCGGCTTTGAACGTTACTGAGAAAATCACATGAGCAAATTGAAACTCATCACCCCGGTCGATGGATCGGTTTACGCGGAGCGCGACTGCGCGAGCCTTGATGCGGCGCAGGCGGCGTTCGCCGCCGCGCGCGCGGCGCAGAAGGAATGGGTCAAGCGTCCGGTCGCCGAGCGGGTGCAGATTACGCAGGCCTTCAACGCCGCTTTGCTCACCATGAAAGACGACATGGTGCCGGAACTGGCTTGGCAAATGGGCCGGCCGGTGCGCTATGGCGGCGAATTCGGCGGCGTGAAGGAGCGCTCCGATTATATGGGCTCAATCGCGGAAAGCGCGCTAGCGCCCATCGTCGTCGAAGAAAGTGCCGCCTTCCGGCGCTTCATCCGCCGTGACCCGCTCGGCGTGGTGATGGTGATCGCGCCCTGGAACTATCCCTATCTGACGTCCGTCAACACAATCATGCCTGCGCTGATGGCGGGCAATGCGGTGGTGCTCAAACACGCGACGCAGACCTTTTTGGTCGGCGAGCGTTTCGAGATGGCGGCGGCGAAGTCCGGCCTGCCGAAGAATCTTTTCACCAATCTGTTTCTGGATCACGGCACGACGGAAGCGCTACTAGCCTCGGGCGCGGCGGATTTCGTGAACTTCACCGGCTCGGTCGGCGGCGGCAAAGCGATTGAGCGCGCCTGCGCCGGCACCTTTACTGGCATTGGTTTGGAGCTTGGCGGCAAGGATCCGGCTTATGTCTGCGAAGACGCCGATCTGCACCGCGCGGTCGAGACGCTTGTCGACGGCGCCATGTACAATTCCGGCCAATGCTGCTGTGGCATCGAACGCATCTATGTGGCGGAGCATCTGTTTGACGCGTTCGTCGAACAGGCCGCGGCGCTGACAAGCCAATATGTGCTCGGCAATCCGCTCGATCCTGAAACCACGCTTGGGCCGATGGCGCAGGCGCGCTTCGCCGATCTTGTGCGCGGGCAAACGAGTGAGGCCATGGCGGCGGGCGCCAAAGCTTTGATCGACCCGAAGCGCTTCCCGGCGGACAAGGTGGGCACGCCCTATCTGATGCCGCAGATCCTGGTGAATGTGGATCACTCCATGCGCGTGATGCGCGAAGAAAGCTTCGGCCCCGTCGTCGGCGTCATGAAGGTGAAGAACGACGGGGAAGCGATCCAGTTGATGAACGACAGCGATTACGGTCTGACCGCATCCGTGTGGACGAGGGACGTCGCGCGCGCCAACGCCATCGGCGAACAGATCGAGACGGGCACGGTCTTCATGAACCGCTGCGATTATCTCGATCCCGCTTTGTGCTGGACGGGTTGTAAGGATACGGGCCGGGGCGGAGCGCTCTCCGTCATCGGTTTCCAAAACCTCACCCGGCCAAAATCTTTCCATCTGAGGACCTGATGAGCATTTGCGCGAATTGGAACTATCCAACCTCGATCAAATTCGGCGCTGGGCGGATCAAGGAGCTGCCGGAGCATGTGAAGGCGCTTGGCATGAAGCGGCCTTTACTGGTGACGGACAAAGCGCTCGGCGAATTGCCCATCACCAAGAACGCGCTGAAGCTGCTGCAGGACGCAGGGCTCGACGCGGCGCTGTTTTCCGAGGTCAAATCAAACCCGACCGAAGAAAATCTGGAGGCGGGGCTCGCGGTTTATCGCGCCGGCAAGCATGACGGCGTGGTCGCCTTTGGCGGCGGTTCGGGACTCGATCTTGCGAAAGTGATCGCCTTCATGTCCGGCCAAACTCGCCCCGTCTGGGACTATGAGGATATTGGCGATTGGTGGACGCGCGCTGATCCCGCCGGCATCGCGCCGATCCTGGCTGTGCCGACGACGGCGGGCACCGGCTCTGAAGTCGGCCGCGCCGGCGTCATCACGGATTCCAAGGCGCATGTGAAGAAGATCATCTTCCACCCCAAGATGCTGCCCGCGATCGTGATCTGCGATCCGGAGCTAACCATCGGCATGCCGGCCTTCATCACGGCGGGCACAGGGCTCGATGCGCTGTCCCATTGCCTCGAAGCCTATTGCTCGCCCTTTTATCATCCAATGGCGGAGGGTATTGCGGTGGAAGGCATGCGTTTGGTGAAGGAGAACCTGCCCAAGGTCTTCGCCAATCCAAACGACATTGAAGCGCGCGGCCACATGATGAGCGCGGCGGCTATGGGCGCGACGGCGTTTCAGAAGGGCCTGGGCGGCATGCACGCTTTGGCGCACCCGATCGGCGCGCTGTACGACACGCATCACGGCATGACCAATGCGGTGGTCATGCCCTATGTGCTCGAGGTCAACCGCCCAGCCATCGAGGCCAAGATTGACCGTCTTGCTGCATATCTGAACATCGATGGGGGCTTTGACGGCTTTCTCAGCTGCGTACGCAACATCCGAGCAGAATTGAAAGTGCCCGAGACGCTGACGGCCTTCAAAGTACCCAAAAGCGGATACGCGCAGATTTTGGAAGGCGCGCTCAGCGACCCGTCGGCCGGGGGCAACCCACTGGAAATGACGCGCGAGCTGACTGGTCAAATGCTGGATCGAGCTTTCGGGTGACATTTAGCCTGAGGTTTGAAAGCAAGTCCCGCATCGCCAATGCCGCCGGTCTGCCGTACGACGATTGGAACCCGTTCGCTCTGGCGCGCGATGTGGCGCTGGCGCTGCTCCCGGTGTTCGCAGGTCTTGGGCCGGGGCCGCCCAGACTGTGCGACAGCGCGTGACGCTTTTGTTGTATCGCTGAGAGATGCACATGCCCAGAGCGATTGGGCGTATCGGCGCGCACGCGCCGCCTCACCCCTCCAACAACCGCCGCGCAATCACCTGCGCCTGGATCTCGCCTGCGCCTTCGAAGATATTCAGGATCCGCGCGTCGCACAGAACGCGGCTGATCGGATATTCCAGCGCGAAGCCATTGCCGCCATGGATCTGCAACGCGTTATCGGCCGCGGCCCAGGCCACGCGCGCGGCGAGCAGCTTCGCCATGCCGGCCTCAAGGTCGCAGCGTTTGCCGTCGTCCTTTTGCCGCGCCGCGTAATAGGTGATCTGGCGCGCGCCCATGATCTCCGCCGCCATCATGGCCAATTTGTTGGCGACGCGCGGAAAGCCGATGATCGCCTGACCGAATTGCTGGCGGTCGTGCGCATATTTCAGCCCCAGCTCCAGCGCGCATTGCGCCACGCCTACGGCGCGCGCGGCGGTCTGGACGCGGGCGCTTTCAAACGTCGCCATTAATTGCTTGAAGCCCTGGCCCTCCACACCGCCGAGGAGGCTCGCGGCGGGCACGTCGAAGCCGTCAAAGCCCAGCTCAAATTCCTTCATGCCGCGATAGCCGAGCACTTCGATCTCGCCGCCGGTCATGCCGGCCGCGGGGAAGGGCTCAGTCTCAGTCGCGCGCGGCTTCGGCGCCAGGAACATCGAGAGACCGCGAAAATCGGTGGTGTTGGGATCGGTGCGCACAAGGAGCGTCATCACATCGGCGCGCGAGGCGTGCGTGATCCAGGTTTTGTTTCCGGTGATCTTATAAACATCGCCGTCCTTCACCGCACGCGTGCGCAGGGAGCCGAGGTCCGAGCCGGTGTTCGGTTCGGTGAAAACGGCGGTGGGCAGGATTTCGGCCGAGGCGATCTTTGGCAGCCATTCGGCTTTTTGCGCGTCGGTGCCGCCGGTGAGGATCAGCTCCGCCGCGATCTCCGATCGCGTACCGAGAGAGCCCACGCCGATATAGCCGCGGCTGAGCTCTTCCGACACCACGCACATGGCCGTCTTGCCGAGGCCGGCGCCGCCCAGCTGTTCGGGAATGGTAAGGCCGAATACGCCAAGCGCGCCCATCTCCTGGATGATTTCGATCGGGATCAGTTCGTCTTTCAGATGCCATTCGTGCGCATACGGAACGACTTTTTCCTCCGCGAAGGCGCGAAAGGTGTCGCGGATCATATCGAGGGTTTCGTCGAGCCCGGTGTTTTCCAGCGTCGCTTTCCCGCGCGCGTGATCCAAAGCTTGCGCGATGCGGGATTTCACCTCTTGCGGCACGCCGGCCGCGGCCAGCGCGCCAAGCCTTGAGGTGGCGAGGGCGCGCATGACGGCCGGCGCCGCATATACATCCTGCGGCCGCACCATTTCGCCTTGCGTCATGGGCAGGCCGCCCATGAGCTGCGCGCCATATTCGGCGAACAGCAAGTGCGCCAGATCCTGTTCGACCGGGCCGTATATATCTTCGGCGGACAGACGCTGCGCCCAGCCCGCGATCTCGGTCAGCGTCTCGGCATACGTGGCGATCCAGGCCAGGCCATGCGCGGCGTGCTGGTCCAGGTCCAGCGCTGCCCGATCGAGCTTGCCGTCCTTTTGCCAGCGCGCCGCCAGACCATCGCGCACCTCCAGCGCATAAGTGCGCGCGGCGGCGGCGGCCTCATAGAGGGTTCGCGGAGACGCGGGGGAAGGTGCGGACGCGTTCATGGAACACCTCGAAAGCAAGGAAAGCGCGGCGCGGGCCGCACGCCACAATAATGCGTTTCCGCCGCTAGCTGCGCCAGCGCAATGTCACAGGCTCGATTGGATTGATGAAGGCGCGTTTTTCAGCGCGGCTTGCCGCCCATTCGCGCTTCAGGCGCTGATACCATTTGGCCTGCACGTCGATATCGTCGATCCACAACATGCCGGGCTGGTATTTCAGACCTTCGTTTTGCAGATCGACGAAGACGCCGTCCTGCGCCAGGAATTTCTTCGCGGCGGGAATGAGGAGCGGCTTGAACAGATTGAACAGCGGCGCGCCCTCCCAATAGGTCGCCTGCGTGATGCGCGTGCTGGTCGCGTTTTCCGGCGTCAGGAGTGTGAGCGTAAAGAATCGCGCGCGCTTGTTCTCCACGATCTCCCAGCGATATCCGGGCAAGCGGAACACGATCTCCGTCGTCACGCCTTCGCCGAACAAAGCGCGATAGGCGATAGAGTTTCCCGACGGCGCGTGGCGGGCGATGGCCCAGCCGTTTTCGCGCGGCTCAAATTTCTTTTCCTTCAGGCGCAAACCTGTGGAGGGCGGGCGCCACCACCATTGGCTGTGCACGAAGCCGACATGGGCCGGGTCCATCAGGCCGACCACGGCGTTGTCCATCGTGGCTTGGAAGATCTGATGCACGATGAAGCGCGGTTGCGTAGCGCCCAGCCCGAAATCGGGCGCCGCCTCGGGCGCGCCGTCAAAGCGCGGATCGGCGGAGACGAACACAAACACCAGCCCGTTGGCTTCATGCACCGGAAAACAGCGGACGCGGATGCGGCTTGCATCATATTCATCGCCCTCTACCAGCGACGGCAGAAGCTTGCACACGCCGTCCGTGCCGAAGCGCCAGCCGTGATAGGGGCACTCAACGGTCGCGGCGCCATTGGTGTCGATCTGCCGTCCGGCGGAGAGCGGCACGGCGCGATGCGGGCAGATGTCACGCAGGGCGAAAGGCTCGCCTTGCTCGGTGCGGCCCAGCATGACGGGCTGACCCAGAATCTCGCGGCGGAATTGCGCGCCGGCCTTTAGCTCGGCGCTGCTCGCGGCGAAGTACCACGCATCGCGCAGCAAGCCGTCGCCATCGGCCGCGACAGCTTGGGCGCCTTGCGTGGCGGAGGGGGGCAGAGCCTCGTTCAAACCGACCTTAATTTGCAAAATACAGCGTCGCTAACTATCGGCCTTCGCGGCGCCGAAGCAAAGGGGACGCGTCGTCACAGTCGCCAAGCCCAATATTGGGGGCTCACAATTGACCGCCCCACAGCCGTTCATACTCGGCTTTCGTTAAGGACCAGACCTCGGACTGGCCGCCGAACAGCTCCACCATGCCGGTTTTGGTTTCGCCGAATTTTTCGGCCACCCGCCGGGACTGGGCGTTTCCAGGCCGGATCAGGCTGACGATGTCACTCAACCCCTGGGTCTTGAAGGCCCAGCCCGCCGTTTCGATCGCAGCTTCAAGGGCGTAGCCGCGGCCCCGGAAATCGGGATGGACGGCCCAGCCGATCTCGGGTTTAGGCCAGCCCTCCGGATACCAGGGCCCCGCCCGCCCGGCCCAGCGGCCGGTTTTCTTGTCGATCATGGAAAAGAAGCCATAGCCCCGGAAGGTCCAATGTCCGGCCAAGGTCGCCCAGGTGCGCCAGGCGATCATGGGCGGCTGCGGCTGGCCGTCGAGCGTGAGGAATTGCGCCGTTAATGGGTCGGCCATCAGCGCGGCATGCGCTTCGGCGTCCTCCTGCGCCGGCGGGCGCAGAAAAAGTCGTTCCGTTTCAAGCAACAAGTTCGACATCACCGAAACTTTCTCCAGCCGCCGCCGTTTAGGCCGCCATGACCGCCCAAATAAAGGCTCATGCCGCGATGGCGCCCATCTGCCGAAGCGTCCGCTAAAAAGCGACAACGAACTTGATCAAGGCGCCGGGCGCATTTACGGCCAGACGCATTAGTGTGAAAGAGCGTAGAGCGCCGATTCCCATGAGTCCGCAGTCCGAAGGTCGATCGTCCACGATGAAGATCATGTTGGTCACCGACGCCTGGGAGCCCCAGGTCAACGGCGTCGTCCGCACGCTGGCCCGCACCATGGCCGAAGTGCGGGCTATGGGGCACGAGATCGAGGTCGTCTCGCCGAATGACGGCTACAAGACCATCCCGCTGATCACTTATTCCGAGATCAAGCTGGCGGTCGGCGCCCGCGACGATATCGAAGAGCGGTTCCTGGCTTTCGCGCCGGACGCCGTGCATATCGCCACCGAAGGCACTTTGGGCTGGGATGCGCGGGCAGTCTGCCTGCAGCACAAATTCCCGTTCACCACGTCGTATCACACGCAATTCCCCGAATATGTGCATGCGCGCTTTTGGTGGATTCCGCTCTGGGCCGGCTATCGCTTCATGCACGCCTTCCACGACAAGAGCGGCCGCATGATGGTGGCGACGCCCAGCATGATGGAGCGTCTGTCCAAGCGCGGCTTCAAGAACACCACTGCCTGGACGCGCGGCGTCGACACCGAACAATTCAATCCCGACAAACGGGGCATTGACGGCGGCGTGTTCGCGGGGCTGGAGCGGCCGATCTGGGTGAATGTGGGCCGCGTCGCGGTCGAGAAAAATATCGAGACGTTTCTGGCGCTCGATCTGCCAGGCACGAAGGTGGTCGTGGGCGATGGGCCGCAGCGCGAAGAATTGGCCGCGAAGTTTCCCGGCGCGAAATTTGTCGGCGCCAAATTCGGCGAAGAATTGGCGCGGCATTACGCCGACTCGGACGTCTTTGTGTTCCCCTCGTTGACCGACACGTTTGGTCTTGTCCTGTTGGAGGCCATGGCGTGCGGCACGCCGGCCGCCGGTTTCATGGCGCCGGGACCGAAGGATCTGATCCCGGGCTCAGGGGCGGGGGCCGCCAGTGACGATCTACGGCAAGCTTGCCTGGATGCGTTGAAATGCAGCCGGGAAGACACCCGGATCTATGCCGAGAAATTCTCTTGGCGCGCCTGCGCGGAAGAGTTCGTGCGGAATCTCGAACCGCTACCGCCGCGCGAGAAAAAACGCTTCTGGCGTCGCCTGCGTGCGCTGCGCCTGCGGCGGCGCAAGCCGAAGCCGGTTGAGGCGGCGGCGGCTTAGAGCCCAATCAGCCTGCGGACATCCTCAGGGCTTTTTCTCTCCGCCCTCAGCGCCCGTAGCGTCACAGATTGATCGCGTTTCGCGTAGCGTTTGCCGTCGGGGTCCAGGATCAGTGCGTGATGCTGGTAGCTAGGCGCGGGCAGATTCAACAATTCCTGCAACAGGCGGTGAATGTGCGTCGAGGCGAAGAGATCTTCGCCGCGGATGATGTGCGTCACCTCTTGCACTGCATCGTCCACCACGGCGGCGAGGTGATACGCGACGCCGAGATCCTTTCGCGCCAGCACCACATCCCCCATCAAATCGGGCTGGGCGATCTTTTCGCCGCAATGGCTTTCGCCGGTCTCAATGAAGGTGAGAGCGTCATATGCGACGCCCAATTTTTCCCGCGTGGCCTTGAGCGATAACCGCCACGCAAAGGACTCGCCGTTCGCCAGTTTCCGCTGTTCTTCGTCCTGCGCCAATGGCGCGCCGATGAAGATCACCCCGTCCGGGCCTTCTCCGGCGCCATGCGGCGCGCGCGCGATATCTTCCAGAATTTCCTTACGCGTCTTGAAGCAGCGATAGAGCAAGCCATCGGCTTCGAGGCGCTGGCGATGCGTCTCGTAAATTGCCCGCCGTTCGGACTGGCGCAGCGGAGTTTCATCCCAATCAATCCCCAGCCAGCGCAGATCGTCTATGATCGCCGTCTCGAATTCCGGCTTGCAGCGCGTTTCGTCGATGTCTTCCAGCCGCAGCAGAAAACGGCCGTTTGCTTTGCGCGCCGCGTCGTGCGCCAGCAAAGCCGAAAAAGCATGGCCGAGATGGAGATAGCCCGTGGGGGACGGAGCGAAGCGTGTGGTGAAGGTGGTCAAATCTCAATGCCTCCCTCTACCGTCATCCTAGGCTAAGGCTTAAGCAGCAAGCCGCATGCCTAGGATCCATATCCGCTGACGGCGGCAAGTTATCGATTGGTTGAGATTAAGGATCCTAGATTCCCGCGTTGCCGCCCAACCCTCGACCTAGGATGACGAAGCAAGGTGGTCTTAAAAAGAAGAGAAGCGCTTAAAGCGTCATCCCCGCCGTGCCCGGTGCGCGCGCCGACGCAAATGTATAACGCCCCGCGCCGGTATAATCCTCGGCCTCATAGATCTTGTCGTCCATGATTTTGGTCGCGGCGTAACCTAGCGGGCGCAGGAAATTGAAAACATCTTGCGGTTTATCGCCATAGGGCGCCATCGCCTCGTCATCGAGGCTGAGCAGCAAAGCTGGTTTGAAGCGGGCGATGGTCCAGCGGCCGCCGCGCAGAAATTGCATCTCGCGCCCATCCAGATGGACCTTCACGAAATCCAGGCGGCGGAAGCCGCGCGCGGCCGCAAAGGAATCCAGTGTTTCAATTTCCGGGCTGGTGCGGCTCTCGGCGTCGAGCAAGGTGAGGGGCTCGACCTGGATATTGCCCTTGCCGCTGACGGCGGCGGCGATCTTCACCAGCGAGCGGCGGCGCGCATCGGGCTCCAGCGAATAAATGAGGCCTTTGGGGGCCAAGCGGGCGAACGCTTTGACGAAGTGGCCACCCTCAGCGCCCAAATCCATCACTACGGCGTCCCGGCGGATCAGCGGAGAGACCAGATTGCCGAGCCGTTTACGGCGCGACAGAAAAACGGCGGAAAGGGCCTGTCCAGTCCAGCCGGGCTCACGCTTGGGAGCCTCCTCGCTTACTGACGCGACACTATCCACACGACACTCCTTCAACGCGCTCTTGCGGAGCTTTTCCCTTCAGGTCAAGCGCCAGCGTGCGCTTGGCTGGGCGATAAGGTCCGGCGCCGGTTCCCGCGCCGTCAAAGCGGAAAATCCGCCCCGCCGCCGCCTGATTCGCGAATCTTCTAGCCTTGTCCCCCTTAAAGCCGTCGAAATGACGGCGGGAGAGGCTGGGCCCTTGCAATAATCCCGCCGCGAATGCTGCAATGGCGTCGAATAAAATGCTGTTTCAGGTAAGAAAATCGAAACTTACGCCAGAGGCTGCGTCATTTTCGTGTCATGGGACTCACCTATGTGGCGTTCACCATCGCTAGGGTTTATACCCCAGGTCAGAGGGAGAGCCGACTTCAGTCATCGCGCTGATCATATAAGCCTCAGGTCTCAACGTTCCGCTTTTGCGGCGAAGAGGGATATGGGTTTTGCACCGCCTCTCCACGATAGGATGGGGCGGGTCTAATGCGCGTTCTGAAGGATCCTCCGTCGGGCTGGCCGGCTCTGGTCCTGAACGCCGATTACCGGCCGCTTTCATATTATCCATTATCGCTTTGGCCCTGGCACGATGTTGTGAAGGCTGTTTTCCTCGATCGCGTCGAAGTCATCGCCGTATACGAACAAACGGTGCGCTCGCCTTCGTTCGAGATGCAGCTGCCGTCGGTCATTTCCCTCAAGGAATATGTCCGTCAGGACCGCCCACCGGCCTTCACACGCTTCAACGTATTCCTGCGCGACGGCTTCGCCTGCGTCTATTGCGGCAGCGGCGACGATCTGACCTTCGACCATTTGATCCCGCGCTCCCGCGGCGGCCGCACGACATGGGACAATATCGTCACCGCGTGTTCAAGCTGCAATCTGAAGAAGGGAGGCAAAATGCCAAAGGACGCGGGCATGATCCCGCAGCGCCGTCCGGATCGCCCTTCGATCTTCGAACTCCAGGCTATTGGCCGCAAATTCCCGCCGCATCACTTGCATGAGACTTGGCTCGATTATTTGTATTGGGATGTGGCGTTGGAGGCTTAGCCTCACGCCGCCGTGACAGAGTATCGCCGCGCCGCTTAGCGCGGCTCCGCCCCATAAATCCGCAAAAACGCCGCCACCGCCGCCGGCGCCGCGTCTTCCGCATCGAAGTCCGGCTTGCCGCCAAACAGCAGCGGTTCCATGACGCCCGTCTCCAGCAGGCCTTTGAGATGCGCGGCGGCGAGGTGGGGGTCGCCGGGGCGCAACGCGCCGCGCGCCTGAAGCGCGGTCAGATAGACCGCGACGTCGGACCAGGCGCGTTTGGGTCCAAGCGCGTACAATTCCGGGCCGAGCGACGAGTTTTTGCCGCCTTCCGCAATAGCGGTCCGGATCAGGGCCAAAGTCTTAGACTGCGTAAGAAACCGCAAATAGGCCAGCCCAAACCGCTCCAAGACGAAACGCAGGTCTGGATTCGCCGGGTCTAGAAGGCTGATCGTCTCCTGGCCTTGTTCTTCCATCGCATCGAGCATCGCCGCGATGAACAAATCCTCTTTGGACTCGAAATAGGAATAGAGGGTGGTCTTCGACCCACCGGCGCGCGCGGAGATCGCCGCCATGCTGGCGCGCTCGAACCCCATTTCGCGAAATACGTCGCAGGCGGCGTCCAAAATGGCCTTCCGCCGATCATCTGACTTAACGCGCACGATTTCTCCCTCTTTTCTGGTCCCACTAGTACAGTTTTCAGTTGACGAGCAAGTGTAGACCACATAAAAGTACCGTACAGTACGTTTATGTGTAGGTGGCCATGAAAAGCTTCCGCCAGTCTTTTACCGAACTGGGCGATCAGCGATTCACCATATCCAGGCGCCGGGGCGCGCCCCGATGAGCGCTGCTGCGACGCACCCAGCTGCATCCAACGCCGCGCACGATTTTCAACTTAAACCGCTGACGGGCGGGGCCTTGCTGCTGGCCGCGTTCGCGATCGCGATGGGCAATTTCCTCGTGGTTCTCGACACCACCATCGCCAATGTCTCCATACCGACGATCTCCGGATCGCTCGGCGTGTCGTCCTCGCAGGGCACGTGGGTCATCACCTCCTACGCGGTCGCCGAAGCGATCACGGTGCCGCTGACGGGATGGTTGGCCAAACGCTTCGGCGCGGCGCGCGTCTTCATCGCCTGCTATCTTTCCTTCGCCGTCGTTTCTTTTTTCTGCGGGATGGCGGGGTCGCTCGGCGAATTGATCGGCGGCCGCATAGCGCTGGGATTGGTCGGCGGACCGATCATGCCGCTGTCACAGATGCTCTTGCTGCGGATCTTTCCACCGGAGCGCGCCACAGCCAGCACCGTCATCTGGGCGATGACCACATTGACTGGGCCGATCGTCGGGCCTGTTCTCGGCGGCGTCATTTGCGAGAGCATCGGCTGGCACTGGATTTTTTTGATCAATGTGCCGATCGCGACGGTGGGCGGAATCGCCGTCATATTCATGCTGCGAGGACAACCGGACCCAAAGGAATCCACATCCATCGACAGAATCGGGCTGATCCTGCTGATCATCTGGGTGGCCGCGCTGCAGCTCATGCTCGATGAGGGCCGCAATCTCGATTGGTTCAGTTCTCCGGAGATTCGCGTGCTGGCGGTGGTTGCGGCGGCGGGCTTCGCTGCGTTCCTCATCTGGGCACCATTTGTTCTTTTTCCTACCCAAGCCAAGCTTCCAGATCATTCCTCGGATTTCCGGGGAATTTTTTGTTTTTACTAGGGTTTTTGCCTTCTTTCGCGCTCCGTTTGAATTGCCCCTGTAACGGGCGGTGCGTGTTCCAAAAATCGGATTGGCGGTATCGTGTCGGTACAAAGCCGATACGAATTGGAGGCGATACCGTCATGCAATTATCTGATGCGAAATGCCGTACTGCGCGCGCTCA
>Ga0247831_1001273_pt1 | contig 48887 bp, 45 predicted proteins | sample LaCruzMarch2015__9_FD_192406 | JGI IMG/M metagenome (GOLD analysis project Ga0247831, IMG submission 192406) | Freshwater microbial communities from meromictic Lake La Cruz, Castile-La Mancha, Spain - LaCruzMarch2015_1m | ecosystem: Environmental > Aquatic > Freshwater > Lake | place: Spain...
GTGGGGTGAGAGAGGTCTCACTTCGTCAGTCCGATCGAAACGGCTGATGTTGCGCACGATGTCTCTTCACCCCAGCACCCGAAACATACAAGTTGCGCAATGGGCCGCAAGACCGAGCACCGCAGCGAAGTCGGCGCGTTCAGCGCACGACCGCTCCACCGAAGCGCCGCACCCGGCCCCCACAGGCCTGGGGCGACGCAACGACCAACCAACCGCAGGCCTGGGGCGACTCGAACGCAAACACTCAGTCCTGGGGCGACGCAACAGCAAAAGCATAGGCCCGGGGCGACGCAACGACGAATATTCCACGTCACACCCAGGAAATTGCAGCACCCGTCTTTGCGAGTGACTGAAGACGGCGATTACACTGTGTCGCATGTGTCAATTGCTCGGCATGAACAGCCGGCTGCCCGCCAGCCTGACCTTGAGCTTCACCGGTTTCTCGCAGCGTGGCGGATGTACCGACCACCATGCCGACGGCTGGGGCATCGCCTTCTTCGAGAGCAACTGCAATGCGCCCGGCAAGGGCGTGCGCTACTTTGTCGACAAGCAGAGCGCCGCGACCTCCCCCATCGCGCAGATGCTGCGCACCTTCCCGATCAAGAGCCACAACGTGGTGGCCCAAGTGCGCAAGGCCACCGTCGGGCAGGTCATGCTGGAGAACAGCCACCCCTTCGTGCGTGAACTCTGGGGCCGCTACTGGGTGTTCGCACACAACGGCGACCTGAAGGACTACGCGCCCCGGCTGCATGGCAGTTTCCGGCCGGTGGGCGACACCGACAGCGAGCAGGCCTTCTGCTGGCTGCTGCAGGAACTGGCCAAATCCCACGCGGGCGTGCCCAGCGTCGACGAACTGACCCTGACCCTGCAGGAACTGCTGCCCGCCATCACCCGCCACGGCACCTTCAACTTCCTGCTGAGCAACGGGCAGGCGCTGTGGGCCCATGCCAGCACCAATCTGCATTACCTGGTGCGGCAACATCCTTTCCCCGAGGTGCACCTGCGCGACGAGGATGTGAAGGTCGACCTGGCCGAGCTCAACGGCCCGGAAGACCGCCTGGCCATCGTGGTGACCGAACCACTGACGACCAACGAGCAATGGACGCGTATCGCCCCCGGCGAACTGGTGACTTTCGTCGACGGCAGTCCGGCCGACGCATCGCGCGTGCCGCTTGCCGCCCCCCTGGCACTGGCCGGCTGAGGGCGCCCCCGGGGGCGCCCGGCGGCGTCAGGCCCGGCAGCCGAGCTGGCCGCGTTTGCTGTTCTCGAAGTAGGTCAGGTCACCCGGGCAGACCGAGCGCTTTTCGGGTGTCGGAGTGCCGGCTTTCGCAGTGCAGGTGTAGGCGCCCGTCTTCTTGACCACCGACTTGGCATTGAGCTTCCAGCCATCGGGGCAGGTCGGGCCGGCGGCCGCTGTCTTGCCAGCCGCTGATGCAGCTGCCGCAGGCGCCGCTGCGGCAGCAGGCGCGGACACCTTCACGACCACACTGGCTTTCTGGCCGACGCAGCCCAGGCTGCTGCCGATACGGCCGGGATCGGCGACCACGGTGTAGTCACCCGGCTTGGCAAATGCATGGGTGGCCACAAAGGGCATGTCGGCCGCACTCTTGATGACGCGCTCGCTCAGTGCGCCGTCACCCCAGCGGACACGGATGCCGCAGTTCGGCGTGCCGTTGGCCTCCAGCGTCACCGTCGCGGTGACGGTCTGGCCGGCCTCGACCTGGGTCTTGTCGACCGTGATGCCTTTGAGTGTCTGGGCCGACAGGCTGCCGGCCGCCAGGGCCAGCGCTGCGAGTAAGAGTTTCATGCGGGTTGTCTCCGAAGGTTGAAGGAAATTCAAGGCGAGCATACCGCCGATTCCAGCGCGTTGACGAACATCGCAGGCACATCAAAACCGGTCTGGTCACTGATCTCCTGGAAGCACGTCGGGCTGGTGACATTGATCTCGGTGACGTTGTCGCCGATCACGTCCACCCCCACCAGCAGCAGTCCGCGCGCGGCCAGTACCGGGCCGAGCGCCTCGCCAATCTCGCGGTCACGGGCCGACAGGGGCTGGGCGACCCCTTTGCCGCCCACGGCCAGATTGCCGCGCACCTCGCCCCCCTGGGGGATCCGCGCCAGGCAATAGGGCACCGGCACGCCACCGATCAGCAGGACCCGCTTGTCGCCTTGCGCGATGGCTGGCAGAAACTTCTGCACCATCACCGACTGCGCGCCATCGCGGTTGAGGGTCTCGGTGATCGAGCCGAGGTTCAGGCCGTCCTCGCGCACGCGAAAAATTCCGGCGCCCCCCATGCCGTCCAGCGGCTTGAGGATGATGTCGCGGTGCTCGGCATGAAAGCGCCGGATGTCGGCTGCGCTGCGCGTGACCAGCGTGGGGCCGCAGAACTGGGCGAACTCCATGATCGCGAGTTTCTCGGGATGGTCGCGCAGCGCATGCGGCGCATTGAAGACCCGGGCGCCCTCGCGCTCGGCCTGCTCCAGCAGATGGGTGGCGTAGAAATACTCGGAATCAAAGGGCGGGTCCTTGCGCATGACCACTGCCGTGTAGTCCTTCAGGGCGGCGCGCTGCAGCCGGCCCTCCCCATCCACCACCGTGAACCATACCGCCGGGTCACCGGTCAGCCGGATCTCGCGCGCCGCTGCCGTGACCAGCCCCCCGCGCTCCCATGCGATATCGACCACCTCGCAGGCCGATACACGGTGGCCGCGCTTTTGCAGTTCGCGCATCATGGAGAAGGTGGTGTCCTTGTGGATCTTGAAGGACGCCAGCGGATCGGCAACAAAAAGAATATGCATGGTTCAGGCGCTCACGGGGTTCTGCGGCGGTATTGTTGCACCGCGATGGCCAGCGCACCGGCCACCACCCCCCAGAAGGCCGAGCCGACCCCTGCGATCACCACCCCGCTGAGCGTGACCAGGAATGTGATGGCAGCCGCCTCGCGGTGCGGTTCGTGCTGCAGCGCGACTGCCAGCGCATTGCCGATGGTTCCCAGCAGGGCCAGGCCGGCGATCGCGGCCACCAGCTCCTTGGGGAACGCAGAGAGCAATGCCGTGAAGGTCGCGCCAAAGATGCCGATGCCCACATAGATGGCGCCGCAGGACATGGCGGCGGTGTAGCGCTTGCGCGGGTCCTCGTGGGCCTCGCGGCCCATGCAGATGGCCGCGGTGATGGCGCTCAGATTCAGCGCGAATGCACCGAACGGCGCCAGCACCAGAGTGGCCACGCCGGTCAGCGTGATCACGCGGGAAATCGGAATGCCCTGCGGCCCGCCATACCCCGCCGCCTGGATGGCCGCCACACCCGGCAGGTTCTGCGATGCCATGGTCACCACGAACAGCGGCAGCGCGAGGCTCACCAGCGCGCTCCAGCCGAACTGCGGCGCCGTGAACACCGGCAATGCGAAGCCGAGGTGGATCGCCGACAGGCTCAGCTGCCCCTGGAGCGACACCAGCACCACGCCCGCGACCAGTGTCATGACCACTGCATACCGTGGCGACAGCCGCTTGACCACCACATAGGTACCCAGCATCAGCAGCACCAGCGGCAAGGCGGTCTGGGCTGCCGTGAAGGCCTGCATCCCGAAGCGCGCCAGCACGCCGGCCAGCAGCGCCGAGGCGATCGCCATCGGGATGCGGTTCATGATGCGTTCGAACCATCCGGTGACACCGAACAGCGTGATCAGCGCGGCGCATGCGATGAAGGCGCCCACGGCATCGGCCATGCTGTAGCCGCCGGCGATGCCGGCCGTGGCCAGCACGGCGGCGCCGGGTGTGGACCAGGCCACCATCACCGGTTTGCGCAGGTACCACGACGGCAGCAGCGAACACAAACCCATGCCCAGCCCCAGCGCCCACATCCAGGAGGAAACCTGGGCCGGTGTCGCGCCAAACGCCAGTGCCGCCTGGAACACGATCGCAATGGAGCTGGTGAAACCCACCAGCACGGCGACGAAGCCTGCGGTGAAGGTGGACAGGCTGAGGTCGTCGAGAACACGCATGCAGCCATTGTGCCGTGCGCCGGCATGGCGCCGGCGCGCTCAGATCTCGATCTTGGAACCGAGCTCGACCACCGCGTTGTTCGGCAGCTTGAGAAAGTCGGCCGCGCCGCTGGCGTTGTGGTGCATCTGCGAGAACAGTTTCTCGCGCCACTGCGCCATGCCCCCACCCATGGTGGGCACGACCATGTCGCGGGACAGGAAATAACTGGTCGTCATGGGGTCGAGCTCGCAGCCGCGGCCCCGGATCTGCTCCAGCGCTCGCGGCACGTCGGGGTCGTTCTTGAAGCCGTAATGGATGGTGACCTGCCAGCACTGGTGCCCCAGCGACACGATCTCCAAGCGCCGGTCCAGGCCGATCCAGGGCACCTCGTGGTTGCACACCGTGACAAACAGGTTGTTGTCGTGCAGCACCTTGTTGTGCTTGAGGTTGTGCAGCAGGGCGTTGGGCACCGTGCCGGGTTCGGCGGTCAGGAACACGGCCGTGCCCTCCACACGCGCTGGCGGGCTCACGAACACGGCGTCCAGGAAGCTGGGAAGGTCGATCGCATCCGCGCGAAGTTTTTCGTTGAGCAGGCGCCGGCCGTCCTTCCAGGTGACCATGAGCGTGAACACCACGCCGCCGATCACCAGCGGGAACCAGCCACCGTCGAACAGCTTGAGCAGGTTGGACGCAAAGAATGCGAAGTCCACCACGAAGAAGAAGCCGGTGGCCAGCAGGCACAGGTACAGCGGGTAGTTCCACTTGTAGCGGATCACGTAGAAGGTGAGCACGGTGGTGATGAGCATGTCCGTGCACACGGCGATGCCATAGGCCGCCGCCAGGTTGCTCGACGAACGGAACATCACCACCGCCAGGACGATGGTGGCAAACAGCCCCCAGTTGACCAGCGGGATGTAGATCTGTCCGGTGTCGCGCACGCTGGTGTGCTCGATCGCCAGGCGCGGCAGGTAACCGAGCTGGATCACCTGCTTGGTGACACTGAATGCGCCCGAGATCAGCGCCTGCGACGCGATCACCGTGGCCATGGTGGCCAGCACCACCAGCGGGATCAGCGCCCAGTCGGGGGCCATCAGGTAGAACGGGTTCTTGACCGCTGCCGGGTTCTGCAGCAACAGGGCGCCCTGCCCGAAATAATTCAGTGTCAGGGCCGGCATGACCACCGAGAACCAGGCCAGGCGGATCGGCTTCTTGCCGAAATGGCCCAGGTCGGCATACAGCGCCTCGGCGCCTGTCACGCACAGCACGACCGCGCCCAGGATGATGAAGGTGGTGCCGGGGTTGTCGATCACGAACGTCAGGGCAAAGTGCGGACTCAGCGCCTGGAGCACGGCCGGGTTGCCCACGATGTGCGAAATGCCGAGCAGCGCAAGCACCAGGAACCACACCAGCGTGATCGGGCCGAAGAACTTGCCGATGCCGGCCGTGCCGCGCTTTTGCACCAGGAACAGCAGGAACAGGATCACCAGCGTCAGCGGCACGATGAAGCGGTGCAGGCCGGGCGAGATCACCTCCAGGCCCTCCACCGCCGACAGCACCGAGATCGCCGGCGTGATCACCCCATCGCCGTAAAACAGCGAGGTGCCGAAGATGCCCACGATCAGCAGCACCGACCGCAGTCGGGGGCTGCCCTTGACCGCCTGCGAGGCCAGCGCCAGCATGGCCACCAGGCCGCCCTCGCCGTTGTTGTCGGCGCGCAGCACCAGCACGACATACTTGACCGACACGATGGTGGTCAGCGTCCAGAAGAACAGCGAGAGGATGCCGTAGACGTTCTCCGGCGTGAACGGCACATGGCCGGAGTTGAAGACTTCCTTGAGCGCATACAGCACGCTGGTGCCGATGTCGCCGTAGACGACGCCGATCGCGCCCAGGGTGAGCGCGGCAAGTGAGGATTTGGTCGCTGCCACAAAACAGCCCGGCGGCCAGGCACGCCGGGTTTCGTTGTCGGGAAGCTCCCGATTGTGCGCCTCGGCCGGCATTTCACCCGCCTCGGCAGGCGGTGAATTTCCCGCACCGGCCTCGGGTTGTTGCGCTGCAGCAACTACCCTGCGGGACTCAGCTGTAGGACTCTGCCTCCGGGTCGGTGGCCTCGAGTTCGTAACTGGCCGACAGCATCGCCAGACGGCCGATCACCCCATACATGTAGAAGCGGTTGGGTGCACTGGCGCCCGGAGCGACTCCCAGCTGAGGTAAGTGCGTACTCTCGGCAAATGCCAGCGGAATGAACTGGGAGCCCGCGGAGCTGAGGTTTTCGTCGGCACCCCGCCCGGCATGCACACGGTAGAAACCGCCCACCACATAGCGGTCCATCATGTAGACGACCGGTTCGGCAACGGCGTCGTTGATGCGCTCGTTGGTCTGAACACCCTCCTGCACGATCACCTCGCAGGCACCGGTGCCACCGGCCGCCTGCCAGCCCTTGGGTGGCACGGCGTCGAGGTCCTTCACGTCACGCACGGTGCGGCTGGTGAACCCGGCGCTGCTGTTGTCGGAGCGCACCACCACGAAGGGCTTTTCGTTGATGCCGTATTCCTTGTACTTGCGCCGCACCTTGGTCAGCAGGGCATCGACATGGGTGGCCAGCGTGTCGCGCCCGGCAGGGCCGGAGAGATCGATTTGGCCGCATTTGCTGAACATCGGGTTGATCAGCCAGGGGTCGACACCGATCAGCTTGCCAAAACGCTTGGACACTTCCTCGTAACTCTGGAAATGGCTGCTCTTGCGCCGCGTGGGCCAGCCGGCATGCAGCGGCGGGAGCAGGTACTGCTCGTGCAGGTCTTCCAGAATGCCGGGTACTCCGGCACCCAGGTCGTTGTTGAGCAGGATGGTGCAGGGGTCGAAGTCCTTGAGGCCCAGGCGGCGCTTGCTGCGGATGACCGGCTCGAGCTTCACCGATTCACCTTCGGGCAGGTCGATGACGGTGACCTTCTTGATGTCCGGGTCGATCGAACCGATGCGCACATTCAGGCCGGCCATCTGGAAGATCCGGCGCAGCTGCGCCAGGTTGGACAGGTAGAAGCTGCTGGTGGCGCCGTTTTCGGGAATGATGAGCAGATTGCGCGCCTCGGGGCAGATTTTCTCGATGGCGGCCATGGCGGCCTGCACGCCCAGCGGCAGCATGGCTGCGGTGAGGTTGTGCCAGCCGCCTGGGAACAGGTCGGTGTCCACCGGGGCCAGCTTGAAGCCGGCATTGCGGATGTCCACCGAGGTGTAGAAAGGTGGGGTGTGCTCCATCCACTCCAGCCGAAACCAGCGCTCGATGGCTGGCATGGAGTCGAGAACGCGCTGCTCCAGCTCGTTGATCGGGCCATTGAGAGCAGTGACGAGATGTGGAACCATGGGAATGCTGCGGGGATAAAACGGGTAGGATGACCCTCTGGATTCTAGGAGTTGGGGGCAGGCGCAAAGGTTCCAAGTGCAGCCTGCCACCTGTTTTCCATCAATCCAGCACTTTGTCACACCCGTCTCGCCCACCGACACACGCCCCACCGACCCACCATGCACTACCGACACCTTGGCAAGAGCAACCTGAAAGTCTCCACCCTGTGCCTGGGCGCGATGATGTTCGGCGACCAGACCGACGCCACCGTGGCCGCGAACATCGTGGCCCATGCCCATGCCGAGGGCGTGAATTTCATCGACACCGCCGATGTGTACACCCAGGGAGCCTCCGAGCGCATGGTCGGTACGCTGATCAAGCCAACGCGCCACGACTGGGTGCTGGCGACCAAGCTGGGCAATCCGATGTCGGGCCGCATCAACGAAGGCCACTATTCGCGCAGCTGGATCCTGCGCGAGGTCGATGCCAGCCTGCAGCGGCTGCAGACCGACCATATCGACGTGTTGTACCTGCACCGGGACTTCGACGGCATGAACATGACGGAGGCGCTGTTCGCGCTGCAGGACGTGCTGCGCGCCGGCAAGATCCGCTACTGGGGCCTGTCGAACTTCCGCGGCTGGCGCATTGCGGAGATGGTGCACCAGGCCGCACGCATCGGCATGCCCGGGCCGGTGGTCTGCCAGCCCTACTACAACCTGCTCAACCGCATGCCCGAGGTCGAGATCCTGCCGGCCTGCCAGTACCACGGCATCGGCGTGGCGCCTTACAGCCCGATCGCGCGCGGCGTGCTGACGGGCAAGTACCTGCCAGGCGCTGCTCCCGAGGCGGGCTCGCGTGCAGGCCGTGCCGACAAGCGCATGGCCGAGACCGAGCTGCGCCAGGAGTCGCTGGTGATCGCACAGAAACTCGGCGTTCATGCACAGGCACGCGGCATCACGCTGGCGCAGTTTGCCACGGCCTGGGTGCTGGCCAACCCCATCATCAGCTCGGTGATCGCCGGACCGCGCACGCTGGCGCAATGGCAGGACTACTTCCCGGCGGTGGACTATGCCGTGACCCCTGAGGACGAGGCGCTTGTCGACGGGTTCGTGGGCCCCGGCCATCCCTCCACGCCGGGATACACCGACCCCGCATACCCGCTGATCGGGAGGCCCACGCGACCGTGAAGATCTTCTACGGGTGGCGCATGGCGGGTGCCGCCTGCGGCATCCAGTTCATGCTCTCGGGCCTGCTGGGCCAGGCCTTCGGTGCCTATGTCGCGGTGCTGTCGGATGAACGCGGCTGGAGCAAGACGGCCCTGTCGGGCGCGGCCGCGCTGCAGTCGGTCGAGTCGGCCATCATGGGGCCGGCACTGGGCTGGCTGATGGACCGCTTCGGCACGCGCAATCTGGTCACGGCCGGCATCGTGATCTTCGCCTGCTCCTTTGCGGCGCTCAGCCAGATCGACTCGCTGGGCGGCTTCTATGTATGTGCGGTTCTGCTGGCCGTCGGGGCCAGCCTGAGCGGGTATTTCCCGCTCACGGTGGCCCTGGTGCAGTGGTTCCGCCGCCACCGTGCACGCGCCATCTCGATCATGAGCCTGGGCATGGCCATGGGCGGGCTGGCCGTGCCCCTGGTCGCCTGGTCGATGCACACCAACGGGTGGCGCGCCACGGCGCTCGGCTCGGGGCTGGTGGCACTGCTGATCGGCCTGCCCCTGGCCAGGATGATCCGCAGCCGGCCGGAGGACCACGGCGAGACCGTGGACGGAGTTCCGGCCGAGCCGCCACAGGCGCCCGGCGCAGCGGCAGCAGGCAATGCAGCAGCTTCCCCGGCCCTCCCCGCAGAGGCCGAGTTCACCGTGCGCCAGGCCCTGCGTACCCGCGCCTTCTGGCTGCTCGGCCTGGGCCATGCATTCGCTCTGCTGGTGGTGACGTCGGTCAGCGTGCACGGCATCTCGCACATGAAGGAGGGCCTGGGCTACTCGGTGCCGCAGGCGGCCCTGGTCGTGATGGCCCTGACCGGCGCGCAGATCGTCGGCATCCTGATGAGCGCGCTTCTGGGCGACCGCTTCGAGAAACGCATCGTCGCCGCGCTGTGCATGTTCGGCCACATGTCCGGCCTGCTGCTGCTGACCTACGCCACCCACCCGCTGGCCGTGGCCGGCTTCGTGGTGCTGCACGGCGTGGCCTGGGGGGTGCGCGGACCGTTCATGCAGGCCATGCGCGCCGATTACTTCGGCCGCAATGCGATCGGCATGATCATGGGCCTGTCGGCCGTGATCGTGGCCATGGGCCAGATCGTCGGCCCGATGGTGGCAGGCCTGCTGGCCGACCTGACCGGCAACTACCGGCTCGGCTTCACGGTGCTGGCGCTGGTGGCTGGATCGGGCTCGGTGCTGTTCCTGATGGCCCGCAAGCCTGAGCAGGTGCCGCCCGCACCGACTGCCGCCATCCACTGATTCGGCAGCTCGAGGGCAGGCGGCGTGCGCATCGCGTGCCCGACGCCCCTGTCGCGCGGTCTCAGGTCCCGATCATGCCGCCGTCGAGCTTGCGGATCACGACGTTGGACGAGCGTGGCCGCCCGCCCGGCTGGTAGTCGGGCCAGTTCGAGTACTTGCGGGGGTCGCGCGGGTCGCTGCGCTCCGACGGGGTCTCGCCCGGGTGCTGCACGCTGATGAACATCGTGGTGCCATCGGGCGTGAACGCCACCCCGGTGATCTCGCAGTTGGTCGGGCCGGTCAGGAAGCGGCGCGTCTCGCCGGTGGCAGGGTCGCAGGCCAGCATCTGGTTGTTGCCCATGTTCGCAAACTCACCCTTGTACATGGCCGCCGCCGCTGCATCGGTCTGGATCCACAACACGCCGCGTGCATCGAACGCGATGCCGTCCGGGCAGCCATAGATGTCGCCCTTGATGTTGCCGCGCGCCTCTGGCCGGGTGTTGGCCGGGTCGCCTGCCAGCACCAGGTGGTTCCACTGGAAGGCCACGCCGTCGAAGTCGTCCTCCTCCTTCCAGCGGATGATGTGTCCCATGGTGTTATTGGCGCGCGGATTGGCGGCGTCCACGCCGGGCTGGTTCGGCTGGCCGCGGGCGCTGTTGTTGGTGAGCGTGCAATAGACCCAGCCGGTGTGCGGGTCGATGGTCAGCCACTCCGGGCGGTCCATCTTCGTGGCCTGCAGCAGGTCGGAGGCCTGGCGCGCCTTGATCACCACCTCGCCCTGGTCGGCAAATCCGTTGGCGGCCGTCAGCGGTCCCTGGCCATGCACCAGCGGCAACCAGCGGCCGGTGCCATCGGCATCGAAGCGCGCCACGTACAGCGTGCCGTGGTCGAGCAGGTCGCGGTTGGCCCGCGCGCCCCCGGACGCGATCTTGTCACGGCTGACGAACTTGTAGATGTACTCGAAACGGGCGTCTTCCCCGGAATACACCACGGCCCGGCCTTTCTTCGTCTTCGCCACCCAGGCCCCCTCATGGGCGGCACGGCCGAGCGCGGTGCGCTTGATCGGCATGCTGTTGGGGTCCATCGGGTCGACCTCCACCACCCAGCCGAAACGGTTGGATTCGTTCGGATGCTTGCGCGCGTCGAAGCGCTCGTCGAATTTTTCCCACTGGTAGGCGCCGTCCTTGCGCATGCCCCAGCGGCGCTGGTGCGGCGTCAGGTTGTCACCGCCGCCGAAGTAGAACATCCAGTTCTCCTCGCCGCTCAGGTAGGTGCCCCAGGGCGTCATGCTGCTGGCGCAGTTGTTCAGGGTGCCGCGCACGGTGCGCCCCCCCGGGTCGACGGCGGTGCGCATCATCGGGTGGCCGCCGGCCGGGCCGCCGATATAGAACGGCGTGTCCATCGTGAAGCGGCGCGCATAGGGCGAAGGCCGCACCATCTCCCAGGTATCGCCCTTGCGCTGCACCTCGTAGACCGACAGGCCATGGGCATTTTGTGACTTGCGCACTTTTTCAGCCGTCACGCCTGCAAAGCCGTCGACATGCAGCAAGCCGTCATCGGTGTATTCATGGTTCAGCGCGATCAGGCCCCGGGTGGAGCTGCCGTCGAGCGGGAAATAGGCCAGGCCGTCATGGTGCATGCCCAGTTGCACCGCCTGCTCGGCCGCGGTGTTGGACGCGTCCGGCTTGAAGGGCGGCATGTTGCCGGGCACACCGACCGGCTCGCCCCAGGCCGCCAGCGCCGTGGCCACATAACCGGGAGGCACCACCAGCTTGTCGCCGACACCCGCCGGTATGCCTGCAAAACCCAGTTTCGGGCCGCGCTGCAGGGCCGGGATCCGGTTCATCGTGGTCTCGATCGTGCTGCATCCGGCCATAGGCACCAGCAGCGCCGCCAGCGCCGCGGAGCCGCCGCGCAGCAGGGTGCGACGCTGCGGGTCGGACACATCGTGGATGCTGGGGTTGCGCGAAGGGTTGCTGTCTTCCATCGCGTCGAAGTCTTTGGCCATGGGTGCTCCTGAGAAAGTTGCGGTCAGCGTGTGCTGCAAAGGGCATTGTGCACAAGGTTTCTATTGCGCTGCAGCAACTGGAACATTTCCTGCTATCTGACCTGGCGGACCGTCTCCACCCGACCGCCACGCACCAGGAGCGACCATGCCAGACAACCTCGCGACCGAATTCAGCCACCTGCCGGCCGACGCCACACCGTTTGTGGGTGGCGGCCTGCGCGACTTCTTCCTGTACCGCGACCTGGGCATCGCCCAGGCCACGCACGGACGGGTGATCGCGCACCTGGTCAGGGCCAATGTGGCACCAGAAACCGGCACGGGCTGGCACCGCCATGAGGCGGATTTCCAGATCGTCATCATGCTCAAGGGCTGGGCCCGCTTCATGTACGAGGACAAGGAAACCCTGGTATCTGCTGGCGACTGCGTACACCAGCGCCCGGGCATCCGGCACTACCTGTTCGACTACTCACCCGACATGGAGTACCTGGAGATCGTCTCGCCGGCCGACTTCAAGTCGGTGGATGTGGAGCCAGTCTGCGAGATTCCGCCACCGACGCCCTGGAGCCAGCCCGCCGCCTGAGGGCGCGCCATGTCGCGCTCAGAATTCGGCATCGAGCTCGTCGATCTCGTCGGGCTCGGCCTTCGCTGCGGCCACCCATTCCTGCATCGCGGGCAGGTCCATGATGCGCTTGCAGTAGGCCGCAGCCTCCTTGCCGACCGGGACATCGTAGGTCAGGAAGCGCGTGACCACAGGCGCGTACATCGCGTCGGCGATGGTAGGCTGCCTGCCGAACAGGTAGGGCCCGCCGTAGGTGGCAAGGCACTCCTTCCAGATGGCGAGCACGCGGTCGATGTCGGCCTGCGCACGCGACCAGACCTTGAAGGCCGGAAAGTGCGCCTTGATGTTCATCGGCAGCGAGCCCCGCAGGGAGCTGAAGCCCGAATGCATTTCACCGCAGATGGCGCGGCAATGGGCGCGGGCCTTGATGTCGGCCGGCAGCAGTTGCGCCTTGGGGCGGATTTCGTTGAGGTATTCGCCGATGGCCAGCGTGTCCCAGACCTTCACGCCGTTGTGCTGCAGCGAAGGCACCAGCATCGAGGCCGACAGCAGCAGCATCTCGGCCTTCATGGCCGGGTCGTCCGGCGGAATCACCTTCTCGGTGAAATCCAGCCCCGAAAGCCGCGCCATCAGCCAGCCCCGCAAGGCCCAGGCGCCGTAGTTCTTGCTGCTGATGGTCAGGACGGCTTTGGGCATGGGGTGCTCCTGGGAGAAGAAAGGGGGACACCACGGCGTCGCAAGGGTTGTGCCAGTCGGCTGGCCCGCAAATTGCCTGCAAGGTGACCATCCGGGTCACCCATCCGTTCACCACGACAGGAAACCCATGCTCTACCAGGCCTACCAAACCCAGTCCGACCTGCTGGCGCCCTATCGCATGCTGGCACAGGCCGGCGCGTCGGCATTCTGGCTGGGCAGGACCGAGCGCAGCCCGCTGCGCCGGATGGCGTCTGCGCTGGACGTGTTCTCGCGGCTCAAGCTGACGCACACCCGGCCGGACTACGGCATCCACAGCATCCAGATCGGCGATGCGACAGTTGCCATCCGGGAGCGCACGGCATTGGAACTGCCGTTCGGCAGCCTGCTGCATTTCGCCAAGGACCCGGCTGCCGAGCTGCCGGAACAGCCTGCGGTCCTGCTGGTCGCGCCGCTGTCCGGCCATTTCGCCACCCTGCTGCGCGAGACTGCGCGCACGCTGCTGCAGGACCATGATGTCTACATCACCGACTGGCACAACGCGCGCGACGTGAAACTGCGCGAGGGCCCGTTCGCGCTGGACGACTACATCACCTACATGGTGCGTTTCCTGGAGGCCATCGGCCCCGGCGCCCACATGGTCGCGGTCTGCCAGCCCTGCGTGGCCGCGCTGGCCGCCACCGCGGTGATGGCCGAGGACGACAACCCGGCGCAACCCCGCAGCCTGACCCTGATGGCCGGCCCGGTGGACTGCCGCATCAACCCGACCGGCGTGAACACACTGGCCACCAGCAAACCGATCGACTGGTTCGAGAAGAACCTCATCAGCCATGTGCCGCTGCCGCACGCCGGTTTCATGCGCCGCGTCTATCCCGGCTTCATCCAGCTCAGCGCCTTCATGAGCATGAACCCCGAACGCCACAAGAACGCCTTCAGGGACATGTACCGCCACCTGGTCGAGGGCGACCTGGACAAGGCGAACGTCATCCGGGTGTTCTACGACGAGTACCTGGCAGTGAACGACCTGCCGGCCGAGTTCTACCTGGAGACGGTCGAAAAGGTGTTCCAGACCTACGACCTGGCGCGTGGCGCGCTGCGCTACCGTGACCGCACCGTCGATACCGCAGCGATCCGCCGCACCGCCCTGATGACGGTGGAGGGCGAGCGCGACGACATCTGCGCAGTCGGCCAGACGGTGGCTGCGCAGGACCTGTGCCCGAACATCCGTCCCTATCGGAAGACCCACCACATCCAGACCGGCGTGGGGCACTACGGCGTGTTCAGCGGCAGGAAGTGGAACCAGCAGATCTACCCGCGGGTGCGGGAACACATCCACGCCAGCCATGGCTGAGAACTTGTGCGCGCTACACCAGGGGATTGATTGACTTGAGCGCCTTGAATCGACCGAAATCACGGTCTGCGCTCCACAGGACACGCACATCGTTTTCAACACAGATGGCCGCAATGCGTGCGTCGTGAAACTGCCCGCCTTGCAGCCGGGCCTTTGTCGTGAGTTCAGACAGGATCCGCCAGTGTTCCGGTCCGCTGTGCAACACCTGCACATGGGGTGCTGCCAACCAGGCATCGACCTGCGCCAGCGCCTGCTCGTACCTGCTGGCCGGGCGAAACACCTTCGGATTGGTGACAACCGCGAGAAACTCGTGAATACAGCTGACGGGGATACCCCACCGCTGACTGCCTTCCGCCAAAGACTTCAGGCATTCGAACGCCTGTTCGTGAAAGGGCGCCTCGCTGCGGTGCGCGTACACCAGAATGTTGGTGTCAACGGCAATCATGGCCGCGGCTTGATCACCCGCGCAATGACATGGTCGTCTTCGAGCTGCTGCCAGGCTGGGGGCTCAGCGATCCGAAGCTCTTTTCCGCGCACACGCGCGTCCTTCAACTTGAATGCGGATTTCGGCCGGCTGCGGGCCTCCGACAAGACACTGCGAAGGCCTTCTTCGACCAGCGCGCGCAGGGTGACCTGGCGCTGCTGCGCCAGCGCCTTGGCGGAATTGAGAAGCGCATCGGAGACTTCAATCGTGGTCTTCATATGGGTCCCCATACATTCGGATATGGGTCGTATTCTAAGTCTGCTAGCCCGTTCAGCGCCCCCGCACCATCGCCATGATCGACCCCGCATCCAGCGTGGACGCCTTCTCGCGGATCTGCGGCAGGTACTGCTGCTGCATCTGCCGGGCCGGCACCAGCAGCTGCTGGAAGCTGTCGCGCAGCAAGGCGGTGCTCATGACCCGCCCACCCGCGTAATACCGCCGCGCCACCTGGCCCAGCGCATAGGTGGTGGCAAACGACATCGCCATGCCGGTGGCTGCGCCGCCCACGCTGCGGCCCATCTTGCCGGCAACATTGCCCAGCAGGCCGCCAATCAGCTTGCGCCCGAACTGCTCCAGGTACTGCGAGGTGATGCCCACGCCGGCGGCGGCGATGAACTCGCGGATGTGGCCCTGGTCCAGCTGCACGCCGTGCGCCTGGCCAATACCGTAGACCATCTTGACCTGCAGCGGGATGATGGCCATCGAGGCCCAGGACTGCGGCAGCAGCTCCAGCGCGCCGGTCAGCATCGCGTAATTCAGGATCGACTTGTCGAGCTCGGCGGCCGCTGCCACCGGCAGCACGGCGGTGACCGGGGTGGCCGCTGCGGTCGCCGCCGGCACGGCCTGGGGGGCCGCGGGTGCCACCGTCTCTGCCGCTGCCACCATCGCGTCGGCTTCGCGCTCAAAGCCGGCGGTCTGCGCCACATCCAGCTGGAGTTGCTGGCGCAAGGTCGCGAGGAACTGGCGCTCGGCATCGCTCTGGCGGCCGTCGGCGTCACACACGCACACCGCCATCTCGAAGGCCAGGCTGCGCTGGCCTGCGTCGGTCAGAACGCCAGTGGCCGACGCCAGCTGCACCCGGCGCAGCAGCACGTCCTGGTAAAGCCGCGACAGATTGGCGCTGCCGGAAGAATCGGCCAGGCTCTGCGCAATGCGGCGTATCTCCTCGCGCTCGGTGTCGGCCTTCTGGCCATCGGCGAACGCGGCAAACAAGGCAATGGTCAGGATGGCTTCCTGTTCGGCAAGTGTCATGGGGCTCTCCCGGAGGTGGGTCAACAAAAAAGGAGCAGCAGGTCGCGTTCAGCCGCCGCTGCGCAACAACACAGCTGGGGTCAATCGCATCTGTTGCAACAGGTAGCGTGCGCCCAGCCCCAGGCTGACGCCGCTCACCAGCACGGCGGTCAGCAGGCCCGTCCAGTACAGGCCGGCCGGATCCAGGTCGAGCCGCTGCCGCAGCAGCACCGAGGCCAGCAGGCTGCCCACCGGCACCGCAAACAACGTGGTGACACAGGCCAGCAGGGCATATTCGTAGGCGAGTGTGCGCCGCAGGCTGCCCAGGCGCGCGCCCAGCGCATGCATCACGCTGGACTCGAACACCAGGCGGGCGCGGCTGGCCGCCACCACGCTGGCCAGCACCAGCAGGCTGGCGCCCAGGCACACCAGCGCCACCACGGCCAGGCCGGCGCTGGCCCGACCCATCAATGCGCGGGTCTCGCGCAGCATCGCGCCGGTGCGCACCGTCACGATGTTGGGCGCTGCACCTGCCAGGCGGTCCTGTGCGGCGATGGCGGCCGTCTCCGGCAGGTAGGCCGCGCCGACATGGCGGGTGATGTAGGGGTCGAGCACGCCATCGCTGAAGATGCCCTCCAGCCACAGGCGGGACTGCAGACGGCGCTGCGCATAGACCGCCACCAGCTGCGCGTCGACCGGCTGGCCCAGGATGTCGAAACGCAGGCGGTCCCCGACCTGCAGCCCGAGCTGGTCGACCTCGCGGTCTTCCATCGCCACCAGGGGCGGGCCCTGGTATCGCTCGGGCCACCAGGCACCGCGCACCACCACCACATCGTCGATATTGCCCGCGCGGTTGCTGAGCTTCTGCTCGTCGCGCGCCTCGCGGGCGCGTTCGCCCTGGTCGCTGTCACGCAGGGCCTCGCCGTTGACCACGGCCAGCCGCCCCTGCACCAGCGGCGCCGTCTGCAGACGCTGCAGGCCCGGCGTGGCCTGCAGGGTGTCGGCCAGCAGTGGCAGCTGGTCGGTCTGCACGTCGTAGAACACCAGCGCCGGCGCCTGTTGCGGCAGGACCTCCTGCACAACGCGCAGCAGCGCCGCCACCACCAGCGTGCTGGCCACCAGCAGGGTCATCGCCGTGCCCAGCGACAACAAGGCCACCCGCAGCGGTGCCCCAGGGCGCTGCAGCCCGGTCAGCGCCAGCCGCCACTCGAAACCGGGCCGCCAGCGCGGCGTGCGCAGCAGTGCCCGGGCCGCGTGGCGCAGGCCCCGCACCACGCCTTCGAGCAACAGCAACAGGCCCGCCACCGCGACAACGAAGGCCACGCCAAACAACGGATCCGGCATGCTGGCCACCAGCATCAGCACCAGCACCGTGCCGGCCAGGCCGCACAGCACCCAGGCCTTGCGCGGCGTGCGCAGCACAGCGGCGTCCAGGCCCCGGAACAGGGCCGCGGGCGACACGGTCAGCGCCCGCCCCAGCGCGGGAATCGCAAAGGTGAGCGCCGTGGCCACACCGAACACCACCGCCAGCAGGCTCGGCAGCACCAGGCCCCACAGATCGGGTGCCAGTGGCAAGGCGCCACCTGCCAAGGCCATGCCGGCCACCGCCAGCACAGCGCCAAGCAGGGCCCCCGCCAGGCTGGACAACAGGGCCAGCATCAGGATCTGCAGCAGCACCATCGTGGCCAGCCGCCCGTCGCGCAGGCCCAGCGCGCGCAGGCTGGCCAGTGTGCCGAGCTTGCCCTGCAGGTAGGCCTGCACGCTGTTGAACACGCCCAGACCGCCAATGAACAGCGCGCTGAAGCCGACCAGCAACAACCCGGAGCCGATCTGGCCCAGCACCTCGCTGACACGCTCGCTGCGTTCGTCGACCGTGCGGATCTCGGCCTCGGTCGCGGGGTGCGCCGCCATGAAGTCATCGCGCCATTGCGCCGACGGCATGTCGGTGCGCACCCGGTAGCGGTAGGACACCCGGCTCAGCGGCTGCACCAGGCCGGTGGCCTCCAGCGCGCCGGCGGCCACCAGCACCGGGGAGCCGCTCCAGTCGGCGCGCAGGCTGCGGTCGGGCTGGCGCAGGATCAGGCCGCGCACCTGCAGGCGGATCGCGCCGACCTCGACCGCATCACCGGACTGCAGACCGAGGCGTTGTGCCAGCACGGCATCGAGCAGGATGCCCCAGGCGCCGTCGCGCTGCGCCAGCGCCGGATCCAGCGGGGTGTCGGGCGCCAGAGCCACGCTGCCATACAGCGGATACGACGCATCCACACTTTGCAGCGCCACCAGATGGGCGCGCCCATCCTGCGTGCGCAGCATGGTGCGCAGCTCGGTCAACAGGGAGACCGTCCCGCGGGCCTGTGCCCATTGCAGCTGATCGGCCGGCAGGGGCGACTGGTACTCCAGCTCCAGATCGCCACCAAACAGCATGCGTGCATCGGACAGCATGCCATTGGCGATCTGGCGGTACAGGCCGCCGCTGGCGCTGACCAGCGTCACGCCCAGCACGATGCAGGCGCAAAACACCCACAGGCTGCGCCCGCTGGCGCGCAGGTCACGCCACGCCAGACTCAGCAGGAACGGCATGGGCAGGCTTCCGGTGGCTGGAGGGGTCCTCGCGCAGGCGGCCCTCGTGCAGGTGCAGCACGCGGTCGCAGCGCGCGGCGAAATCGAGATCGTGGGTGACCAGGACCATGGTCGTGCCGCTGGCCCGGTTCAGGTCGACCAGCAGATCGCGCACCACGGCGCCGGTGCGGTCGTCCAGGTTGCCGGTGGGCTCGTCGGCCAGCAGCAGACGCGGCCCGTGCACCAGCGCGCGTGCGATCGCCACACGCTGCTGCTCTCCGCCGGACAGCTGGCCGGGGAAGTGGTCCATGCGGGACCCCAGGCCGACACGCTGCAGTTGCTGGCGGGCACGGTCGTAGGCATCGGCATGGCCGGCCATCTGCAATGGCAGGGCCACGTTGTCCAACGCAGTCAGACTGGGCAGGAGGTGGAAGGACTGGAACACGATGCCGATGCGGTCACGCCGCAGGTCGGCCAGGCCATTGGTGTCCAGCGTGCCGAGGTCGACTCCGTCCACCCGCACGGTGCCGGCCGTGGGGCGCTCGAGACCGGCCAGCAACAGCAGCATGGAGGTCTTGCCCGAGCCCGAAGGCCCGGCCACCGCGACACATTCGCCCGGTGCCACGTGCAGGTCCACGTCACGCAGCACATCGATGCGGTTGGCACCCAGCATGTGGTGCATGCACAGGCCGCGCAGGTCGATCATCGGGCGGGGTGCAGGTTGTGGCGCATCTGAAAAGTATGCCAGCGATGGCCTGCCGGCGGGGGCCGCCGGCAGGTTTGACCGCAAGGCGCGTGGTGGATACCGCGCGAAGCCAGGCTACAACAAGCGCGTCAGATACCGCCCTGTATGGCTCCCCGCCAGCGCCGCAATCACCTCTGGTGTCCCCACCCCCACCACCTGCCCGCCACCGGCGCCGCCTTCCGGGCCCATGTCGATCAGCCAGTCGGCCGTCTTGATCACGTCCAGGTTGTGCTCGATCACCACGATGGTGTTGCCGGCATCCCGCAGGTGCTGCAGCACCTGCAGCAGCAGCGCGATGTCCGCAAAATGCAGCCCGGTGGTGGGCTCGTCCAGGATGTAGAGCGTGCGCCCGGTGTCGCGCTTGGACAGCTCCAGCGCCAGCTTCACACGCTGCGCCTCGCCACCCGACAAGGTGGTGGCCGCCTGCCCCAGCTTGATGTAGGACAGGCCCACATCCAGCAGCGTCTGCAGCTTGCGCTGGATCGTGGGCACGGCCTTGAAGAACTCGGCCGCCGCCTCGACGGTGAGGTCGAGCACCTGGGCGATGTTCCTGCCCTTGTACTGCACCTCCAGTGTCTCGCGGTTGTAGCGCTGGCCGTGGCACACGTCGCAGGGCACGTACACGTCGGGCAGGAAATGCATCTCGACCTTCTTGACGCCATCGCCCTGGCAGGCCTCGCAGCGTCCACCGGCCACGTTGAAGCTGAAGCGCCCTGGGCCGTACCCGCGCTCGCGGGCCACGTTCATCTCGGCCATCAGCTCGCGGATCGCGGTGAACATGCCGGTGTAGGTGGCCGGGTTGGAGCGCGGGGTGCGGCCGATGGGGGACTGGTCGACGTTGATCACTTTGTCGAAATGCTCGATGCCCTGGATCTCGGCATGCGGCGAGGGCTCATCGTGCGCGCGGTAGAGCTGGCGCGCCACCGCCTTGTACAGCGTGTCGTTGACCAGCGTGGACTTGCCCGAGCCGGACACACCGGTCACGCAGGTGAACAGGCCCACCGGGAACTCGACCGTCACGTCACGCAGGTTGTGGCCGGTCGCGCCGATCACCCGGATCGCCTGCAGCTCGCCCTGTGTGGCGACATGCGCTGCATGGCGTTCGGCCCAGGCCACCGCGGCAGGACTGGCCGGGCCGCGGGCCGATGACCTGGCCACTGGCTCGGCCTTTTCCGGCACCGTGGGCAGCCAGGGCGTGCGGCGGCGCGGCACCGGGATCTGCAACACGCCCGCCAGGTACTTGCCGGTCAGCGACTCGGCGCTGGCCTTGATTGCATCGAACGGGCCCTGCGCGATCACGCGCCCGCCGTGGACGCCGGCGCCCAGCCCCATGTCGATCACATGGTCGGCGGCGCGCATCATGTCTTCGTCGTGCTCCACCACCAGCACGCTGTTGCCGATGTCGCGCAGGTGCTTCAGCGTGTCGATCAGGCGGTCGTTGTCGCGCTGGTGCAGGCCGATGCTGGGCTCGTCCAGCACATACATCACGCCCGTCAGGCCGGAGCCGATCTGCGAAGCCAGCCGGATTCGCTGCGACTCGCCGCCGCTGAGCGTCTCGGCGCTGCGGTCCAGGCTCAGGTAGTTCAGGCCGACATCGTTGAGGAACTTCAGCCGCAGGCCGATCTCGCGCACCACCTTGCCGGCGATCTCGCCCTTGGCGCCGGTCATGTGCAGGCTGTCGAAGTAGGCCTGGCATTCGCGCAGCGTGCTGTGGCTGACCTCGAAGATGGCGCGCGCCTGCGCGCCTTCGCCGACCTTCACATGGCGTGCCTCGCGGCGCAGCCGCGTGCCGCCGCAGTCGGGGCAGGGCTGGGTGCTGCGGTAGCGCGCCAGCTCCTCGCGCACCACCACCGAATCGGTCTCGCGGTAGCGCCGGGCCATGTTGGGCAGGATGCCCTCGAACGGGTGCTTGCGGGTGAGCTTCCTGCCGCTGGACGCGCCGGACTCCATCACGTAGCTGAACTTGATCTCTTCCTCGCCCGAGCCATGCAGCACCGCGTCGCGCACAGCCTGGGGCAGCCGCTCGAACGGCGCCTCGATGTCAAAGCGGTAGTGCTTCGCCAGGCTCTCCAGCATGGCGAAGTAGTAGGCGTTGCGCCGGTCCCATCCCTTGATGGCGCCGCTGGCCAGGCTCAGGCTGGGGAAAGCCACCACCCGCGCCGGGTCGAAGAATTCCATGGTGCCGATGCCGTCGCAGCCCGGGCAGGCGCCCATCGGCGAGTTGAACGAGAACAGCCGTGGCTCCAGCTCGGTGATGGAATAACTGCACACCGGGCAGGCGAACTTGGCATTGAAGAAATGTTCGCCGGTGGCAGCGCCCGCCGCCGCATCGGCAGGCGGTACCGCATCGAGCTCCACCACCAGTGCACGGCCCTCGGCGATCCGCAGCGCGGCCTCGAAACTCTCCGCCAGGCGCTGGCGCTGCTGCGCGAGTGCCGCCGGGTCGGCGTCGGAGCGCACCTTGAGCCGGTCGATCACCACGTCGATGTTGTGTTTTTCGGTTTTCCTGAGCTTGGGCAAGTCGTCGAACTCGTAGGCCACACCGTCCACCCGGAAGCGCACATACCCCTGGGCCTGCAGCTCGGCAAACAGCTCGGTGTATTCGCCCTTGCGCTCGCGGGCCACCGGTGCCAGCACCAGGATGCGGGTGTCGGCCGGCAGGGCGAGCACCGCGTCCACCATCTGGCTGACCGTCTGCGCCTGCAGCGGCAGGTCATGGTCGGGGCAGTAGGGGGTGCCGGCCCGGGCGTACAACAGGCGCAGGTAGTCGTGGATTTCCGTCACCGTGCCCACGGTCGAGCGCGGGTTGTGGCTGGTGGCCTTCTGCTCGATCGAGATCGCCGGGCTCAGGCCCTCGATCATGTCCACATCGGGCTTGTCCATCAGCTGCAGGAACTGCCGGGCGTAGGTGGACAGGCTCTCGACATACCGGCGCTGGCCCTCGGCATACAGGGTGTCGAACGCCAGGCTGGACTTGCCCGAACCGCTCAGCCCGGTGATCACCACCAGCTGGTTGCGCGGGATGTCCAGGTCGATGTTCTTGAGGTTGTGCGTGCGCGCCCCGCGAATGCTGATGCGCTGGGCATGCAGCAGGGTCGAGAGCGGGCGGCCGGCGCTGGTGTCGTCGCGATCGTCAGGGGACATGGATGGTGGGGAACTCGGTAAGGCCCCCGAGGCGGCGCGGCCAGCAGGGCAACCCTTGATGATAGGCCGGAAAGGCGTTTTCATCACGGGCCGGCTTGATGTGATCGGGGGCCGCAAGGCGCGAATGGGGTTAAGCTGGCATCGCTTGGCGGGCACTGGCCCGAAAATTCCGATGGACAAACACTTTCTCACGCCCCTCTTCTCCCCCGCTTCCGTCGCAGTCTTTGCCGGCCGCGACGAAGACGCCAGTGCACGAACGCCACAGGCCCGCGCCCTGATCGATGCGCTGACGGGCCAGCGTTTCAGCGGCAACCTGACGTTTCTGGACATCCACACCAGCGGCACACTCGCCGATCTGGCACAGACCCGCGCCGACCTGGCGGTGATCGCATTGCCTGCGGGCGAGGTGATTGCCGCCCTGGAAATCGCCGGGCGCATCAAGTGCCGGGCGGCGCTGGTCATCTCCAGCGGCATCGACGCATCGCTGGCGGCCGAGTTGCACAAGCTCGCGCGGCGCGACGGCATCCACCTGCTGGGGCCGAATTCGCTGGGTTTCCAGCGCCCGCAACTCCAGCTCAACGCCAGTGTGGCCGGGCCGCTGGCCAGTGGCGGACCGCTGGCGCTGGTGTCGCAGTCCGGGGCACTGACGGCCTCCATCCTGGACTGGGCCCGCAAGAATGCGGTGGGTTTCTCGGCCGTGGTCTCGCTGGGGCCGAACACCGCCGTCGACCTGGCCCAGGTGCTCGACTTCCTGGCCTCGGACGGCCAGACGCACAGCATCGTGGTCTACATGGAGGGCATCACCCAGTCCAGGCGCTTCATGAGCGCGCTGCGCGCGGCTGCCAACTCCAAACCGGTGGTGGTGCTCAAGGCGGGCCGCAAGCCGGCCGGCAACCGGGCGGCGCTCACGCATTCCGGCTCGATCGTGGGCAGCGACGACGTGTTCGACGCAGCGCTGCGCCGCGCCGGTGCGGTGCGCGTGAACTCCTTCGTGCAGCTGTTTTCGGCGGCCAAGTGCCTGGCCTCGCGTTACCGCCCGGTAGGCCGGCGGCTGGCCATCGTCACCAACGGCGGTGGGCCCGGTGTGCTGGCGGCCGACTGGGTCAGCGAAATCCGGCTGGAGCTCGGCAGCCTGACGCCGGCACAGGCCCAGGCCCTGAAACCGCTGGTGCCTGCACTGGCCACGCTCAGCGACCTGATCGACATCTCGGAAGAAGCCACCCCGGCGCAGTTCCGCGAGGCGGTGCTGGCTGCCGGCCACGCAAAACAGATCGACGGCGTGCTGGCGATCTACTCCCCCAAACACGGCATGGACGGCGGCGCCGTGGCCATGGCACTGGCCGACCTCAAACCCACGCTGGGCAAGCCGCTGCTGACCTGCTGGATGGGCGATGCCTCGGTGACCGATGCGCGCAGCATCTTCAGCGAGGCCGGCATTCCGACCTTCCGCACGCCCGAGGCGGCGGTGGACGCGTTCGGCAACATCGCGTCGTTCTACCAGAACCAGCTGTTGCTGCAGCAGACACCCCCGCCGTTGTCCAACCTGCCCAAGCCCGATGTCGAGGGCGCGCGCATGCTGATCGAGAGCGTGCTGGCCGAGCGGCGCAAGGTGCTGACCGAGATGGAGTCCAAGGCCTTGCTGGCGGCCTTCCATATCCCGGTCACGCGCACCATCCTGGCGCGCAGCGTGAACGAGGCGATCATGATCGCCACCCAGCTGGGTTTTCCGGTGGCACTGAAGATCGACTCGCCGGACATCAGCCACAAGTCCGACGTGCAGGGGGTGGCCCTCAACATCCACAACGCCGTGGGCGTGCGCGACACCTACCAGCAGATGGTGCAGGCCGTGGCACGCCTGCAGCCGGGCGCCCGCATCAACGGCGTGACGATCCAGAACATGTCGAGCCAGCGCCGCGGGCGCGAAGTCAACATCGGGCTGGTCACCGACGACCCGTTCGGCCCGGTCATCACTTTCGGCGCCGGTGGCACCATGATCGAGCTGATCGACGACCGCGCCATGGAGCTGCCGCCGCTGAACCAGTACCTGGCCCGGCGCCTGATCGAGCGCACCCGCGTGGCCGAGACACTGGGCGAGTGGCGCGGCGCGGCGCCGGTGCGCATGGAGGCGCTGGAGCAGATCCTGCTGCGCGTGTCCGAGATGGTCTGCGAGCTGCCGCAACTGCGCGAGATGGACATCAACCCGCTGATCGTCGACGACACCGGTGCGGTGGCGGTGGATGCACGCATCGTGATAGACAGCGCGCCGCCCTCGATGCGCAACTACAACCACCTGGCGATCCTGCCCTACCCCTCGCACTACGAGCAGCAGTGGCCGCTGCGCGGGGGCGGCGAATACACGGTGCGCCCGATCCACCCGGACGACGCCACCATGCTGCAGGAATTCACCCGCAAGCTGTCGCCCGAGAGCCGCTACTTCCGCTTCGTGTCGTCGATGCAGGAGCTGCCGACCACGATGCTGTCGCGCTTCACGCTGATCGACTACGACCGCGAGATGGCGCTGGTGGCGGTGCACCGCGAACAGACGACAGGCCCCGGCGGCGAAGTCACCGAGACAGCCCGCATCGTCGGCGTGTCACGCTACGTGACCAACCCCGACCGCACCAGCTGCGAGTTCTCGCTGGTGGTGGCCGACGATTTCAAGGGCCAAGGCCTGGGCTCGCGGCTGATGTTGTCCATCATGGACTTCGCACGCGAGAAGGGCCTGACCGAGATCGAAGGCCTGGTGCTGACCCACAACCCGGCCATGTTGAAACTGATGCGCGGGCTGGGGTTTCAGGTCAAGGCGTATCCGGATGATCCGGATTTCCGGCTGGTGACGCACCTGCTGTGAGGGCCATGACCACCTCCTCGACAGACTTCCCGGCCGCCGCCGGCAGCGATCCGCACGGTGTCTGGTTCGACGGCTTCGAGAAACGCCAGTTCACCGTTGACGGCGTGGCGGTTTGCGCGCGCATCTCGGCCAACTGGTCAACGAACATCGACAAACCGGTGCTGGTGCTGCTGCATGGATTTCCGCAAACCCATGCCATGTGGCACCGCGTGGCGCAGGCCCTGAAAAGCGACTACCGCCTGGTGTTGCCTGATCTGCGCGGTTACGGCGATTCATCGCATGCGCCGGGCCTGCCCGACCACAGCAACTACAGCAAACGCGCCATGGCACAGGATGTGGTGGGCCTGCTCGACCAGCTCGGTGTGGATGATTTCTTCCTGTGCGGCCACGATCGCGGCGGCCGTGTCGCGCACCGGCTGGCGCTTGATTGTCCAGCGCGCGTGCGGCGCTTGTGTGTGCTCGACATCGCGCCCACGCTGGACATGTACAGGCGCACCGACATGGACTTCGCACGGGCCTACTACCACTGGTTCCACCTGATTCAACCCAGTCCGCTGCCCGAGACCATGATTGGCGGCAGTCTGCTGACCTACCTGCATGCCAAGCTGGGGGGCTGGGGCTCTGGCGGAACCTCGTTCATCGAGCCCGAAGCCATGGCGGAATACGAGCGCTGCCTCGCCCTGGCACCGGAGCGCGCCGGGGAGCTCCTGCCTGCGGTGCACACTGCCTGTGAAGACTACCGTGCAAGTGCGGGCATCGACCTGGTGCACGACCAGGAAAGCCGGGACCAGGGCCTCAAGGTGCGGTGCGACCTGCTGGTGCTGTGGGGCGAACGCGGCGTGGTGCACAGGATGTTCAAGCCGCTGGAGCTGTGGCAGGCGCAATGTGCCGGCCAGGTGTCGGGGCATGTCGTACCCTCGGGCCACTTCATACCCGAGGAGTTGCCGCAGCGCACGGTGCAGGGCCTGCGCGGATTCATGGTCTGAGGCGGGTCAGCCTCCGTGCGCGGGCATGCCCGCCCCCGCGCGGTGCTTCAGCGCCTCCAGTGCCTCGATCGCCACGCGGCCCCGCGCCAGTTCATCCTGTGCCAGCAGGTCCAGCACCTGGCCGCTAGCCGGCCTGCCGGACCCACCCGTCACAGCGCGCCGCGTCGATCGGCTGGCCCGCCTCCCGAAACCGGGCCGCTGCGGTGGCAAAGCGCACCCGCGCCTCTTCGGCTCCGCCGCGGGTTGCCGCAATGTGTCCGCGCACCTCGTCATGAGCGGCATACCAGGCCGGCAGGCGCATCACCACATTGGCCAGGTAGGCGCATTGCTCCTCGTGTTTTTCGGCCAGCGCCAGCTCGCCGGCACGCGCGGCGGCAATGGCTGCAGGCACGGCAAAGGTGATGCGGCAGCCAGGGCAGGTCTCCAGCGGGCCACGTACCGAGGCGCTGGCGTCCTCCATCACATGCAGTGCGGCGCCCGGATCGTCGGCAAACAGGTTGATGCGTGTGCCGTAGATGCGGTCGAGCAGGTGAAAACCGATGTCGGTCTGGCGCGCCACGTCCAGCGCTTCGTCGACCAGGTCGCGCGCCTCGTCCCGCCGGCCTTCATGCAAGGCCACTTCGGCCAGGCGCTGCAGCGACAGCGCCTCGCCCACCGGCCCGCCGATGGCACGGTGCAACCGTGCACCTTCGCGCAGGTGTTCGCGCGCGTCGACCAGATTGCCGGCCAGCCATTCGGCTTCGCCGCGCAGGGTCACGCCAAATGCATGCCCGCGGGCAGCGCCCAGCCGCTGTGCCTCGGTGGAAAGGGCCTGGGCAAATTGGATGACGTCGGCATAGGGCCGCGCGCCATACAGGAAGCGCTGGGTGATGCACAGGTGGCCGTCGAACACGCGCAGCGCCAGGTGCGGCACATGGCTGGTCTCGTGCAGGTCGGCCCACACGCTGCGGTGCAACTCGCCGCGCGCATGCGCAGCCGCGGCCTGTGCCCAGGAGGCGATGACCAGCGAGGTGGTGTCTCCCGACTGCAGGGCCAGCTGCCGCGCCACCGCGGCCTTGGCCGTACCGATGGCAGGGTCCCCCGTGCCGAGCGCGGCCGCACCACTGTATGCCAGTGCTTCGCACAGACGACCTTCGACACTGGTGGGCTGCAGTCCGGCCAGCACGACCAGGGCGCCTTTCGGATCACCCAGCTTCACCTGGGCCAGCGCAGCCTTGGCACGCAGGTTGTGACTTTCGGGCTCGCCGGCGACGTCGGCGGCTGCATGGTAGGCCGCCAGCGCGGCGGGTTCGCCCATGGCGTCCAGCGACTCGGCGCGCAACCGCAATCCCTCGGCATGGTCGGGCGCAAACGCCAGCAATGGCGCGAGGTGGCGCAGCGCATCGCTGAACGCGGCCAGGCGCACGGCCTCGCGGGCTGCAGCCAGCAGCCAGGGCATCGCGTCGCGCCGGTGGCCCGCTTCCAGCCAGTGGCGGGCAATAGCGGCCGGCGGGCTGTCGAGCTCGGCCAGGCGCACGGCAATCCGGCGGTGCATCTTGAGGCGGCGGTGGGGCGGCACCTGCTCGATCAGCGCCTGCTGCACCAGGCGGTGGCGAAAGCGGTAGCGGCTTGCCACCGGCTGCAGCACGCCCGCGGCCAACGCGGCGTCGAGCGACTCCAGGCTGGGAACCTGCGCCTCGGCGGCCAGGGCCTCGACCGTGGCGACATCGAATTCATCGCTGCAGAGCGCCATCCACTTGAGCAGACCGACTGCGCTGTCAGGCACGTCGCACAACCGCTCGGTGATGGCTTCGGCCACACCACCCGGCAGCCGCCCGTCGGCATGGGCGCCGGTGCATTGCGCCAGCTCGATGGCAGCGAACGGGTTGCCGTCTGCGGCGCGCACGACGCGCGCGACCACCTCGTCTGCCACGCCGGCTGGCGCTGCCCGCGCCACCAGCCTGCGGCACTCGTCATCGGGCAAGGGCTCCACCTCGAGCACCTGCAGCACTCCGGCACGCTGCAACCGGGCCAGGGCGCGTGCCAGGGCCGTGCCGGTCGCAGGCGGCCGGGCAGCCAGCAGCACGCACAGGCCGGCTCCGGTGGCAGCCAGCTGCGTGAGCACGTCGACATCGGCGTCATCGGCGAGTTGCGCATCGTCGACCTGCAGCAGGACTTCCTGGCCCGGCGTGGCGGCCAGCAGCAGGCGCCGGATGGCACCCACCACCTGGTGCCGGCCCAGCGGCCCGGGCAGGGCGTCGGCCGGCGCCGCATGCGGGCTGAGCAGGGCCAGCACCGAGCGCGCCTGCGCCCCGATGCGGTCGAGCACACTGCGGTCCTCGGCGATCAGCCTCCCGGTGATGTCGCCCATCACCGCATAGGTGCGGCCGGTCTGAGTGGCCCCGAAGCGGTGCACCGCCCAGCCACGGGTCCGGGCGTGATCGGCGATCTCGCGGCCCAGTGCAGTCTTGCCAATGCCGGGCGGCCCGCGCAACACGATCCCGCCGGGCCGCTGGCTGGCGGCCATGCCCAGCCAGGCAAGCACCTGTGCAGTCGTCTGGGCGCGGCCGACGAAGGCCGGCCCGGCCGCCTGCAGGCCGGCGATGCAACGCTCGTAGAGCGCCTGCGTCTGTAGGTCCGGTGAGACGCCCAGGCCCTGCTGCAGCGCCTCGCGCAGGTGGGCATACCAGCGCAAGGCGGCGGCCCGGTTGCCGGCTGTCAGCTCGCGTTGCATCAACGCCCGATGCGCCGCTTCGTCCTCCGGGTCGATCCGGGCCAGCTGCTCCCACTGGCCGCTGGCCCGCAGCAGTTGCAGCTGGCGCTCGCGCAGCCGTTCGCGGGTCGCTTCGGCCCAGGGCTCGAATCGGGCGCCAGGCAACAGGTCGCCGGTGTAGGTGGCTGCCGCATCGGCACAGCCGGCCGGGTCGCGCGGCGCCAGCGCAGCAGCGGCACGCTGCTCGAAGTGCAGGGCATCCACCACCACCGGACGCTCGGGCCACAACAGCACTTCGCCGGCCTGCAGCACGATGCCATCGTGCCGGCCCAGCGCCTGGCGCGCGTGGTGTGCGGCCTTCCGAAGGTTGGCGGCTCCGGCGTCGGGTTCAAGTTGCGGCCACAACGCATCGATCACTTCGTCACGGGTCAGACGATGCTGCGGCTGCAGGGCCAGCAGTTGCACCAGTTGGGCGGCGCGCAGGCTCGGCCAGCGCTCACTCGCCAACTCGACACCGTCGACGGCGACCGCGAAGCGGCCCAGCAGGAAAACGTCGAGGCGGGTGAAGGCTCCCGGGGGCAGGTGGGGTGGGTTGATGTCCATGCCAACGAGCGTAAGCCATCAAAAGGGCTGCCACAAGCCCCGCGGTGATCAGGAACGTTCCAGGAACGCCGGCCCGGCAATCTGCGGGTACGCCGAGCGAATGTGCGCCGGCGCAAACCGCAAGGAGCGCCCATGACCTGTCTGAACACCTCCCCTACCACTTCTGGCACCCTGCCGGCCATTCTGACGCTGACTTTGCCGCAGGCACTGGTCGAGCAGGCCCTGCGCGCAGCCGAGCAGGCCGCGCGGCCCGATGCTGCCGTCATCGAATACGCCTCCTGGATGCCCGACCCTGGCGCCGTCGAGCATGCCTCATGGGCAACCCACCTGCGGGCCGCCACGCGGTGAATGCCTCGCTGTACGACCGGCTGGGCGGCGCAGCTGCGGTGGCAGCGCTCGTCGATGACGCGGTCGACCGGCATGCCGCCAATCCGGCCCTGGCCCCGCTCTTTCAGGGCAAGGACCTGCCACAACTCAAGGCATCGAAGGCCAAGGTCTTCAGCGCCAGGGTGGGTGGGCCCGCCCACCCCGAAGCCGCAGACCCGGCGCTGCGCGACGGTGGCATGCACTTCAGCCCGGCGGAGCTGCGGGCTGTGGCGGGCGACATGACCGCGGCCCTGCGTGAACAGGGTGTCGGCGCCTCCGACGCCGGAGAAGTCGTGCGCCTCCTCTATACCTGCTGCACGGTGGCGCCGATACCCCGCCGCGCCAACGGCCCGCAGGCCGGGAACGATTGAAGAACACCAGCTGCATACGCTGCAACCCAGCAGGCCCGATGGTGGGCCTGCCAACCCCAAGGAGAAAGTCCCCATGAACCAGATCACCCCCACCCTGTACGAACGCCTGGGCCGTCGCGAGGGCATCACCCGCATCACGGCGGACTTGATGAAGAACCACCTGGCCAATCCGCTGGTGAATGCCCGCTACATGAACAGCGCGGACCTGGCGCGTGTGGAGCTGCGCGCGGTCGAATTCTTCTGCGCCGGTACCGGCGGACCCGAGGTCTACACCGGCAAGGACATGGTGGCCACACACAAGGGCATGAACATCAACGAGCAGGAGTTCATGAGCGTGATCGACGATGCGATGGACGCCCTGCAGAAGAACGGCATCGACGACGCCACGCGCAACGAGGTGCTGGCCGTGTTGTGGTCGATGCGCCGCGAGGTGCTGCGGGTGTGAGGGCGGCGCCGCGAAAGGGACCTTGCCGCGCTTCGCAAACCACGGCAGACTATGCCTCTCAATTCCGGGAGGCGCCATGTCCAGGCTTCGTGTCGAGAGCTTCACCGTATCCCTGGACGGCTTCGGCGCTGGCCCCCACCAGGACCTGAACAATCCGCTTGGCGTCGGCGGGACCGCGCTGCACGGCTGGGCGATCGCGACACGGACATTTCAGAAGCACCTGTTCGGGAATGACGGCGGTGCCAGCGGCATCGACGACGATTTTGCCGCCCGCGGCTTCCGCAACATGGGTGCCTGGATTCTGGGGCGCAACATGTTCGGCCCGATCCGTGGCCCCTGGCCGGATGAAAGCTGGCGCGGCTGGTGGGGCGACAACCCGGTGTACCACGTGCCGGTTTTCGTGCTGACGCACCATGCACGGCCACCGCTGGTGATGGAAGGCGGGACGACATTCCACTTCGTCACGGACGGCCCTGCCGGGGCGCTCGAACGTGCGCGCGACGCGGCGGGCGGGAGAGACGTGCGACTGGGCGGTGGGGTCAACGTCATCCAGCAGTTTCTTCGCCAGCGCCTGATCGACGAAATGCACATCGCTATCGCGCCCGTGCTTCTTGGCAGCGGAGAGCGGCTGTTCGATGGGGTCGATGCGCGCGCCCTGGGTTACGCGTGCACCCATCATCAGGCTTCGCCATTGGCGACGCATGTGGTGCTGTCGCGGCAGTGAGTGCAGAGACGGCATCAAAGGTACTTCACCGAGCTCTCAGGTGATTTTCCAAGTGCCATTCAGGTATCGACCTTATGTTCATCGTGGGACAACTGCTTAGACTGGAACTGAATAGCGATACGCGACAACGCAAGGGAGATACTGCATGCCATCCGTCACCCACTCGCTGGTTTTCCACGCCCAGAAAATCACCACCACGGAGAATGGCGATTTCTATGTGGAAATCCTGTCGCGCCCAGGTTCCCCGGCCGATCGCGGCAGAACCAACATGGCGACGTTCTTTCATGGGCTGGCGCCCCTGGAGCGATTCGCCATCTTTGACCACCAGAACCAGATCGCAGACGAGTTGTTCGATCAATCCGGCATCCGGAGTTCGATCAACGTCGACAACGCCCTCGTGGAGTTGCCCGAGTTTCGCAACAAGGTTCTCGGATCGATCAAGAACACACGCGCACCGACCACCTACGAATTCACCGAGGTGTATCCGATGCCGCCGCCGGAACTCATGAATCCCTTGTTCAGAGTGCTGCGGGACCACGGCAAACGGTCTGCACTGGACGACTTCGGAACCGGTTTCAACGGGATGTCCCTTTTCGTCGATTTCGATTTCGATGTCGTCAAGATCGACCGGTCGCTGATTGTCGACATCGATACCCGGCCCGCGAAGTTGAAGGTGCTGGCACTCATCGGTCAGATGATCGAGACGCTGGGCAAGGAACATGTCGTGGAAGGGGTGGAAACACAATCACAGTCCGACAAGCTGCATGGTTGCGGTTTTCACACCTTCCAGGGCTACCTGCTGCATCGCCCCGAGGCGATCGAACGTTTTTTCGAGATGCGCTGCCAGCCCGTGGAGGCACTGCCATGAACTACCCCGTCGCACACGACGAGGCGCAACGTCTTGACGGCTTGCGCAAACTGCATATCCTGGACACGGCGGCGGAACTGCCATTCGACACCCTGACGGCCATCGCCCGCCAGCATTTCGCAACGCCCATCGTCGCCATCTCGCTGGTGGATGAACACCGGCAATGGTTCAAGAGCCATCCCGGCCTGGGGGCTTGCGAAACGCATCGGGAGGTCGCCTTCTGCAACCACACCATCCTGTCCAGCGAAATTTTCGAAGTGACGGATGCCGCCGCAGACCCGACGTTCCAGACCAATCCGCTGGTCATGGCCGATCCCCACATCCGCTACTACTGCGGCGCACCCATCCTGATGCGAGGGCATCGGCTGGGGGCTTTCTGTGTGATCGACCGTGTGGCGAGACCCCCCATGTCGGACGACGACAAGGTCGTCCTCCAGGGTCTGGCGTTTCTGACGGCGCACCTCATGGCGACCCACCGGGAGTTGCGGGAGAGCGCCAGTTCCCTGACAGCGCTGCTGAAATAGTGGCGTACAGGGCCTGGCTCCGCCACTTGCCGCTGTCAACGACTCTCGAGATGCGGCCCCAGTCGCTTGAGCAACAGGCCGTGTGCCCAATCCATGAAGGCCTGCACCCGCGCAATGCGCTTGCGGTGGGGGTGCGATACCAGGTGCAGCGGCAGCGAAGGGCACTGCCAGCCTGGCAGGACACGCACCAGGGCGCCGCTGGCCAGGTAGTGGCTGGCGACGAACTCCGCCACCACGGCGATGCCCAGCCCGTCCAGGCCCGCACTCAGGACGACCGAACTGTCGGTGGTGACGAAACGCGCAGGAACATCGGTCTCGCAGGTGTGCCCGTCGCGCAACAGGGTCACGGGCCGCAACTTGCCAGTGGATGCCAGCACGAAACCGATCTGATGGTGCCGGGCCAGTTCTCCGGGCACGGCGGGCAGCCCGTGCTGCTCGATGTAGCCAGGTGCCGCACACAATACGAATCGCAGGTCACCGATTCGGCGGGCGGACAAGCCCGAGTCGGGCAGCCGCCCACCGCGCAGCGCACAGTCCAGACCCTCCTGCACGAGATCGACGGCACGATCGCTGCAGCCCATTTCCAGGGTGATCTTCGGGTAACGCTCCAGGAAGCTGCGGATCTCCGGCGCGAACAGCAGCCGGCCCATGGCCACGGGCACGTCGACACGCAGGTGCCCTGCAGGTGCGGTGCTCCCCTTGCGCAGCATGGACTCCACCTCATCGACCTGCTGCAGGATGGTGCACGCATGCTGGTAGTAGGCCAGCCCCTCTGCGGTGGGAGCTACCGAGCGCGTCGTGCGCGTGAGCAGCCGTGTGCCGAGTTTTTCCTCGAGCTGCTGGATCTGCTGGCTCACGGTGGCCTTGTGCAGACTTAGCAGCAACGCCGCCTTGGTATAGCTGCGGCACTCCACGACCTGGGCGAATGCGCGCATGGCATCGAATCTGTCCATGAATGTCTCCTTTCGTCGGTTCGTGATTGTCAGCCTTCGCCAAACAGTGTGTCGCCCGTTTCGGGCTATCCGTAGCCCGGCTGCACGCCTACGATGCGCACACTACCCCCACACCGGACCCACACCATGCTGAACCTGCGCCCGCTCGACCTCGCTTGTTCCATCCAGCAGCAATTGCAAGCCACTGCGGACCGCGTCGCCCCGGTCGTCCTGGTCAATCTCTTCACGGTCGACGAGGCCGACATTCCCGCGCTGATGGCCGCCTGGGAGAAAGACGCCACCTGGATGAAGCTGCAACCCGGGTTTCTGTCGACGCAGCTGCATCGCGCGGTCGGCGGCAGCCACATGTTCATGAACTATGCCGTGTGGGACTCCGTGGAGCAGTTCCGCGCGGCGTTCACGCACCCTGACTTCGTGAGTGCGCTGGACGCCTATCCATCGAGCGCTGTCGCGCAACCGCATCTGTTTGCCAAGGTGGCCGTGCCGAACCTTTGTGCGGCTTGAGCACGCTTCCCGACCAATTCACGGAGAGGAACAATGCCCCATCTTGCCCATCGCATCGCGGGCATCCTCGCGCCCCTGTGCATCGCCACTTTCTTCCTGTCCACCCTTCTCACGGAAGCGTTCGGCTCGCATGCAGCGGTGGCGCAGCTCAAGTCGCTGATCGTCATGCCCGGCCTGTTCATCATGGTCCCCCTGATGGCAGCGGCTGGTGGCAGTGGCATGTTCCTCGCGAAGGCGCGCCGAGGACGGCTGGTCGAGGCCAAGAAGAAGCGCATGCCGCTGGTCGCTGCCAACGGGCTGCTCGTGCTGGTGCCCTGCGCCATCATGCTCGACCGGTGGGCCGCGGCTGGCACCTTCGACACCGCCTTTTGTCTGGTGCAGGCCATCGAGTTGATCGCCGGCGCGGTCAATCTGGTGCTGATGGGACGCAACGCGCGGGACGGCTTGCGTATGGCGGGGCGGCTTCCGGTGTCCTGACCCCCAGCCATGTGAGTCCCGAGACTGTGTTTGTTCAAGGTTGCATACGGCCTGTCCGGCGGGTGTGGCTACCGACAATCAGCGCCCTGTAGCGCAGACGCCACGCAGCGCGACTACCATGTTGTACTGCTGCCCATTTCCAGGAGGTGGCTGACAGTCTCAATCTGCCGAAGGGAAACCGATGGGATGGAAGGCGTTTGCCATCTTCGCGACAGACCAGCCTGGGTACTTCGGCTCCAAACCGGTGCACAGTGCTTCCATTGCAGAGGATGTGCGCTTCAGGCTTGGCCTGACTGACTATGCACCCGCAGGCGAAGTCGATTTCGACGCGGCGTTGAACCCGCGCCAGGGTGCGTTGTATATCGGTGGATATCCTGGCGGCACCCTCATCTGCGACAGTGACCTGCCGTCCCATTTCTTCGACGAGCGCTCGCAGCGAGCGATCAGTGGCAGATCCACCCGGTTCCAGGAGGTCAAGGCCGAAGTGCTCCGGCTGTATCCCGATGGCGAGGTGATGGCCATCGTGCTGCACAGCGTGGTCAACCTGTGGGGCTACAGTGTCTATTCGCACGGGCAGTTGATTCGATCCGCTGCAGGCGCATCGGACGACGGCTTGCTCGCCAACACGGGGGCACCCTTGCCGGAAGAGTTGCGTCGTTTGCAGGAGTGCGCGATCGACAAGGTCGACGAGGAGGGTGACGGCGAGGCACTGGTGTTTGAAGTCGCGGCCCGGATGTTTGGGCAGCGCATGGATGCATTGGAGGAGATTCCCTTGCGCCTCACCGAGTACCGGCCAAGGACATCCGGCCCGGTGACCTTTGTGAAGCGGCTGTTTGGCCGGCGTTGAGGCGGGGACGCGGTCGCCTAGAAATGGTACTGGACCCTGCTGAAATCACTGATTGCGAACGCATACAGGATCGTCAGATCCTCGTCATGCATGTTGTTGATCTGATGCCGGGCGTTGCCGGGAATGAACAACAACCTTCCGGGATCGACGTCATGCACCACATCGTCGATGGTGACCGTTCCGCGTCCGGACAAGGTGAAATAGGTTTCAGGCTGCGCATGGCGGTGCGGCTCGAGCGATTCACCCTTGCGCAGTCGAACCACTCCGACAGTCATGTCGTTCTGGCAGCCGGAACCGCTGCCGAGCAGTTCTTTCCATTGCGCCTTGCCACGTGCGGCAACCTGATCGGCTGGCCAGCTGGTCCACTCAAGCGCATCAAGGTGTTGGGAGGCGGGGCGCGTCACAGGGCTGCTTTCATCGGATAGGGTTTGCCATTCTAGGGGGCCGGACATGCGCCGGCGTGCCCCAGAAAGCCTTACCCCAAGGGCGCATGCAGGCGCGTCTGCCGTGTCACGATCCCACCCCTGTGCCCGACCTCGATCGAGCCATACCGCTGCCTGAAACACTCCGGCAGCGGCCGGTCCCCCGGCACCGACAACCACAGCCGCAGCAGATGGCGCTTGCGCTCTTGTTCGGGCCAGTCGACAAACGCCGTGCGGTCATGCAGCTGGGAGTGGTTGTAGACAAACTGCATGTCCCCCGGTTGCAGCTGCATGCTCACGTGCAGCGCGGGATCGTTGGCCAGCGCATCGAACAGGTCCAGCGCCTCCACATGCGCAGGTGTCAGCCGCATCGCGCCCTCGAAGCGCTGCGCGCTGTCGATGTACTGGCGCTGGTAGAACACCGTCAGGCGCCCGGCATGCCAGCTCAGCGGCGGGATCTCCATCCAGGGCTTGGCGCCTTCAGGCACTTCGCCCCGGCGGTCGGTGGCGATGGGGTCGAACAGCTTCTCCAGCAGGTCGGGGCGCAGCGCGCGCATGCGGTTGTAGATCGACTCGGCGCTGACCAGCAGCGAGCGCCCGCCCTCCTTCGCCTCGCGGATGCACAGCAGTCCCACCACGTCGGCACTGTCGGTGTGGAAGGTCTGGCGTTCGGAGGTCTGGTAGATGCGGGTGTTCGGGTCCTTCGAAGACGCGCCGAGGTCACGCACATGGCCCAGGATGTGGCCCGCCGCATTCTGCGAGCGCGCGCTGCCCAGGTGCGCCCCGATGCCGCAGAACACCGTGGCGGCGAATTCCTGGCTGTAGCCCGCTACCGGCAGGCCGCGCAGCACTTCCACCCCGATACCGTGCAACAGCTTGTGCTGCAGCGCCTTCAGATGGCCGGCGAACCCGCCCAGCGGGAAATCGTGCGCGCTGATCTCGCCGATGTCGCGGCCCAGGGACAGGTAGTGGCGCGCAGCGTTTTCAAGCTCCGCGATGTGTTCCGGCGCCAGTGGCACCAGCCATTGCCGCGTGTCGCGCGCGAGGTCGGGGCCGACCCAGGCGGCCGGGCCGGTGATCCTGTCGGGAAGGCTGGAGATGTCCATGGCCTGAGTGCCTGTGGTTGCCGCGTGCGGTCAGTCGGTGTTCTGCCCGATCCGCCACAACACGCCGGACGGGTCATACAGGCAGAAATCGCGCATGCCCCAGGGCTGGTCTTCCAGCGGGGTCACCTTGACGCCGTACTTGGCGAGCACTCCGCTGGCATGGACTTGGTCCCACCAGGCCTGCACATCCTCCACCAGCAGGTGCATCATGAAGTTCTCGGCCAGGGATTCGGCGCAGAAGTCCTGCAGCAGGAAGCTCGCATGCCCGTAGTGGAAATACGCCACGCCACCGCCCTCGGAGGCCATCGTGAAGCCGAGGTCCTGGTAGAATTGCCGGGACAAGGCAAAGTCCCTGGACGGCACGAAGGCCTTGATCTCGGTGACGCGGAGTGAGGGCATGGACAGTTCCTGTGGGTAAACGTGTGGTGCAATGCGTATTCTGCCCGGACCGGGCCGCCAGCATCGGCTCCGCGTGGCCTACAGGTAGACACCCTTCATGCCACCCGCCGGGTACCGCGTGCCCGCCGCCGCACCCGGCGGAAACGCCTCGGACAGGGCCACAAACTCATCGGGCGACAGCTTCACATCCAACGCACCCAGGTTCTCGTCAATGCGCCCCACGTTCGGCCTCGGTCACGTAGCCCGTGGTGGCGATCCCCAAGACAAGACCCGGTGTTCTCTTGCCCCTCAGCTTCATTTCTTGCGCGCGGCGAGCAGTTCGAGAATGCGGTGGGAGGTTTCGTAGCCGCTGTTCTGGTTCTGGCCGGTGACGAGGTTTCCGTCAACCACCGTGTGGGTCGCAAAGAAGTCGCGGCGTGCGGTACCCGCCTCAAACTTTGCCTTGGCCGCCCGAAGCTCTGTTTCTGGGTGCAGCGGCGTGATCTTGATGCCAAGTTGCTCGATCTGCAGATCGGTCACGCCCGTCACGCGACGCCCTTGCAGGAGTGGCGAACCGTCCGGGTTGCGCGCATTGACCAGCCCAAGCGCACCGTGGCAGACCGAACCCAGGATCGCACCATTGGCATTGGCCTGGCTGATCAGTTGACCGAGCCTCTCGGTCTGGGCAAAGTCATAGGCCGCACCCCACCCGCCGGCGAGGAAGATCACGTCGTAGTCTGCGGCCTTGACGCTGGCAATCGGGATGGATTGGGCCAGCTTGTTCATGGCAGCCTGATCTTTGAGAAATCGCCTGTCGTCCGATGTGGCCAATGGCCAGGACATCGACCACGGCTGCACCGGGATCGCACCGCCCTTGATCGAGGCAATGTCCACCTGAAGGCCTGCGTCCAGGAAAGCGTAATAGGGCACTGTCATTTCAGACCCGAAAACGCCAGTGGCATCGCCGGTGTCACCCAAGGTGTCGTGGCTGGTCGTGATCACGAGCGCGCGGCGGCCGGAGAGCTCAAACTTGGGAATCTCGTAGTGCGGATGCAACCCCGCTGCACGCAAAGCCGGTGGCAGACCGACATACACGCCACCCGCCAGAGCGGCGCTGACGAGCAGGGTCTTCATCTTCCAGTTCATATGCTTCCTCCAACAAAGTTTGGTCAGCCTTCATTGGATGCTGGCTGCCGGTAAACGGCAAGCAACTACTGTTGCGCTTGCGCCGCGATTTCTTCTTTGGTCACGACTCCATCCCCATTCGCATCAGCCTCCTTGAAGGCTTTTGTGTACATACCAAAGCGGCGGACGCTGGAGGCCCGGCCGATGTTGTGATCCGCATTGTGATTGATGAACGTCTTGAACTCGGCCGAATTGAGCTGCCCGTTCTTGTCGACATCGGCCGCCTGGAAATTGGCCTGAGCCTGCGCGCGCTTCGGGCTGTCATTGGCCGAAGCGGACTGGGTCAGCGTCGCAATAGCCACGGTGGCGACGACCAAGTGCGTTGTGGTCCTGGAAATCATTCGCATGGTGAAACTCTCCGATATCGTCATGGTAAGAAGTTCGTGGGTCATCCTGTCGGCAAGGCCCGGGCTCGCACCCGGCGCACGAGACCGCGCGCCAGCCACAAGGCGAAGATAAGCTATGCCCTTACAGCGGGAATCATGGATAGCACATAGGGACATACTGAGCATTGCCTCAGGTTTCATCAAAGTCTCGCGTCGGCTGGTCACTCAGGGTGGCGCACCATGGGTTCGAGAAAGAGCAACTAAACGGTGTCAAAACCGTCCCTTGGAGTCTGGGCGTGAATGTCACCGTGCGCTTGTGGGCTGATGCGGGAGGCTGGACCGCTCCAAGCTCGCGCCCTCGCTGGTTGTGGCACTTTTGCTTGCACCCGGCGGCGCGAACAATGCGCGCCAGAAGTCCCTGCCGCTACGTGCTTCTCGCAAGTCACGGGCCAGGTTGATCCACTCGTGGAAGGCGATGCGCAGCGGGTTGTAGGTCAGCAGCGGCGTGGTGAGGCCATACTTTGGTGGCAGATCGGCGCGTTCCTCCACGTAGGTGCCGAACAGGCGGTCGAAAACCATCAGAACCCCACCATAGTTGCAATCCAGATACTCCGGGTTGCTGCCGTGATGCACGCGATGGTTCGAAGGCGTGTTGAACCAGCGTTCGAACGTCTTGCCCAGTTTCGGGATCCAGGTTGTGTGTAACCAGAATTGATAGATCAGATTGAACGTCGTGGCGAGCGTCACCGCCATCGGCGAGAAGCCGAGCCACAGCAGTGGCGAAAAGAACAGCGCCGTGCCGGTGATCTTGCCCGTCCAGCCCAGCCGCAGCGCGGTGGCCAGCGTCAGCTGGTTGGGCGTATGGTGAACCGCATGCGTCGCCCAGAACCAGCGCACGCGATGCCCGCTGCGGTGGTACCAGTAGTAGCAGAACTCCTGGCCCACGAAGAGCAGTGCGAATGCCCACCAGGTATCCAAGGCGATCGTGAACAGGCGGTGCTCGTAGACCCAGCTGATCAAGGGGATCGCGAGCATGAGCCCAAGCCCGGAGGACACCGCTTCGGTCAAGCGCCGACCCACAGTATCGGCAATCGACACCGCGAAGGCCCACCAGTCGTAACCACCCGGGGCGCGGCGCGACATGACGATGCCTTCGACGGCAGCGATTCCCAGCAGCGTGACGATCAAGGCGGTAAGCCAGGGCCTCAGGTCGGAGGCAACGAGATCGTTGAGGACGACGTGATCCATGACGGGGCAGCTCTTAGGGCACGTTCCTGGTGGCATCGCGCGTGACAGTCCCGCCGTTGGCCCGCGTGACCGTCGTCGAGCCGTTGCCTTCGCCGTCGCGCGTCGAGTTGCGGCTGCGCGTCTGGCCATCGGGGCCGGTCAGGGTGGTCGTGCCGCCTTCAGCGGAACGGTTCGCAGCGCGCGTAGCGGTCCGGCCGTCGGGGCCGGTGACGGTTGTCGCCGAGTCGCCATTGCCCAGCGCCGAGGTGCTGCGGGTTCCGGTTTTTCCGTTCGGGCCGACGACCGTGGCTTGCGTGCCTTCGGCGCTGCGGTCGACGTTGCGGCTCCGGGTCTTGCCGTTGACCCCTGTCGAGCTGCTGGACACGTCGCCGCCGGCGCGCTGCACCTTGCGCGTGGCGCTTTTGCCGTTGGAGCCGCTGACGTCGACCTCGCGCTCGCGCGCCTGGGCCGGCGCGGTGACGAAGGCCGTCGAAGCGGCCAGGGCCATGAGGACTGCGCCAATGGCAGAGAGGACTGGCTGTGAGTGGAACTTGTGCATGGTGAACTCCTGTAAAGACGGAGGAAGGGCAGGCGCATCACGCCGTGGCGCGTTCCGACATTGAACACCGCCCTGCCACGCCGCGCGTTGACGATGCACGACGAATTGCGACAGTGCTGTCGCATGGGCCAGAGTAGTCTGTCGCATTTCCGAACCGCTCAGACCCTTCCCGACCCGGCACCGACATCGGAAAAGCGAGGAATCAGGCCACTCCGCGCCTGCCAAACCAGCACTGCAAGGATCGCATCGGACTGGTGTCTTGCCTCGTGGGTTCGTGGCACTCATCGAGCCTGCCAATGCGGCATCTTTGGAACGGAGATACCGCGATGAACACTGGCAGGCCGAAGGTTGAATTGCTGCTGTAGGACGAAAAGCGTTCGCAGTGGCAGTCTTTTGCCCGCAGCCATCCGTTGACTCCCGCGTTGGGCTATCGATCACGCAATGTCTTGAGCTGCGCCGAGGGCGAAGCAAATTGTGCGATCGGTCAGCGCCTGAAGCTTGCCAAGGCCCCCGTGGGCATGTGGAGCGAGCGTTTCATCGAGCGATGCATCCTTGGGCTTTTCACATTTGGGCAGGCTGGCCATCAGGCCTGCAGCACGATCAAACGCGAGGGCGGTCTCGAACAGGCATCAGCGAATGTGGAAAGCGCCTCTCAAGGTTGGGCCTTGGGCCGCAGCAACAACGCCGTGAACACGGGCACAAAGGCCACTGCCAGAACAGTTGACGCGAACATGCCCGAGAGCACGGTAATGCCGATCGAGATGCGCGCCGCCGCACCCGCCCCACTGCTCAACACCAGCGGCACCACACCCAGAATGAAGGTCAGCGAGGTCATGAGGATGGGTCGCAGACGCCGCCGCGAGGCTTCCAACGCGGCATCGCTCACAGCAAGGCCCTGGTGGATGAGTTCGGAGGCAACCTCCACGATCAGGATGGCGTTCTTGGCCGAGAGCGCAATAAGCAACACGAGGCCGATCTGCACGTAGATGTTGTTCGGCAAACCCACGGCCAGCAGCGCGCCGACGGTGCCCACCAGGGCCAGCGGCACCGACAGCAATACCGGAACCGGGGTGAGCCAGCTCTCGTACTGACCCGCCAGCACGAGGTACACCAGCACCAGCGCCAGGCCGAACACCAGCACGACCGAACTGCCGACGAGCTTTTCCTGGTAGGACATGGCGGTCCACTCGTAGCCCACGCCGGGTGGCAGCAATTCGGCGGCGAACTGTTCTAGTGTCGCCATGGCCTCACCGCTGGCCACGCCAGGTGCCGCGGCGCCCAACAAGGCGGCTGTGGGATAGAGGTTGTACTGCGAGGCCACAGCGGGCCCGCTGGTGGCCGTGAACTGCGCAAAGGCGCCCAGTGGCACCATCTCGCCACCCTTGCTGCGCACCGTCAGCTCGCCAATGGCGGCCAGGTCGCGCCGCGCGTCGGGGTCGGCCTGCACGTAGACGGTGTAGTTCTGCCCCAGGGCCGAGAACAGGTTGACGAAGGACGCGCCCAGGTAGGTCTGCACGGTGCCGTAGGCGTCGCTCACCGATACGCCCAGCGCCTCGGCGCGCGAGCGGTTGAGTTCCATGCGCAGCTGCGGCACGTTCACGCGCAGAGGGGTGAATGCCTCTTGGAAGCGAGGGTCTCCCCTGGCGCGTTCAACCATCGCTTGGGCAGCCTCAGCGAGCTTGCTCCAGTCGTTGCTGCCGTCCTTCAGCACCAGTTGCATCTGGAAGCCACCCGATAGGCCCAGGCCGTTGATGGGCGGCGGCAGCAGCACCCGGCTTTGCGCCTGGGGGATCTCGGCCAGCAGGGCACTGAGCTTCACGTACAGGCTGCGCAGATCCTGGCCCTCACCCGTGCGCTCCTTCCAGTCGTGCAGCGTCACGTAAAGCAGCCCGGCGCTGGGCAGCGGGGTGTTGCCTTCCGTGGCCGAAACCCCCGCGACCGCGATGGCGTGCTTCACCCCCGGTACGCGGCGAACGCGTTGGGAGATGTCGTCCAGCACCGCCTGCGTGCGCCCCAGCGCGGCAGCATCCGGTAACTGCACCGACAACAGCACATAGCCCTGGTCCTCCGTGGGTATGAAGCCGGTGGGGATGCGGATGAAGCCCACCAGCGCCACGGCCATCAGGCCCACGGCCACGGCGGCACTGGGCCACTTGAACCGGATGAGCCGACCGATCAGCCGCATGTAGGCTGCCTCGAGCGCGCCATAGCTGCGGTTGAAGACCCGCATGTAGGCGCCCACCAGGAAACCGGGCTTCTTGTCGGGGTCGGCCACCCGCAGAAACTGCGCGGACTGCGTCGGCTTCAAGGTGATGGCGTTGATGCCCGAGAGCACGGCGGTAGCGGCAATCACGAGCGCGAACTGCCGGTACATCTGCCCGGTGATGCCGGGCAGGAAGGCCGCTGGCAGGAACACGGCGCAGAGCACCAGGGTGATGCCGATGATCGGCCCCAGCAACTCCTTCATGGCCGCGATGGCGGCGGGCCGGGGGGGCAGGCCCTGCTCCATCTTCTGGGCCACACCTTCCACGACCACGATGGCGTCGTCCACCACGATGCCGATGCACAGCACGATGGCAAACAACGTGAGCAGGTTGACGCTGAAGCCCATTACCGCCATGGCGGCAAACGCACCGACGACCGTGATGGGCACGGTGGTGGCGGGCACCAGGGTGGCGCGCCAACTCTGCAAGAACGCCAGGATGACCAGCAGCACCAGCACGCCAGCCTCCACCAGTGTCTTGTAGACCTCGTTCACCGCAGCGGTGACAAACTGGGTGGTGTCAAAGGGGATGTCGTAGCCCATGCCCTCGGGGAAGGTCTTGGCCGCTTCTGCCATGGCTTCGCGCACGGCGCGGGCCGTGTCCAGCGCATTGGCATCCGGTAGCTGGAAGATGGCCAGGCCGCCCGCGGGCTTGCCGTCGAAGGTGAAGCCCTGGCCGTAGTTCTGGCTGCCCAGCTCAATGCGGGCGATGTCGGCCAGGCGGGTCGCGCTGCCGTCGCTGGCCGTGGCCACCACCAGCTGGCCAAAGTCCTCGGGCGTGCTCAGGGGGCTGTCCACGGTGAGCGTGAGCTGCTGGTCGGGCGCCGCGCGGCCCGGGCCCACCGGCGGGGCCCCCACCTGGCCTGCGCTCACGCGCTGATTCTGCTTGCTGATGACCGCCACCACCTGCGACGGATTCAGGCGCCGCTGGCGCAACTGCGCCGGGTCCAGCCACACGCGCATGCTGTAGCTTCCCACGCCAAACACGTTGACATCGGCCACGCCAGGCAGGCGCACCAGGCGGTCCCGCAGCTGCAGGCTGGCGAAGTTGCTCAGAAAGAGTGCGTCATGCTGCGGCTGGGTAGACGACACCGTGGCGATCTGCAAGATGCCTGTGGATCGCTTCTTCGTCACGACGCCCTGCTGCTGCACCGGCTGCGGCAGCGTGGGCAGGGCGGCGGCCACGCGGTTCTGCACGGCCACCTGGGCCTGTTCCGCGTTCGTGCCCACGGCGAAGCTCACGGTGAGCGAGTAGCGCCCGTCGTTCGAGGCGTAGGACTGCATGTAGATCATGCCCTCGACGCCGTTCACCTGCTGCTCGATGGTGCGCGCCACCACTTCTTGCACAGTGCGCGCATTGGCCCCTGGATAGCTGGCCGTGACCTGGATCGTGGGCGGCGTGAGCGGCGGGTATTGCGCCACCGGCAGGCCCAGCAACGCCACCGCACCCAGCAAGAGCATGAGCCAGGCGATGACGTTGGCCAGAACCGGCCGTTCGATGAAGAACTGGGCGATCATGGGGTGGTCCTGGCGCTGGCCACTTGGACCTTCACTTCCTGCCCCGGCTTCACGCGGGTGTGGCCTTCCACGATCAGGGCTTCACCGCCCTTCAAGCCTTCCAACACCTCTACGCGATCGCTGCTGCCCAAAGGGCTCAACTTCAAGTTGACACGCTGCGCTTTCTGCTCGGCCCCCAGGGTCAACACGTAGCTGCCTTCCTGGTCGTTGAGCAGCCAGCTCTTCTTCAGCACCAAGGCCTGGCGGTCGCCGCCGAGGTCGATCGCCAGGCGGGCGTAGAAGCCGGGGAGCAGGCGACGTGCGCGGTTGTCAAAGCGCGCTCGCAAGGGCACGCTGCCCGTGCTTGCATTCACCACGTGGTCGATGAAATCCACGACGCCGGTGTCGGCAGCTTCGGCTTGCCCCTGCAAAGTGGCGCTGGCAGTCAAGCCCAGGATCTTTTTCTGCTTGCCGGCCTTGTAGGCTGCACAAGTGGTGCGCAGGCGCAGGGCCTCTCCTTCGTTCACGGTCGCGGTCACATACGCGGGCGACAGCTGCATCAGAGTACCCAGGACGGAAGGCCCAGTGGCCCCGACCAGGTTGCCCACGTCCACGGCGCGGCGACCCATGACGCCGTCAAAGGGTGCCCGCACCTCGGTGTACTCCAGGTTGAGTTGCGCCAGGCGCAGGTTGGCCTGGGCTTGCTGCAGGTTGGGCTGCGCGGTGTCCACGCTGGCTTGCGAGGTGGCGTTGTCCTGCACCAGTATGCGCTGGCGCTCGAACGCCGATTCGGCCTGCAAGAGCCGCGCCTTGTTCAGGTTCAACTGCTCCTCGTAGCTGGTGCGCTCGATGCTGAACAGCAGCTGCCCTTCTCGCACGGGCATGCCGTCCTGGAAGTGAATGGCCTGCAGCACGCCCGGCACGCGGGCGGTGAGTTGCGCTTGCTGCGAAGGCTGTACGGTGCCGTCCAGCACCAGGGAGTCGCGGACGGTTTCAGGCTGCAGTGTCAAGGTTTGCACCGCCACCGGGCCGCTGGGCACGACCGGTGTGCCCCTGGGCTTGCAACCGGTGGCCAGCAGCGCCGTGGCGCCACAAAGCGCCAGCGTGAGGGTGGTGGTACGCGCAAAGCGCGGAGGCGCGAATGGCTTGAGGACTTGCATGGTGAAAGACATTGCAGAAGGGTGTTGGGACTAGCGCTTGCGCTGGTGCAGGTTCGATTGGCAGCGCGCCTCAGCCCGGATCGGGCCAGGCACCGCCCATCGCGCGGTACACGGCAATCACCGCTTGCAGCACGGCGGCGCGAGCTTGCGCGGCGGAATCGGCCGTTTGCAGGCGGCTTTGCTCAGCGCTGCTCACGCTCAGGTAGTCCACCTGACCCGCGCGGTAACGGCTCATGGCCAGTTCGGCGGCGCGACTCGCGGCGACTTCGGCGTCGTGCGTCAGGCGCGCCTGCTCGCGGCTGTGGTACAGCTGGGTGAAGGCATCTTCCACTTCCTGCTGCGCCTTGAGCACCTGGCCCTGGTAGGTCGCCAATGCTTGGCGAAACACCTGGTCCTGCACCTGAACCTGGGCCTTGAGGCGGCCTCGATCAAAAAGCGGCAGCGAGAAGCTCAACCCGGCGTTCACCAGTCGGCTGTCCCAACTGAAGAGCTCACTGGCCGAGCCACTGCCCGAGACGCCCAGGGCACCGCTGAGCGAGAAACTGGGGTAAAGCGCCGCTTCAGACTGCCCAATGCGCGCCGACTGCGACGCCGCAGCCCACAACGCCTGGCTCACATCAGGCCGGCGGCGCAGCCACTCTGCAGGGGCGGACAGCGGCCAGCGCGTGGGCTGCGCGGGCAGGGCCTTGGGGGCATCGCTGGCTTGCAGCCGCGCCACCATGGCGGCCGGGCTTTGACCCAGCAACACCGCCAGCGCGTGGCTGTTCTGCGCCAGCGCGCTTTGCAGGCCCGGCACTTGCGCGGCGGTCTGCGCAAGCTGTGTCTGGGCTTGGCGCCAGTCCAGTTCACTGCTGGCTCCGGCCCGGAAACGCGCGCGGGCAATGCGCGCGTTCTCCTGTTGCTGCACCAGATTGGACTGTGCCACCGCCAGCCGCGTTTGTGCCAAGCGCCACTGCACATACACGCTCGCAACCGACGCGCGCACTGAAAGCCGCGCCCACGCCAGGCGTTCTTCGGCGGCATGCAGAGAGGCGGCATCGGCCTCCACCGCCCTGCGCTGGCGGCCCCAAAAGTCCAGCTCCCAACTACTTTGAGCCAGCACTTGGTTTGTCGTGTCGCCTGTAGTTTGGCCACGCAGTTTGCCGGCCAAGTCCGGCAGCGCGTAAGTGCTGTTGGCGCCCAAGGCCACGGTTGGCAGGCTACCGCCTTGCGTGGCGCGCAGCACGCCTTGCGCGGCGGCCAGTTGCGCGCCTGCGCTGGCGAGGTCGAGGTTGTTGGCATCGGCCTCGGCCAGCAGGCTTTGCAGCAATGGGTCCTGAAACTGCGCCCAGAAGGCTGCTTCACTGATCGGCGCCGGGCTTTGAGTATCAGCAGCAGACCACGTGGCAGGCAACGGAGTCGCGGGGGCGTGGAAATCGGGTCCGACAGGGGCGGGCAGTTGACAACCGCTCAACAGACCCAAACTCATCGCGCCCAGCGAGACAGTCAAGCAGGCCAGGACAAGCGAAGTTGCATCTCTTTTTCTGAATGACGTCATTGCATGACCCGCCGGTAGGTTGTTTTGTCCGTATCAGTTTGCAGGGACTCTTGCCCTGCGGCATTCACCGTATCGATACAAGAAGGGATTGACATGAACTCAAAGCGGATTTCTGGTTCGCCACCTTGGTTTTCGTAACTGCAGTTTTCGGCCGGTGGTGTTTGGGCTTTGGACAAAAGAGCCAAATTGCAAGAATTGGAAGCACGATTCAAGCTCGCTGACAAGAACGGAGTCGGCAGGTCTAAGCTGGAAGAGGCCGAGATTGGCATGCCCAGAGGCCCCAAGGCCTTCGACGAGATCAAGACCCGCAAGAAGGGCTGCGTGACCTTGGAGCAACTTCAGTCTTGGATGCGCCAGCCCCACTCCACAGCGGATTAGATGCCCTCAGGCCCTGCCGCGCGCTGACGAAGCACGACGAATTGTTACAGTGCTGTCACATGGGTCCTTGGGCTGAATCCTTGGGCTGTCTCGTACCCATAAACTATGGGCCATGTCAATGATGCAACCCCTGATCCTGATCGTGGACGACGACGCCGAGCTTTCCACCATGCTCGTGGAGTTGCTGGAACAGGAGGGCTGGTCCACGTTCACCGTACTGACCGCAGGTGACGGCGAACGTGCCGTGACGGCACGCCAACCGGATGTCGTCCTGCTTGACGCGATGCTGCCAGACGGCAATGGCTTCGACCTTGCACGACGGTGGCGTGTGGCACATCCCGCCCTGGGCCTGGTGATGCTCACTGCGCGTGGCGACCCGATGGATCGCGTGCTCGGCCTGGAGATCGGCGCCGACGACTACCTATCGAAACCCTTCGAGCCGCGCGAATTGGTGGCGCGCGTACGTGCGCTGCTGCGCCGTGCGGCGCCGCACCGCGGAAACAGCGCGGTGCTGCGTTTTGCAGGACTGTCGATCGATATCCTCAAGCGCGAGGTCACCTCCAGCGGCGGCGTACTGGCGCTCACCAGCGTCGAATTCAAGTTGCTCGTTTCCCTCGCCAAACAGCCTGGCACCCCGCTGACACGTGAGGCACTCTCCGAGGCGGTGCAGGCAGGCGGCTACCAGCCGCAGGAGCGCACGGTGGACGTACAGATCGCACGGCTTCGGCGCAAGATGCGCGACGCCAGCCCGGGTGCCGAATGGATCGATACCGTGCGCGGCGAAGGCTATGTATTCGTACCACGCGGCGGTGGTGCCGGCGTGAGATAGCCCATTCGATTGATGGCCCGCAACCGCAGCCTGTTCGCGCGCCTGCTCGTGGCTCAGGTCACTGTGTCCATCGTTCTCACCGCGATGCTCGCGATGGTGTTCTACGCGGAGCGCAACCGAACCGTGGCGCGACTTGTGACCTCTAGCTGCAATACTGTTTAATTAACATCCGATCACCTCGACGACCGTCGGCGCGATCTGGTGCAGCGGTTGCCCGCGACAGCGCAGGTTGAAGTTGCTCATCTTGCGCTTGACCCCTCTGGGGTTGGTTTTGC